>Ga0075120_10002712_pt1 | contig 12578 bp, 12 predicted proteins | sample AntAceMetag02UKL_FD_69792 | JGI IMG/M metagenome (GOLD analysis project Ga0075120, IMG submission 69792) | Saline lake microbial communities from Ace Lake, Antarctica - Antarctic Ace Lake Metagenome 02UKL | ecosystem: Environmental > Aquatic > Non-marine Saline and Alkaline > Saline | place... | reverse complement strand
TCCGCCTTGAATAGCCCCTGTCTCACTTAGAATCTCCATAAGTTCTTTGTCATTCATCTAATACCTCCTTAACTACCTTTACAGGATTATCTGCATTAAGTATAGACCTGCCGATAACAATATAGTCGGCCCCATTGTCAAATGCCTCTTGCGGCGAACCGCTCCTCTTCTGATCCCTATTTGCAGCACCTATCTTTATACCCGGAACCACTGATATAAAGCTCTGACTTATCCCTTCTTTTAATTTGCTGACCTCTGCTACAGAAGAGACAACACCGTCAGCTCCAGAAGTTAAAGCTAATTCAGCAAGTTTATAAACTATGCTATTAATTTTATTTTTAAAACCTAAAAAATGCAAGTCATTTTCGTCAATGCTGGTAAGAAGAGTTACTGCAAGCATCAGCGGTCTCTCTTTTTCGTCAAAACTATCCAAAGCCTTTCTTGAGTTTTCAATCATAGCCTTACCGCCAAAAGCATGGACTGTAAACATCTTGATTCCCAAATCTCCAATCTTTTTAACGCTCTCTACAACCTGAGTAGGAATGTCATGCAGCTTAAGGTCTAAAAAAACATCTGAACCATAGCTCTTTATGAGATCCACTGCTTCTCTACCGTAAGGAATAAAGAGGCGGGGTCCTATTTTAAAAGTTTTCACATAAGGGGCTAACATATCAAGATAGCAGCGCATGTCATTTATGCTATCTACGTCAAGTGCAATTATTATCTTCTCTCTCTTATCCAATTTCAAGGCTCCCAATTAAATCTTTATACTTTATTCCTCTCTCTTTAAGATAATTTTCTATACCTCTAACTACTTCCTCCGCCGCTCCGGGGTTTATAAAATTAGCGGTACCTATACTTAAAAGAGTCGCACCCGCAATAATATATTCCAATCCATCCTTATAATTCATGATACCGCCAGAGGCAATGATTGGCAAGTCTACGGTATTATATACATCCCAGACCCTCTTTAATGTTAGAGGCCTAATAGCAGGACCGCTCAGTCCACCCGATATATTAGCTAGTTTCGGCTTTCTCGTATATATATCTATAGCCATAGCTGAATAGGTATTTGCAACTGTTATTGCATCAGCTCCGGCATCTGAAACAGCCTGAGCAACAGAACGTATGTCCGTAACATCAGGCGAGAGTTTAGCTATTACAGGCTTAGATGATGACTCCTTAACAGCCTTTATAACGCCGTAACTCATGTGCTCATCTTGGGCAAAGACAGCCAGTCCACTCTCACTATTTTTTTCAAGGTTTGGGCAGGATATATTAACTTCAATAGCAGAAACCGCACTCTCTTTATCTAGGGCAACAGCAATCTCAGCAAACTCTTCAATCGTAAAGCCAGATATACTGGTAATAATCAAGCAATCAAGAGATTCTTTTATTTGCGGCAGGACCCTATCAAAATAATCATCTAGACCTTTATTCTGCAGACCTATAGAGTTTATTAACCCAAAATCCACCTCAGATGTTCTAGGCATAGGATTACCAGAATATTCTTTGAGAGTAACTGTCTTTGTTACAATAGCGCCGATCTTACTAAACGGAACGATATCACTCGCAAATTGGCTATACTCTACACAACCTGAAGAGAGAATAATAGGACTTCTCAATTTTAAGGAAGCAACCTCGATAGGAATCATAGATCTTCCCATAGAATATCCTCTCCTTTAAAAACAGGACCTTCCTTACATACTCTTAAAGTACCATTTCTGGTCTTTAAAGCACAGCCCCAGCAGAAACCCATGCCACAGGCAAAGTGAGATTCAAAAGAAAACTGCGTCTCAATATCTCTATCTTTAGCTATTCTATAAATATTCTTCAACATCTCAATAGGTCCGGCTGAGAATAGAACAGAGTCAGGCTCAATGATATCAGCTAGATAATCGGTTACTACTCCTCTCTTTCCTACACTGCCGTCTTCAGAGACAACTAAATAGTCAATATTTAAAGAGCTCATAGATTCAGCAAATTTTTCACTCTCAGCCCCTGCGCTTCCAATAATAAATATCCCTTTATCTTTAGCTCTAGAGGATAGTCTCTTTGCAAGAAAACTGAGCGGAGCAAATCCTGTGCCGCCACTTACAATAATCGGCTTTCCCCGGCTTGGCTCTTTAAACCCATTGCCTAGAGGGCATATAATATCTAACTTATCTCCTGTTTTTAGCAAAGACATCTTATAGGTTATATCACCTCTTACTTTATAAAGAATCTCAACATAATTGTCTCTCTGGTCAAAGACTCCAAAAGGTCTTCTTAAAAACTGACCTTTATCTATTAACCGTAGCTGAAGAAACTGTCCCGGATTAACAGAGAGAGTTTCTGAAGTTTCAATAGAGAGTATAAAATATCCGGAGCAAAGCTCGGAATTAGAAAGTATTTTTACTTTTCTAAAATCTTTAGTTACTGTTGACATCCCGGACAATAATAAATCGATCGAGAGCTCATCTTGCTCTTCATGATCTTATTAGGGCAGTGTTCACAAAAATGGCCTTCTTTTCCGTAAACAAGATGCTGATACGCATATTTACCTGGATTACCCCAGATATCCAAGTAGGTATCTATTGAAGAACCCCTGGCTTTAAGCGCCCTAAGAAGCACATCTCTGATAGAAAAATAAAGCTCCTTAATCTCAGGCTCAGTAATATCTTTGGTCTTTCTAAAAGGACTTATCTTAGAACGATACAATATCTCGTTTACATATATATTACCTATCCCAGATATAATTTTTTGATCTAAAAGGAGATTGTAAATCTTAGTATTTTTATTATTTAAGATTTTACTTAAAACTTCAGGGGTAAACTCTTCGCTAGTAGGGTCAACACCTATGGCTCCAAGCAAAGGCACCTCTTTTATATCTTTCACTAAATACCACTCACCAAACCTTCTTCTATCATAGTAACTGAGAGTACTTGAATCTGAGAATACAATTTTTATTTTGGCGTCATGATTATTGCCGTATATTATCTGACCTGTCATCCTAAGATGCACAACTATCTGCAGCCCATTACTGAGTTTAAAAATTAGGAACTTACCCTTCCTGTCTACATCTTTTATCTTAGAAGATATTATCTTTTTCCAAGAAGAGACTGTTTTAGGTTTTTTAAGAAAGATTGTATCTTTAACTTCAAAATACTTAATCTTTTTCTTCTGAACTAAGCTTCTTAGCTCTCTGCGTATTGTCTCAACTTCCGGCAACTCAGGCATAACCTACTCCCTTCTTATCTGTTTTATTTTAAGCCACCATTTATTAAGTTTCGTCTTTATATCATAAAAGAAGAAACAAAACAAGGAGAGTTATTTTTAAAAAATATTAACTACTTCTTATTCTCTATCTTCTCATCATCAAAAACATTAATTCTGCCGCAAAGTTATATCTAGAATGAATACGCAAATCAGCTAACATTATTGATACTATCTAAATATTTCTTAGCCAATTCCTGGTGACTGCCAATCCAAAATACTTGCTTACACTTAGAACATCTATAAAAACATCTCTTACTCTTATAACTAGACATGGGGACTTTTTCTTTGACTTCTTCTCTGGTCAACTCTTTTAATTCAAAATTACACCTAATACAGCGTGAAAACATATTACTACTATCGATTTTTAAACCGAGCTTCTCTTTAAGGTCTTTGAGTTGAATTCTTAAATCTTGAGATTTAACTATAAAGACTTTTACCTTAGACTCAGCGGCAAAGAAGCACCTAGAAGTTACGACTACTCTCTCTTCTTCTAGAGCCTTTGCAATAAAAGCCCTGTTGCTGCCTTTAAAATAATAGGAGTCGTAATTTAGAAGCCTTAACCATTTAGTCAATCTTCCTAATTCAGAGCTGAGTATAAACTTCATTACTCATTTAACTGAGACTCCCTTAGCATCTCTCTGGCTTGAGGAGTCGTGTCTAAAATATTGACCCCCTCTGGAACTTTAAACTTAAAGGTTTCATCAGAAATATTAACATTGATCTCTACATTGTAAAACGATTGATAGAAGAGGAGTTTGCCGCTGGCATCATAATATTCCATCTTTCTCTGCATTCCATCTTCAAGAGAGATAAAAGCTTTGACTGTCTCAATCTTACCAATACCATCTAGAGCAGGATCGCCTCCTTCTTTGATCAACCCCTTTATTACATAGACTCTCTCTTGACCTAAATCTTCAATACCTAAAAATTCAGGCTCGATCATGTTGGACGTAACATCCTGCATATTGTTCTGATTCTTTATAAGATCTTCAGTGTTTTGGAACTCCTCTTTTAAAATGGAGAGGTCTACTTTAGAGGCAATTTTAAACAGAGGCATGTACTGCCAAATCTCTTCGCCGTCTGAGTAGATAGACTGCCTTGCATCCTCTCTCCCTTTGACTCCCATTATTACTCTCATTTTGTCTGGTTTAACATAGCTGATATCACCGCTTATAGTTGATTCAGCCTCAGAGCTTTTGAAGACCATCTCTATATCTGCTCTGTAGGAATCTATATTTTCGACCTTGCCCTTTATATCTTCAAGCACTCCACCTAAAGATAGATCTTCAGATAAAACCTGTCCAATGCTGACTAAGACGATAAAAAGAGACGCTAAAACCACCTTATAAAACCTCATAAACAACCTCCAATTAATTTAAAATCATCAACCAAAACTTTACCTTTTGAAACAACAGTTCTAACCCTTCCTTTTAACTCCATATTTAAAAATGGAGTATTTCTGCTCCTAGAGCCAACCTCTTCTGAGCTAAACTTCCACTTTAAATCTGGGTCTACTATTATAATGTCGGCTAAATAGTTTTTCAAGATATTTCCCCTATCTTTAAAGCAAACTATATTGGCAGGGTTTGAGGTAAATTTTTCTATTAAAGAAAAGATATCTATATTGCCTTCATCGACCAGCTTTAGCCCTAATGATAGTGCTGTCTCTAGCCCTATAGTTCCGAAGCTTGCCTCAGAGAAATTACAATCTTTCTCTTCGCTTGAATGCGGAGCATGATCAGTGGCGATTGCATCTATGGTATTATTTTTTAATCCGTTAATCAAAGCTTTTCTATCTTTCTCTATCCTTAGAGGAGGATTGACCTTAGAAGCGGTATTATAACCACCAACAGCTTCCTCAGTTAAAGTTAAATGATGAGGAGTGACATCTGCAGTAACCATCAGCTTATCTTTTTTAGCTCTCTTTATGAGCTCTACAGATTCCCTGCAACTTATATGCGTAAAGTGGACCCTGGCTCCGGTTAACCTAGTGAGCTCTATATCTCTTGCAATAGCTACTATCTCAGATTCCCGCGGTATTCCTTTTAGCCCCATCTTAAGAGACAACAGACCCTCATTCATCATGCCGCCACTAGAAAGTCTCTCATCTTCGGCATGAATAATCAGAGGTAATCCAGAGACAATAGAATACTCCATAGCTCTACGCATAAGAAGCGGATTACTAACCCAGCTACCATCATCTGAAAAACCAACAGCTCCTGCTTCTTTCATCTTAATCATTTCAGATAGCTCTAAACCAGCTCTACCTTTTGTAATAGCTCCTATCGGATAAATATCTACCAAACCTACATCTCTAGAGCGCTCTCTTATAAATCTTACCAAACCGGAGCTATCTATGGCAGGTTCTGTATTAGGCATGCAACAGAGCGTTGTAAAGCCTCCCTTTAAAGCTGCATAAGAACCGGACTCTATACTCTCTTCATCTTCCCGACCCGGCTCTCTTAAGTGAGTATGAATATCAATAAGACCCGGCAAGACATAACACCCTTTAGCATCTATTGCTGAATCCGTCTTTTCTTTTATATTTTTAGCTATTTTAGATATTCTCTTGCCCTGGACTAAAATATCGGTTTTTTTAAAAACTTTCTTCTCTAAATCTATGACCAGACCATTTTTAATCAGTAACTTCAACGCTGCCTCCCATACCTGCAATAAGATAGAGTATCGCCATTCTAATTGCCAGACCATTTGTAACCTGATTTAAAACAACACTGCAAATATTCTTTTCTAATAACCCGTCATCAAGAATATCGGGGCTTAACTCAATCCCTCTATTCACCGGACCTGGATGAAGAATTAGCAATCCTGGTTTTGCATATTTTAAAAGCTTGGTTTTATCTACACCAAAAAACTCTCTATATTCAGCTACCGAAGGTATTAGATTTTCATTACTACGCTCTTTCTGTATCCTTAAGATATTTAAAACATCCGCTTTAGCTAAAACATCCTCAAGATCATATGAGACCTCTACCCCTAACTCTTTAAATTCTGGCAAAATCATTGTTGGCGGTGCACAGAGCGTAACTTTGGCCCCTAATTTTTTAAGAGCAAAGATATTAGATCTTGCTACTCTTGAATGAGAGATATCACCTAAGATAGCAACCTTTAGTCCTGCAATATTTTTTTTCTGCTCCTGAATGGTGAAAATATCAAGCAAAGCCTGAGTTGGATGTTCATGTGTCCCATCTCCAGCATTTATAATACCTGCTGATACAACTCTAGAGAGATAATGAGCAGCTCCAGAAGCTGAGTGCCTTAAGACTATGATATCAACATTCATAGCCTCTATATTACGAGCTGTGTCCTTAAGGTTCTCTCCCTTCTGCACGCTTGATGTCGAGACTGAGAAACTAACCGTGTCAGCTGATAATCTTTTAGCTGCAAGCTCAAAAGATATTCTGGTTCTTGTTGAAGGCTCAAAGAAAATAAAAGCAACTGTCTTACCTCTTAAAGCAGGAACTTTCTTAACTGGTCGAGTTGAGATCTCTTTAAAAGATTTGGCAAGTTGTAGTATATAATTTATTTCCTCTATAGTCAGATCTTCAATTCCAAGAAGATGCTTCTTGCTCCACTTAATCTCTCTCTCGATAATATCCTCAACCATCCACTACCTCCAACATCACAACCTCATCTTTTTTGTCTACCTCTTTCAATCTTACTTCTATAGATTCACTAAGAGAGGTTGGTATGTTTTTACCTACATAATCTGCTCTTATCGGAAGCTCACGATGACCTCGATCAACCAAAACAGCAAGCTGAATAGCTTTAGGTCTGCCAAAATCAATCAAAGCATCCATCGCACACCTGATGGTTCTACCTGTAAATAATACATCATCTACTATTATTATCAGCTTACCGTTAATATCGAAGTTAAGCTCGGTCTCTTTGACTACAGGCTGCTCTGCTATCAGAGTAAAGTCATCTCTGTATAGAGTAATATCAAGAGCACCTGATGGAACCTCTACACCCTCAATTTCAGAGATATTACCTACTATTCTATCTGCCAGATAGACCCCTCTTGTCCTTATACCTACTATTGCAATATCAGTTAAGGATTTATTTCTCTCTATTATCTCATGGCTTATACGACGAATTGTCTTATGTAACTGTTTTGAATCTAAAACTTTTGAACGTTCTATGATTTTCTTAGACATAAAAAAATAAGCCCTCTTTAAAGGGCTCCTCTCCATTGTTAAGAATTATATTCTTATCCATGTTTTTCACCTTGCCAATCTCACCGAACCAGCTTAAAGGTCTTTAGATTTATAGCACGAGCTTATTAAGTTGTCAAGTTCAATTAAGAAAAACAACGTTGGATTTTCAGTCCCACGCTCTACCCTGCCTACCAGTAGATAGGCGTGGGTTATCTCAAACAGTATTTATAATTAACCTTGCTTATAAAATCTTATTAATCTAGGTCTGAATCTATTATGCTTTCGTAAAACTCGCGATAATTTTCTTTTTTATCACTGTTGCGTAGAGCCATTGCTGCTCTGGGATGTTCATTTAGCATACCTGATATAGCATATGGAATAATATAACCCCATTCTATTTGATCTCTTAAAGAAATAAACTCCTTAGATATCAGGTCTAGGATTGGGCGAATATCGAACTTCGGATTTTTTAGAAAACCTATCAATAGCTCCAAAGGGCAATTACCTGCCGCGCGACCTATTCCGTAAACTGTTCCATCAAGGAAATTAGCGCCGTGTATAATAGCCTCGATTGTATTACCGAAGGCAAGTTGCTGATGATTATGCCCGTGAAAACCTATCTCCTTTGTTTTTATGCTGGATTTAAATCTTTTGACTAACTGTTCAACAGACTCCTGATATAATGAACCAAAGCTGTCTACAATGTAAACAACATCAACGTTGCTTTCCTTTTCAATCTGATCAAGCGCTTCGTCTAAATCAGGTCCCTGATCACGTGAAATTGCCATAATATTAATAGTTGTCTCATATCCTTTTTTGTGAAAATCATTTACCATATGTATTGCCTTATCGACATCCTTAACATAGGAGGCGACTCTTATCATATCAACAGGACTTTCGTTAGCAGGTTTTATGTCATCTAACTCTACACGCTCTACATCAACCATGATAGATATCTTTATCTTGGAATCTATGCCGTCAACTACTTTTCTGATTACTGCATCGTCACAGAACTTCCAGGCACCATATTCTTTAGGTGAGAACAGTTTTTTAGAATTCCTGTAGCCAACTTCCGTATAATCAACATTCGACTCAGATAAAGCCTTATAAACCGCTCTTACAAAATTTTCTTCGAAAAAATGGTTATTAATAAGTCCCCCATCGCGAATAGTACAATCAAATACTTTAATTTGTGGTCGATACATTTCTTCTCCTTTTATTTATTAAAAACTATTTTTTGAAAACACATTATACCAACAAAATATATAATTATCCTTAGAAAATTATAATGTGTTTATATCTTATACCCGCTAGTTATAGGCATCCTCCTATCTTTACCAAAAGACTTAGGTGTAATCTTAATGCCAGGTGGAGATTGACGACGTTTATATTCATTGCTGTCTATCATCTTTATTACTTCTCTTACAACCTTTTTACTAAATCCATCTTTGACTATATCATCAAAACTCATATCTTTCTCAATGTACTTTAAGATTATATCATCAAGCATATTATAGGGAGGGAGCGTATCCTGGTCTTTCTGATTAGGTCGCAATTCCGCAGAAGGCGCCTTCTTTATGATATTTAATGGGATAATAGGCTTTTTATCTAAACTATTTCTCCGTTTAGCCAGTTTATACGCTAAAGTCTTCGTAAGATCCTTGATTACAGCAAAGCCACCAGCCATATCACCATAAAGAGTACAGTAGCCAACAGATACCTCCGATTTATTACCAGTAGTCAAGACTAAATAACCAAACTTATTAGATAGGGCCATTAAAATATTGCCTCTTATTCTGGCCTGAATATTCTCCTCAGCTTTATTGAACTTTAAACCTTTAAAAAATGGCTTCATAGTTTTAAGGTAAGAACTATAGATATCGCCTATAGCAATCTCCATAGTTTTGATTCCTAAATTCGCTGCTAACCTTTGTGCATCTTTAACTGAAGATTTAGACGAATATGCTGATGGCATTATTACTCCCAAGACAGAGCCTGCACCAAGAGCATCTCTTGCTATTGTCGCAACTAAAGCAGAGTCAATACCGCCTGATAAGCCTATGACAACTTTTGAGAAACCATTCTTTAGGACATAATCCTTGGTACCTAAGAGAAGGGCTGAATAGACCTCCTCTAATTCCCCCATAGGATTCTCTTTTGATTTTACAATAATAGGATTCTTTTTATTTGAATTTAAATTTGTCTCAATAAAACTACAGCTCTTTAAAGATCTTCTTTTCTTAATATCTTCAAAATTTAAATCTTTAAAGACAACGTCTTCTTCAAACTGTTTAGCCATGATTTCCAAAGACCCATTGTCGACAATCATGCTGGCACCATCAAAGACAAGCTCATCCTGAGCTCCAACTTGATTAACATATATAATTTTGGATTTACATTCTTTAGATATTCTCTCAAGCAACTTCTTGCGTTGATTAAACTTGCCCATATGATACGGAGAGGCTGAAACATTTATGATTGCATCTACACCACTCCAAATATTTCTAAGGCAAGAACTGTTATCGGTCCAGATATCCTCACATATTGTAATTGCAATCTTTATCCCATCTAGAGATATAACCATAGAATCTTTACCTTTAGAGAAGTATCTGCTCTCATCAAAGACCCCGTAGTTCGGCAAACAGATCTTTCTATAATTCGCTACTATTTTTTTACCTTTTATTATGGCAATACTGTTATATATATTATTTTTGCTTTCTTCAACATAACCTATAAATGCTAGGCCTTTAAAACTATTGTTTTTAATTAGCTTATTAATAGCATCTTTACAATCTTTTCTGAAGTGAGGCTTTAGAATCAGATCTTCAGGAGGATAGCCGCAGAGAGCAAGCTCTGGAAAAACTATAATGTCAGGCTCATTAATAGCTGCCTTTTTTATGCATCTTGCTATCTCTTGACTATTTCCCTTTAAATCTCCAACTAAAGGATTAGTCTGTGCAATGGCGACTCTTAAAGATTTCATATTTAGATTCTAAAGGTATCTCTTAAGCTAAATCAAGCTAATATTAAACCTATATGTAATGTATAGCTTTGTCATTTAAAATCGCCAAAGCTTCTCCGATAACCTCACTTAATGTAGGATGCGGATGCACAACATCTATAAGCTCAGAGTAAGGAATTTTGAACTTTATAGCCATAGTCAGCTCTGTTATTAGTTCTGTAACAGAAGAGCCGACAAGCCCTGCCCCCAATATCGTCTTGCTATTCTCATCTGCAATTAATTTAATAAAACCTTCTCTCTTTGATATCGCCCTTGCTTTACCTAGAGCATTAAAAGAAAATTTTGCAATCTTTACTTTAAAGCCCTGCTCTTTAGCCTCTGCCTCTTCTAAACCTACGTAAGCAATCTCTGGGTCTGTATAGATACAATTAGGAATATAGGAATAGTCTAGTTCTTTTTTGATTCCAATTATATTTGAGACTGCAATATGAGCCCCATAGCTTGCACTATGAGCTAACATAGGCCCGCCAATTAAATCCCCTATAGCATAAAGACCTTTAAGAGATGACTCTGTATTAGAGTTAACAGCGACGAACTTATCTTTTAAATCAATGCCGGTATTATCTAAAACTTCTACGTTGGGATCTCTAGATATAGCAATAAGTGCAATTTGTGATGACAATCTATTCCCCGAAGAAAGATTAAATTCTAAAGACTCTTCTCTTTTTTTAAGATCAACAACTTTAGAAGAACTATATATCTTAACACCCTGCTTAACGAGACTAGACTCAACAACCTTTGAAAGTTCACGCTCAACGTTAGGTAGGATGCTATCCATAGCTTCGACTAAAATTACCTCGCTGCCTAAGCGAGAAAAATGAGAAGCAAATTCAACCCCAATTGCTCCGGCACCTATTATCGTAATTGACTTTGGGATATAATCTAAATCTAATATTGTATCAGAGGAAAACACTCTCTTATTGTCAAACTCTATACCTAAAAGAGGCTTAGGCCGTGAACCTGTTGCAACTATTATATTACTCGCTTCTATCTCTTCAGAACTATCCCCATCTTTAATTAGAATACGGTTTGATGATAAGATCCTTGCCTCTTTAAATATTAAATCCACACCTCTTTTATCCAGCAGAAACTTAATGCCGCCTCGCAAAGATTCTACTAATGAGTCTTTCTCTTTTTTAAGCGACTTATAATCAAGACTTAAGGAGCCTTCTCCTAATCCAAAGTTTTTAGACTCTTTTATTTGAAGATACTTTTCGCTTTGATTTAGAAAATACTTCGTTGGAATGCAACCCCAATTAAGACAAACTCCGCCAAGATAACTCTTCTCTATTAGCAGAGTCTCTACTCCAGAAACGGCGGCAAGGAGGGCAGCCTGATAACCTCCGGGTCCTGCGCCAATTACCGCAAGCTTTACATTTCTCATGCTAACTTAAAATCTTTTTATCTTTAAGAAAACTTAAAGATTCCTTGATCCCCTTTATTGATTCATCTAACTCTTCTTTTTGGAATTGATCTAAATCTAGTTCAATAATCTTCTCTATTCCATTAGATGATATTTCAACTGGAACACCAAATGCTATATCGTTATAATCATACTCCCCATCCAATATAGCCACAGAAGGTATTATCTCTTTTTTATCACTTAATATAGCATCTAAAACAACTTTGACTCCGGCAGCTGGAGCAAAATAAGCGCTACCGCCCTTATAGTAAGATACAATTGTAGCCCCCGCCTCTTTTGTCTCTTCTTTAGAAAGCTCTACATTTTCTCCAGCACCGTCAAAAATGCAGAACATATCCTTGCTATGTGAACCTATGACTTGAGGCTCAAAAACTGTGATATTCTCTCCTATATTCTTGCTTAAATAATACCTAAATCTACCCTTATCTAAAGCACCCGCCATGCCAATAAGCCTTTTTCTATCGATAGCAGTCTTATTGTAGAAATAATATGTTAAAACATCGACCGGATTAGAAACTATTATAAATATAGACTTTTCAATAAGACGTTTGTTGATACCGTTTATTATCTGATCTAATATTTTGGTATTAACCTCAAGGAGGTCAAATCTAGTCATTCCTTCTTTACGCGGCATACCAGCTGTTATCACAACAATATCTGCCTCTACTGTGCTTAGATCTTCAACTACTGTAAATTTAAC
>Ga0075120_10002711_pt1 | contig 12579 bp, 7 predicted proteins | sample AntAceMetag02UKL_FD_69792 | JGI IMG/M metagenome (GOLD analysis project Ga0075120, IMG submission 69792) | Saline lake microbial communities from Ace Lake, Antarctica - Antarctic Ace Lake Metagenome 02UKL | ecosystem: Environmental > Aquatic > Non-marine Saline and Alkaline > Saline | place... | reverse complement strand
TATTTTCTTCGAGATTTTTTGTTCCTGCATGAAATAAAATACTACCTTCTGTTTTATCAATGTTCGAAATTATTTTTCCTTTCTCATAATCTTCAGGATATCCACCTGAAACCAACATAACGGTTGACACTGTTCGGGATTCAATCTCTATGTTTTTATCATTTAAATTTTCATTTATAACTCCATTAAATAAATCAATAATGTCACTTTTTATTCTTGGAATAACAACTTCTGCTTCGGGATCACCCATTCTAACATTATATTCAATAACATAAGGATCCTCATTTACTTTCATTAACCCAATGAAAATAAATCCCTTATAGTCAACCCCTTCATTAATTAAGCCTCTAACTGTTGGCTTAACAATACGTTCTTCTACTTTTTGCATAAATGTTTTATTTGCAAACGGGACAGGTGATATTGCCCCCATTCCACCCGTATTCAATCCTTTATCACCCTCTCCAATTCTTTTATAATCTTTTGCTTCAGGTAATATTTTATATGACTTACCATCTGTTAACACAAACACCGATAATTCAATCCCTTTTAGAAACTCCTCAATAACAACTGTTTTGCTTGCATCTCCAAATTTTCCTTCTAGCATTTCAGATAATTCTTCTTTTGCTTTTTCTTTATCATCTATTATTAATACTCCTTTTCCTGCAGCCAGACCGTCAGCTTTCAACACATAAGGTGATTGCAATGAATCTATAAAACTTGCGCCTTCATTTAACTGCTCTTTATTAAAACTTTTAAATGCTGCTGTTGGAATTTCATATTTTAACATAAAATTTTTTGCAAATTCTTTACTTCCCTCAAGTATTGCACCTTTTGCACATGGGCCTATAATTCCAACATCTTTTAATTCGTTATTTTTTTTGAAAAAATCACTAATACCTTCCACCAAAGGCCCCTCAGGTCCAACCACAACAATATTTATATTATTAGTAATCACAAACTGTTTAATATTCTCAAAGTTTGTTAGGTTTAAATCAATGTTTTTACCTATTTTTTCTGTTCCTGCATTACCGGGAGCTATATATAAATCATCAATTTTTTCGCTTTGTGATATTTTCCATGCAAAAGCATGTTCTCTGCCACCTGAACCAAGAATTAATACATTCATTTTATTAAAATTTAAAAAAAAAGCTGTCTTCCGACAGCTATTAAAATAATCTGTAAAATTTTACAATTTTGGTTTTGACCTGTTAAATTTAAACATAAATAAAATTTCATGTGTTCCAACATTATATTTTCTAATGTCAGAAATAGCTATATCGTAGGCGTATCCAAATAATATTCTGTCTTTTCTAAATCCCATCATAATAGCAACAGCTTCCTGTGTTCTGTATGATACACCAAGCCAAACAAGTTGCTTATAAGTTCCTTTTACATTTATATCAACTTGAAAAATTCCTGCTTCAATTGCTTTAACTAATAGTGATGGTTCTAGAGAAAAATTTGCATTAACATCATAAATATATCCTCCATGAAGAAAATAATGTCTAACTTGTCTTTGTTCAAGATAATCTTCATTCATAAGATTTACTTTTCTTCCTAATAATTGTTGTACAGCAATACCTCCATAATAATTGCTCCCATAATAATATACTCCAAAATTTGCATCAGGAACAATAAGTTTTTCTGATCCAAAAATTATTGCCTCATCATCAGGATCTTCAAGATTTAATGCTGATTTATCCAATGCATATTGATATAATATACCTGATAAGCCAATTGATAATTTATCTCCTGAAGCTCCTATAGGAATGTGATAAGCATAAGTTGCTTCAAGTCCCATTTTAGAATATTGTCCATAAGTAATATTAAATATTTTACCTCCTATTCCAACTCTATCAGATATTGACAAATGTGAATTAATCATTTGAAACGATGGAGCATCATCAATTCCCGACCATAATCTTTTATACGACATCGCAATTGGATTATATGGCAAACTCCCGGCAACAGCAGGATTTAAGGCATATTTATTTTCCATATATTGACTATATGGTACAATTTGTTGCCCATAAATCATGGAAAATATTAATAAAGAAATTGATATAAGTAATATTTTTTTCATAATATATTTTTTAATAATTATCTTGAAAGCTTACTTAATAATTGAGACTGAACCTGTGTAAGGTTTATTTCCATCTTTTAAATCAATTATATAATAATATGTTGCTGCCGGCAACTCATTACCAGTATTATCACGTTTTCCATTCCATTTTTCCAAATATCCCTGAGAGCTAAAAATTATCATTCCCCATTGATTAAAAATATCTACTTGACAATCTTCATAAGTTTCTATATATTTGATTGTCCATGTATCATTTTTACCATCAGCATTTGGTGTAAATGCATTGTGTATTTCAATATACTTTTTATCAGACTCAATAATGGCAGAATCAACTAATTCACAATTACTTATATCCGTAACTGTAAAATAATAAGTTCCTTCTGTTACACCTTGAATATCTTCTGATATATATCCATTATCCCAAATATATGAATAAAGTGGTGTTCCGCCTGAAACCATTATATCAACTTCCCCATCAAGCATTCCTGAAAAACTTTCGTTTGTAACAATAATTGATACAGATAATGGAGAAGTAGATGCAACTTCTGCTGAGTCAACAACTGATCCACAAATATCTGTAACGGTAAAATAATATACACCGGCAGATAAATTCGAAACTATAGAATCAGTATCTAATATTCCTGACCAAGTATATGTAAATGGATATACACCATTAGCAGGAAGTAAAACAATTTCTCCGGTTGTATCACCATAACATAATAAATCTTCAGTTAAATAAGATACCCCTAATGGTGTTATATATGTTACTTCTATAGAATCTGATACAGAACCACAGACATCAGTAACAGTAACATATTGCCAACCAACATTAAGGTCATTTGCAATTGAATCTATGCTAGCTGAACCAGACCAAATATATATGAAAGGAGATACACCGTTATAAGTAGTAATTGTTACTAATCCGTCATTAGTATTTGAGCAAGTTGCTTCGGTTGTAATATCTAATGAAATATTTAATCCTGACATTGTGCCAATATATACGTTATCAATTTGAGAAGCATTACAATAATCTGTAACAGTAACATATTGCCAACCAGCAACCAGGTCATTAACAGATGAACCAGTATTTGAAGAACCTGACCATGCATAATAAATGGTCGGTTTCCCATTAGTTACCGTAACACTTGCCTGTCCATCAGCGAGTCCGACACAACTAACATCAGAAGAAGACGAAATAACAATTGACATAGCTGTTTCGGCATCAATCTCAACAGAATCAATAATAGATATACAAAAATCTGTAACTGTTACATAATGCCATCCTGTATCAAGAGCAGTTGTTAATGCTGTAGTATCTCCATTATCCCAAAAATATTCATAAGGCGGAACTCCACTAGTAGTAAAAATAAAAGCTTCTCCTTCACTAAAATCAATACATGGGGTTGATTCACTTTCAGTAATAGATGCATTCATTGTTGGGAAATAATTCACTCTAACAGAGTCAATTAATGGAACATTGCAATAATCTGTTACTATAACATAATGCATTCCTATAGGCAATGTATTATTTATTGGGAAAGTGTCATTAACATGTGTTGACCATTGATAATCAAATGGCCCGACACCATCATTTGCTGTAACTATTGATTCTCCATCAGTACTTGTTTCACACAATACAATTATGCTGTGAGAATTCAATGTAATTGTGAGAGTTGGCATATAATCTACATTAATTTCATCGACAACAGTACCACATTGATCCATAACGCTAACATAATGTGTCCCTACTGTAAGATCGGAAGCAGTAGAATCAACACTCGTTGAAGATGACCAAGAATAAGTATAAGGTGAAACGCCATCAATAGGTGTTACAATTCCAAGCCCATCATTGCCGTATAAACAATTAATTATAATGCTGTCCGCATTCATTATTGTTTGTAATGGTGGTAAAGATATCATTTCAACAGAATCGACATAAGAACAACCATAATCATTTGTTACTGTTACAGTATGCCATCCTTCTGAAATATTTGAAATAGAATCATTATTATCACCAGTTGACCATGCATAATTAAAATTTTCTGCAATTGAAGGTTGTATAATTATTTCTCCATCATTCCCACCTGAACAAGTAACTGTATCAATAATATATGAAAAAGTAATCTCTCTACAACCATATTTTGCAATAAAAACATCTTTTTTACCGGAGAATGCATTTTCTAATGTATCATTTCCAATAAATAATGAATCTGAATTAAAGTAACCTGTTAAATATGTATTGCTATAATCATCAATAACAATATCTGAGGCGTTATCTATAAATTCGTCAACTGCTGTACCAATTTGTACTGCCTTTATTTCATTGCCAAAATAGTCATAAACACCAAAAAATGCTTCTTTATTTGTTAATGAAGAACTTGACAAAGTATCATTTGACCAATAAATTGTATCAGAAAATGCACCTGAAATTTGAACCATATTATTTTTCACATATATTCCAGATGAGTTATCATATCCAATAGAGCCACCTCCTTTTAACCATTGAATATCTCCGTTTAAAGTTTCAAATTTTGCTGTAAAAAAATCAGAATACCCATTACTTATAATCATTGTCAAATCCATCTGAAGTGTGTCTTCTATATATCCTGTAATGTATCCATTATCGTTTTCATCAATTGCTAAACCCCAACAAAAATCATCATTATTGTCCCCATAGCTTTTGGACCAAATTAAATTTCCCGAATTATCAATTTTATATACAGCAATATCATTTCCTCCATTACTTACAATTGTATCTTGTAGAGGACCTGTTTCATAAAATATTGTATCTTCAAAATGTCCGATAATGTAATATTCATTATTACTACAAACATCAATTGATGGTAAAACAATTTTGCCTCCTGAACTTATAAAATGCTTTGCAGATGATAAAACATATTTACCTGAGTTATCAAATTTTGCATAAAAATAATTTTTTTTGCCGTTAGCAACTAAGGTATCACAATTTGCTGCACCAATAGAATCTCCAAAAATTACTGAATCCTTAAATTGACCAATAACAGAAATAAAGCCATTAACATCAACTGTTAAATCAATACCTTTCTGTGTGTTTGTTCCCCATCCTGCATTAATTACCCAGTCTAAACCACCACTTGGCATATACTTTGCGAGGAATGCATCTTTACTACTATATGCAGTAATTGAATCATTATCAAATTTTGCATCTCCTTCAAAACTTCCTGTTAAATAAGAATTTCCGCCTTGGTCAACAAACAATCCTTTTGGGTCGTCAATATTAATATTTCCGGCTACTTTTGACCATTTATAAACACCATTTTCATTAAATTTTGCAAGTAAAACATCTTTATCTCCATAAGACGTTTTATTATTTCCTGCTATATCAACTGAACCATATAACTCAATTAATGTATAAACATTGCTTAACGAATCAACTGCTATTGCCTTCGATTCAACATCTTCGACTCCAGACACATGGCTTGACCATAGCCATGATTGAGAATAACTGATATTATTAACTAATAATATTAAAGCGAGAATCGGGTATAATAATAAAAATTTCATATCAATATTTTTCTTAAAAATTTCAAAATAGGAATACAAATATATTATTAATATGTATTTTTTCAAATAATACATTAAGTTTATTTTGAATTATGTTAACAAAATATAAAAAGTTTGCTATAAATAAATAAAAAAACAGTATTTGTCTGTATTTTTAATTTTTTTTGTGTAATTTAGTTAATTATTATATTATATAATCAACATTTTGTTAAAGCGTTAAATTTAATTGTCTTATGAGAAATTTATTATTTTCAATTTTTATTATTTTTTCTTTTTATATTAGTAATACTACTTTTTCTCAAGTTCCGCAGGGAATAAAATACCAAGCTGTTGTCAGAAATGTACAAGGCAATATAATTGCGAATAATGATATTGGTATTAAAATTAGTTTAATTTCAAATTCAATTAATGGAAATATTGAATATCAGGAAGTTCACAATATTGTTACAAATGACTTTGGTTTGGTAAATATAGTTATAGGTCAAGGAAATTTATTATTGGGTAATTTTGAGCAAATTATTTGGGATAATAATATGTTTTGTAAAATTGAGCTTGATATTGAGAATACAGGAAACTTTGTAGAACTTGGTACTTCGCAAATTTTATCAGTTCCTTATGCTTTAAATTCAAATAAGTCAAAATACAGCACATATTCAGATACGGCATATTATGCGTATAACGAATCAATTTCTAATGATAAACAAATTAGATTTGAATTTGGACCTACAAATACATACGGAATAACCAATACAAATGGGAACATGCTAGATAAAGCTTCTCAGACTATTATTAAATTTAATAAAGATAATTATTCAAATGTAGGATCAATTGTTTTTGGAGCTTCGATATATGTAACTAATAGTTCAAGTAATTGTATTGTTGAGCTTTGGGATGTTACAAATAATGTTTTAATTCCAAATAGTACAATATTAACTAATAGTACTAACGAAGTATATATTGAATCTCAAAATATTTTGCAAAATATTTCTTCCGGCGATATTAATTTAGCAGTTAAAATTAAATCTGATGTTGATGACTCAGGAGTTTGGATTTCCAAAGCTTATTTATTTATTAAGAGGTCAGAATTAATTGATAATCCCAGTAATTCTTTGAAATAAATATGATTTTAGTAGCATGCTTGCCATGCTGCACCATCATAAACCTTAAGTTTACCATCAGCACTATCAAAATATATCATACCTGCTACAGGACTTGAAGGAGCAGTATCTCGTGGAGTTAATTTCAAAACATCATTGATTGATAGCACATTATTTGTAAAGTCACCATCAATCAAGGGCGTATTTGTATTAGAATTATCTATCATCAACCTATTGGACACTCCATTATTATACCCTGCTTCATTTCCTATAAGAACACACCCACTCATTGGTTGAGATTGATTTCCTGCATATGCTCCAATAACAACATTTCTTTTATATGTATGTATTCCTACCAAAGCTCCCATTCCAAAAACAGCATTACTGTCAGCATCTGTAGTATTAACAAGGGAATTGTTACCAAAAACAGTATTATAACTGCCTGTTGAACTATTCTTTAAAGACTGTGTGCCAAATGCTGTATTATTTGTACCTGTTGTATTATATCTTCCACATTCTTTACCAAAGAAACTATTCGCATCTCCATCAGTATTATTCTCTCCTGCCTTTCTTCCTACAAAAGAATTTGAAAGTCCAGAAGTGTTACTAAAACCAGCACTTTCTCCAATAAAAACATTGTTAGCACCTGTTGTATTTGCATTCCCGGCAAGATAACCAATAAAAATATTTTGTTTTCCTGTTGTATTAGACAAACCAGCTTGATAACCAAGAAATGTATTATAATTTCCTGTATTATTTGTTCCTGCTTGATAACCCAAAAATAGTCCAAGATTTGTTGGATGAAATTCAATATAATCTAAAACTTGAAATACATTATTTGGGTTATTCAAACCAATTCCAACATAATCAGTTAAAGTCGCTTGAAAAATATTAATACCTGATCTTGACCATGAAGAACTACCAGAAACAGTGTTATCTACATATGCTTTAATAGCTTTTTCTGTAACAATAGCATTATCGGAATCATCTGCTAAAGTCCCATCAACTGATATTTCATTTATGGCATTTGTTATTGTTAAACCTATAAAAGTAGGTGATGCATCACTTGTTAAATCTTGATTAATTACACTTGCACTTTCAACGGTCAAATTAGCATCAACATTAAGAGTTGAACCAGCTCCTAAATCAAACACTGCCGTTCCTTTTGTTAGATTAAAAGTATTTGCTGCCTCAGTAAGTATAACAGATGTTTCTAATACAGCATCAGTTGTACCATTTGTTGTGTATAATGCATTTGCAGAAGTAAAACCTACTGGAGTATCAGTTAAATCAAGGAATGCTCCTCCTGCAGATACTTGTGCATCAACATAAGCTTTAATTGATTGCTGAGTTGCTAAAGCAGTTTCAGAATTACTTGCAAAATTATCTTCATCTAAGAAAGAGTTTATTGTTGTTCCTGAGTTTAAGCTTAATGTACAACTTAAATCAAAATTATCTTCATCTTCCTGCCAAGTAATAACACCATCATTATCTTCTCCATTAAAAGTTAAAGTATAGTCAACTCCAGCAGATCCATCACCAATAGTAACAGATGATTGATGATTTGTGACAGCATTATCAACATAAGTTTTAATTGCTTTTTCTGTAACAAGAGCATCGTCACTATTATCAGCAAAAGTACCGTCAATACTAAACTCGTTAACTGTAGTACCAACAGACAATCCTAATATACTATTAATTGTTAATGTATTAGTACTAAAATCACCATCCAATAAGGGAGTATTTGTTTGTGAATTATCTATCATCAGTCTGTTAGAAGTTGAATTAGTATATCCCGTTTCACTACCAAGGATAACGCATCCACTCATTGGTTGAGATTGGTTTCCAGCATAAGCTCCTATTACAACATTTCTTTTATATGTATGTGCTCCGACCAAAACTCCCATACCAAAAACAGCATTACTATCTGCATTTGCAGAGTTAACAAGAGAATTATTTCCAAATGCAGTGTTGTAACTACCTGTCGTACTCGCCTTTAATGCCTGCGTGCCAAATGCAGTATTATTTGTACCTGTTGCATTAAATCTTCCACATTCTTTACCAAAAAAACTATTTGCACTTCCTCCTGTATTACTTTCTCCTGCCTTTCTTCCTACAAAAGAGTTTGAAAGCCCTGTAGTATTACTAATACCAGCACTTTCACCAATAAAAATATTATTACTTCCTGTTGTATTTGCATTTCCTGCAAGATAACCAATAAAAACATTTTGTTTACCACTAGTATTTGAAAGTCCTGTTTGATAACCAAGAAAAGTATTATAGTTACCTGTATTATTTGTTCCTGCCTGATAACCCAAAAATAATCCAAAATTTGTTGGATGAAATTCAATATAATCTTTTACCTGAAATACATTGTTTGGATTATTCAAACCAATGCCCACTTTATCTGTTAATGGATCATTGTATGTATCTGTACCTGGGCTAAGCCATTGAGAAAAAGCAAAATTTGTGAAAAGCAAAATGTAACAAAGTAATATTAATTGTTTCATATCTTTTGGAATTATTTATTTAAATTTAAAAAGTAAAAATACAAAAATTTATATGAAAAAACAAAATATTTTACTCAAGATATGTTAAAATAACATTAGTTTATTGTAAAGTCATCAATTATTTATGTTAATAACAATTATTATGATAATTTTGTAACAGAAATTATTCAATTTTTCATCTTGAAATCATCTCAAATTATTCATATTGGATACCCAAGAACTGCCACAACATGGTTACAAAATGAATTTTATCCTAAAGTAAAAAATTACAAATATTATAGTATTAAAGAATTTAAAAAAAACCATATTACAGACAATATTAAAATATTGAATAAGATTAAAATCGATGATAATAAGAACTTTATTTTTAGTTGGGAAAAATATACCGGAGATGACAATAAAAATATTGAAGAATATGCTAAGCAAATTTATAATTTCTTCCCATCTGCAAGTATCATTCTCTTTTTAAGAAATCAAATTGATATCTACATATCAAGATATTCATCATATATTAAACATGGGGGGACTTACTCATTTGAGAAATACTTTTTTAGGCAAAAAAAGGAACACCATCTTGCTGAAACTTTCAACTATTTCGAAATCATTGATATTTACAAGAAATTATTTGGCGATAAAAATATTGAAGTATTTCTATATGAAGACTTTAAGGAAAACAATGAATTGTTTATAAAAAAATATAATACTATATTCGATTTTAATATTGACTGCGACAATATTAACTATTCAGAAAAAAACACATCAATATATCAAAAGTCTTTTAAAATATTTCGGGTTTTAAACTTGTTTTATTCTGGAAATATCAAATATAAAGTTTCAATTTTACCTAGTTTGGTTTTACAAAATAGAATTAAAAAAATAATTTATAAGATAAATAATTATAACAAAAGCAACTTAAAAAAACCAAAGAAATATATAAATCAAAATCATATTGAATTCCTAAGAAAATACTATAAGTTTTCAAACAATAATTTATTAAAACAATATCCAAATTTAAATTTACAGAAATATAATTATCCAATATAAAAATGACCCAAATAATTCATATAGGTTATCCAAAAACTGCTACTACATGGTTCCAAAAAAAAATGTTCCCAAATGTATCAAACTATAGTTTTATGGATAGAAAAGATGTAATGAATCTTTTTATAAAGCCTTATGGAAATAATTTCAACTTAGACAAAACAAGAAAATATATTGAGAAAACCTACTCTAAAAATATAATTATTAGTGATGAAAGACTTCTTGGAGGAATGTATACTGGTGGATATAATGGCTTTGCATCAAAGATTATAGCAAAAAGGTTAAATAGTGTTTTCCCAGATGCTAAAATTATTATTTTCATACGAAATCAAACTGACATAATTACTTCTACATATTATCATTATATTATGTATGGTGGAACATATGGTATTAAAAAGTTTTTATTTCCTCCTGGCTTTTATGTAATACAAAAAATAGGTATGTTTTCTTTTGAGTTTTTCAATTATTACAATATGATAAAACTCTTCAATGATATCTTTTCATCAGTAGATGTCTATTTGTATGAAGACTTCAAAACTGATAATAAACACTTCATCAAAAAATTTATAAGTAAATATCATTTTGATGTCTCCATTGACAATATAAGTTTTGATAAATCAAATTCAAGATACAGGAGAGGACTTATAGGCCTTAAAAAATTTATGAATTTATTTACAAATAAACAACTTATATATAAATACTATATTTGCAATATCCCATTTTTATTCAACATTTCATTAAAAATTTTCAGCAAATTAAATAATTATTCTTTGTTTGGGAAACATGTAAAATCTGAATCATTACTTAAAAGAAGAAATATCAATTATATTAAAAATTATTATAAAACATCAAACGCTAAATTAATTAGAGAATTTCGTCTTAATAAAATTTCAAAATACAATTACTAAATGGTTAAAGTAATAATACATGTTGGATATCCTAAAACTGCTACTACATGGTTTCAAAATAATTTTTATCCCTTTGTTGAAAATTTTCAATACTTTAATAGAGAATTATTTAAAAAACACTTTTTATTTGGATCAGAAAATGAATTTAATGAATATTCTACAAAAACTTTTATCAACACTAACCATATAATATGTGAAGAAGAAATTATTAATATAAAAAAAGGTTTAAGTGTTGATAATAAAGCTCAACGACTAAAAACAAATTTTAAAAACCCACAAATAGTAATTTTTATTAGAAATCAATTTAGTATTTTAGAATCTAAATATTCAACTTACATCCAAAAAGGAGGAACTTTTACATTTGAAGAATTAATAAATCATCTCTTTATAAGTAATAAAATTAAACAATGGGATTATTACAGTCAAATAAAAATATATATTGAAATTTTTGGATACAATAATGTGAACATATTCTTATTTGAAGAATTTAACCATAACAGAATCAGTTTTATTGAAAGGTATATTGACACTTTTAATCTTAAAATAAATGTGAACAGAATTAATTACTCTCCTAAAAACAAGTCGACTAATGCTGTTTTATTACCTTTTATGAGAGAAGCAAATAAATTCTCTAAAAATAAAATTGGGTTTAGTCGAGATACAGAAAAATTATATTTTCATATACCTCTATTCCATATTTTTTCACGAACGAGCTTTTCAATTTTAAATCATATACCTATTAAAAAAAGAATATCAAGTGAAAAAAAATTAAAAAAAAATACTTATAATAAAGTATATCAATATTTCAAAGATTCCAACAAAAAACTAATAACTGAATTTAATTTAGATATACAAAAACATAATTACCCTGTGTAAGTAAAATGAAGTTGGTTTTTTTAACATATATCAATCGTTCTGGCTCTTCATTCTTGGTAAATGAGTTAAGTAAACATAGAGAGATATTTGTCCTTCCTGAAGCAGAAATATTATTAGAATTAACTTTATTATCAAATGAAAATAATTTAAATATAATTAAGAACAACTTATATAATGCTTTAACAAGAGATAAAAAGCTATCAAACTATAATATAAATAATAATGAGATAGAAGAAGTTTTTATTGGAGTAAAAACCAAAACTGAAGTTCTTCTAAATTTTATAACTAAATATAAAAACAAACATAAAGCAGAAGCAAGTATTATAATTTTTAAAAACAGAGATATTTATCACAACTATGAAAAAATTTATAACTTAACATCAAGTTTTGTTCAAACATATTTAATTAGTATTATACGTGATCCTAGAAATATTTTTTATTCCCAAAAAACAACAATTAATCCATACAATAACAGGATTATGAATAAAAATCCATTAGTATTATCATATTTATGGAATAAC
>Ga0075120_10002709_pt1 | contig 12581 bp, 12 predicted proteins | sample AntAceMetag02UKL_FD_69792 | JGI IMG/M metagenome (GOLD analysis project Ga0075120, IMG submission 69792) | Saline lake microbial communities from Ace Lake, Antarctica - Antarctic Ace Lake Metagenome 02UKL | ecosystem: Environmental > Aquatic > Non-marine Saline and Alkaline > Saline | place... | reverse complement strand
ATGGGAGAATTTATTGAATATATAAAAGATGAGCTTATTCACAGTGGGAATGAAATTGCGGTAATCTCGGAGGAAAGTATTACGATTGATTCAAGGGAGGCATATTTAATAGAGGGCGAACTTGAACAGCAGGGTGCTAATTTTAAGGCATTTATTATTATAGTGAAAGGCGATGGCGATGATATGTGGTTTATTACTTTCAATACTGCCCTTAAAGGCTCGGAAAGATATAAAGATTTAGTTCGCGAGGTGGTTTCTTCTTTTAAGATTTTATCTGAAAAGGAAGATCCGAAATTGCAGGCGATTATTCTAGAGCAGGGTGAGGGGCAGGAAGCAAAAGAAGGAGATCAATTGTCTGTCTATTATGTTGGAGAATTGGAAGACGGCACTCAGTTTGATGCGAAAGAAGAGGGTGAACCGTTTAAGTTTACCTTGGGCGCTGGACGAGTTATACGTGGCTGGGATCAAGGGCTTATTGGTATGAAAGTAGGGGAGAAAAGAAAACTTGTTATCCCATCTGAATTGGCTTACGGAGAACAGGGCGTTCCGGGGACGATACCTTCTAATTCAACTTTAATATTCAGAGTGGAATTACTGGGGATAGAATAAGATTGTTTTATAAAAATTAATTAAAAAGAGACGCTTCCAACATTATGATTAGTTGGGAGCGTTGTTGTTTTCCGGTCTGGAAAAGCGAGTTTTTCTAGGAAGATTACGAAAGCCGAGTGATCCGAGTTGTTTTAGATAATCAGGCGTAGTCAGATTGGAGAATTTAATCATAGCAAAGAAGCCGGCTCTACATCTATGGTCCAATTAGGAGAAGCAAGAGTTCGCAGAACTTTTGTTTTTTTGTAATCTTTTGTTTGGATTTTTATAATTATTTCCCAAATATATTTACCTTTCTTTTTTTCAATAAAACTAATTGTTGGGCCTGAAATTTTCGCCCAGGGCAGATATTTTTCAACCTTTTTCTTAAGCGACTGAGCTTCAATTTTGGCTTTAAGTTCATCTTTGTGGGCAAGTTGTAATTTTATAATTTTTGAAAATGGAGGATAGAAAAATAATTTTCTTGCTTCAATTTCTTTTTCAAGGAACACCTCTATTTTATTAGTTTTTAATAAATCAAAAACTTCAAGCTCTGGATTATATGTCTGGATTAACATTTCCTGGCTCAAATTTTTTAATCCCTGAACAATTCGTATAAAATTATCTGTTGCTCGGAATTCCGGAAGATTTAGAATTGGATCCGCCACGATGATTGAGGTAAAAGAAAAGTTATTGAAATTTTCTACTAAATGTCTTGCGCCGAAGATTAAGGGAGTGGTTATTAGAACATTGTATTTTTTGTTGATAAAATCGTTTAAAATCTTTTTTTGTTCCCCTTTTGTTTTTGCTGAATCCGCATCTAAACAAATTGCACTTGCGTTTTTTAGATTAAGTTTTCTAATTTCTTGTAAAACTCTTTCAGTTCCTTTGCCTATTTGTTTGATGCGTAAGCCCCCGCATTTAGGACAGACAGAAGGTGCTTTTATTTCTTTTGAACAATGGCGGCATATTAGTTTGTTGTTTTGGTAATAAGCCATTGGTACGGAGCAATTAGGGCATTCAATTGTATGTCCGCAATCTCGGCAGAGGAGCGCACTTGCCAGTCCTTTTCTATTGATAAAAAGGATTGCCTGTTCTTGATTTACGACTGTTTTTTTAATTCTTTCCTTTAGCTCATCACTAAAAATTGAAAAATTACCTTTTTTTATTTCCTTTCTTAAATCAATAACTTTAAGTTGATTTTTTTGTTCCTTTTCTTTGTCTTTATTTAATTTGTATTTTTTTTCTTGCGAAAAATAAAATGACTCTATTGAGGGTAGGTCAGAGCCGAGAATTATTTTCGAGTTGTTAATTTGAGCAAGTTTTAGAGATAGAGTTTTGCTGTGATATTTTGGCTGAAGATTCCATGACTTATAGCTCGGATTATCTTCGTTATCTAAAATTATCAATCCAAGATTTTTAAAAGGTAGAAAAAGAGTGGCCCTTGTTCCCACAATTATTTTTGCTTTATTTTGAGATACTTTCTCCCAAATTTCTAATTGTTTTGCAGGACTTATTTTGCTGTGAAAAATGCAATCAGCCATATCTGTGTACTTCTTCGTCATCGAGACCTCAGGCACAAGAATTAAGGTTTGCTTGCCTTTGTTTTTGTTAATTTCTTTTTTATAAAAATTAGTTCTATCTTTCTGCCAAACAAGGATAGGCTTTTTAAAGGGTTTGTTCTCTTGTTTTTGGAAATTAAGATTTAATTCTTTTATTTTTTTTCTTTTTAAAATCGTGTTTGGTAAAAAGAGTCTTAAGCAGATTCCTAAAGAAGAGATATAGAATTGGGAAATAAAAAGAGCCAGTTCCATTTGTTTGCTTGTTATGACCGGGGAATTCGTTAAGATTTTTAGAATTGGCTTAAGCTTGAATTGAGATTCTTTTACTTCTATTTTATGCTCTCCTAACGGCTTTGTATCTCTAACTATTGCCAGAGTATCTCTATTTCCTATTTTGATTAAAATAAGTCCACCAACAGGTGGTTTTTTGCTGGAGAAATAGGTGAGAATTTCTGCTTTTGGGTCAGATATTTTTATTAGAGGGATTGTTTCTATTAGAAACATAAAAAACTATTTATTTATTTTCAGTATATGGTTTATATTTTAACCGGTCAATGACGAAAAATCTGGAAACTAGCTATGGAAATTAGATTTTCACGATTTTACGGGTTTCCAAGATTCTAAAATTTATCGAGAATCCTAAAGGATGATGGAATTGAATAATGATGGAAGTCCGACTTCCACAAATTGAAATTTTGACAATTTTATAAATCAAGGTAAAAAGAGTTTAGGACATGAGCCCTTTTTGGGAAAATAGCACTCTGCCAATTTGGTGAGGAGGATGTATGCATGATAGAACAAGGCAGCTTGAGGTGATCGTTGGTTGTATGTTTTCGGGAAAGACAAGCGAGCTTCTTCGGAGGCTGGAACGAGTAATACTTTCGGGAAGGAAGATCCTCCTGTTCAAGCCGTCAATCGACGACCGGTACAGAAAAGACGCAGTGGTTACTCACTTTGGTAGGGAATTTCCGGCAGTCTTACTTGACAGAGGTGAGGAGACCATGGAGGTTCTTGAAAAATTGGTGGGCAAAGAGGCCATCGAAGAGGCGACAGTGGTCGCCTTTGATGAAGGGAACTTCTTCTCTGACAAGCTAATTAATCTCTGCCAGGAACTGGTGGCGAAAGGTAAGCGCGTTATCGTGGCAGGACTCGATCTCACATCTAACGAAGAGCCATTCGTGCCAATGCCTACGCTCGTGTGCCTGGCTGATAGTCTAGTCAAGCTTGATGCTGTTTGCGTTGTCTGTGGCGGAGTAGCTACAAGAAGTCAGCGTATAGCCGAGAGTCGGGAGCGTATTTATGTAGGAGGAAAGCAGGATTACGAAGCCCGATGTCGCAGTTGCTATGAGAAGCCATAGTAATTTCTCAATCATTCCCGCGCCTGCCACTCTCTTGTGAGTGGCAGGACTTCTTTTTTATTTATTTAATTTATGCTATTTTAATTCAATATGCTTCACAGAGTTTTTATTGCTATAAATTTACCAGAAAAAATTAAAGAAAAGCTTTTTTCTTTTACTAAAAAATATTCATCTATTCCTGCTAAATGGGTTGAAAAAGAAAATATTCACATCACGGTTCTTTTTTTGGGTAAGTTGGATGATAACCAATTATTGAAAACAATTCAGAGCGCAAAACAAGTTTTAAAAAATTATGAGCCATTTTTAGTTGAGGTAGAACATTTGGCTTATGGGCCTGATAATAAATTTCCGCCACGCCTAATTTGGGCAGAAGTGAACAAGAGTAAGGAATTTTCAGTTCTGAAAAATGATATTGAAAATACTCTTTTTAACTTACCAGAGTATAAATACAAAATAAAAGAAGGTAAGGGTTTTAATCCACATATTACAATAGCGAGAATTCAAAGCTTTAAGTTTCAAAGAATGATAGAGAGACCGGAAATTGAGATTTCTTTAAATATGCCATTCAAAGTTAACTCAATTGATATAATGGAAAGCGTACTTACTAAAAAAGGTCCCGAATATACAATCTTAGAATCTATAAATCTATGAAAATTCATTTTATAGGTATAGGCGGAATAGGAGTTTCTGCCCTTGCTCAATATTATTTAGCCAAAAAATGGCAGGTTTCTGGCTCTGATTTGAGTTCTACTGAAATAACTGAAATGCTGGAGAACAAAGGGGCAAAGATTTTTATTGGTTTGCACAAGAGAGAAAACATTAGCCCGGATTTAGATTTAGTTGTCTATAGCCCGGCAGTGAATAAAGATAATCCTGAAATGAGCGAAGCAAAAGCTGCTGGATTAAAGATTTTAAGTTACCCAGAAGCATTGGGTATTTTGTCCAAAGATTATTTTACCATTGCGGTTTCGGGCGCTCATGGAAAAAGCACAACTGCCTCAATGATATCTTTGATTCTTTTGAAAAATAACATAGATATCACAGCGATTCTTGGCACTAAATTAAAAGAGTTTGGCAACAGCAATTTTCGTTTAGGCAGTTCAGATATTTTACTGATTGAGGCAGATGAGTATAAAGGGTCGTTTTTAAACTATTATCCGAATATTATAGTTTTGACTAATATTGAAGAAGAGCATCTTGACTATTATGGCAAGTTGGAAAATATTTTAGAGGCCTTTAGGGATTATGTTCTTCATTTATCCGTTGACGGAATTTTGATATATAATAAGGACGATAAAAATATTGCCAAGCTTGAGTTTGAAAATGAGTCTTTTAAAAAAGTTAGTTTTTCAAAAGATGATAAAGAAATAATGGAGATTAGAAAGATATTACAAGTACCTGGACTTCATAATGCAGTCAATGCTTTGGCCGCATTCAGAGTCGCGAGAGCGCTGGGGATTGGAGAAAAAGAGATTTTTTCAGCTTTGTCCGAATATCAGGGAGCTTGGCGTCGTTTTGAAAAGAAAGATATTTCTTTGGCAGGGAAGGATATAATTTTGATTTCAGATTATGCGCACCATCCGACAGAGATTGAGGCGACTCTGAAAGCAGCCCGCGAGAAATGGCAAAATCAGAAAATATGGGCGGTATTTCAACCACATCAGAAACAGCGAACCCGTCTTCTTTTTAATAAGATAGTTGATAGTTTTGTGAATTCAGATGTGGATAAAATTATATTACTGCCTATTTATGATGTGGCTGGCAGAGAGAATAAAGATATTAATGATAATGTTAGTTCTAAACAACTTTGTCAGGCAATAAATGAAAAAGGTAAGACAGCCCTTTATTTAGAGAATTTTGACAAGGCCAAAGAGTTTTTAGTAGAGAATTCCGAGCAGGGTGATATTCTAATGATAATGGGAGCAGGGGATATTTATGATCTGGATAAAATGTTATCCACTTGACCATCATTTTTTACTCCTCTATCATAAAATAATTGAAATCATTGCGGTTTTAAAAGGTCGCCGAAAATTTAATTTTTTAATTTTATAAAAGAATGAGTGCAATATATTGGATAATTATAGCTATAGCAGTTTTGTTGGTTCTTTATTTTTTGATGAAGCAGTTCGGTGGCAAGAAAAAAGGACCTGAAGTTCCTCCACAAACTCCTGAAGTAAAATAGTTTGTTTTATAAAATCAAAAAGCGCAGCATGTAGCGCTTTTTGATTCCAGGGCTTGTTTTTTTTGGGATTTTTGTTATACTGCCTTTACAAATAAAGATATGTTCGGGAAAACGATAGACACTATAACAATTATTATATTTCTAATAGTATTAATGATCGCATTTTTTCAGAATCTCCCAATATACGGAGGTATTGTTAAAATATTTAGCGCAAATATTTATGCTTACTAAAGAAAAATTACAACTTAACTTAAAGGCAGAGAAAAGAGAAGTTATAGGGAAGAAGAATCAGATATCAAGACAAGAGGGTTTGATTCCAGCTGTGCTTTATGGAAATAAAATCGATAATCTGAATCTTTTTGTTGATAGCCAAGAATTTGGCAAGGTTTTTGAGCAGGCAGGAGAAAATACTTTAATTGATTTGCATGTTAAGGGAAAAAAAGATGGCGTTACTGTTTTGATATATGATCTCCAAAAAGACCCTTTAAGTGGAGATATTTTGCATGTTGATTTTTATCAACCAGATTTGAGTAAGAAAGTTACGGCATTAGTACCGATTAAGATAATCGGCGAATCATCTGCAGCAAAAAATAAAGGTGGCACCTTAGTTAAAAATGCCAATGAGCTTGAGGTAAAAGCCCTGCCTATGGATTTGCCGCATGAGTTAGTCGTTGACGTTAGTGCTTTAGATAATTTTGGAGACGAGATTTTTGTTAAAAATATTGAGCTTTCCGAAGGTGTGGAAATTTTGAGAGATCCTGGTGATGTATTAATGGCTGTTGTTGCACCAACTGATGTGGACCATGAGCTAGATAAACCGATTGAGGAAAAGATTGAAGATATTGAGACTATAGGTAAAGACAAAGAAGGAGAAGGAGAAGAGGAAGCAGAAAAAACTGAAACAAAGAAAGAGGCTGATACTGAGGCTGACGAGAGCAAAAAGGAAGAAAATCCGAGCCAAAAGAAAGAATAAGTTTCCTATTATGGAGGGAAATTTTAAAAGAACAAATTTTGCCTTAGCGATTTATTTATTGATATTTTTGTGTTTTTCGTTATTCTCCGTCAATAGTTTTGTCGGAGTTTTTGTTTTTGCGGCAGAGGATCTAAACGCTAAATGTCAGAAATATTTAGACGAAGAAGGAGATGTTTGCACGGGCATGAGTGAGGTGAAATGCCAGGAAGAGCTTAGTGAGTGCCTGGAATTTTACGAACAGCAAAGCGATTATTATGAGGGGAAAGTTTCCGAAAAACAGAAGGAAAAGAAAACTTTGGAAAACAAAGTTTATGTTTTAAGAAATAAAATAAACAAACTGAATAGCGATATTTATACCAGCAATTTAATGATAAAAGATTTAGGGATTCAAATAGATGATACCCAAGAATCAATTGGAGTAACAACTGGGAAGATTGGACAATCCCAGGAGCGGTTGGCAGAGCTTTTGCGTTTGATTGAGGAGCAAGATAGGCGTTCCTTGTTGGAGGTGATGCTTGAAGAAGAAGAGCTATCAGATTTTTTTGATGAGCTGGCAGCGTTAGAATCATTAAGTTCGAAAAACCAGGAGCTTTTAATTAACGTTAGAGCTTTAAAGGGGCACTTGGAAGATGAAGAAGAAAATTTATCCGAGGAGAAGCAAGATTTTGAGTATTCAGTTGTTGCTTATGAAATACAAAAAGACAGAAGTCAGGGATTAAAGTCAGAAGAGGAATCGCTTTTAAAGATAACTAAAGGCCAGGAAGAACTTTATCAACAGCATTTAAAAGAAATAGAAGCAAAGGCGACTGAAATTAGGAAAGCAATTTTTCAATTAGCTCAAGTTTCAGAGGAAGATGCTCCTACGCAGGAAGAGGCCTATAAAATAGCCAAATATGTGGAGGGAGTTACGGGAGTAAGGGCGGCCCTAATTTTAGGACTTATACAAGTAGAATCAGCCATGGGGAAGAATGTTGGACAATGTAATTGTAGTGGTAGGTCGTATTGTACTTATCCTGATATTGGATGGGACGAAGTAATGAATCCAAATCAGGCATATCAACGAACAGCTTTTAAACAAATCGTTGAAGAGCTCGGCCTGGATATTGATTCTACACCAATTTCTTGTTCAGTGAGTGGGGGCAAGGTGCAATGGGGAGGAGCTATGGGGCCAGCGCAGTTTATGCCTGCTACGTGGCTTTCATATAGGAGTAAGATAACTGCAATTACTGGAGAGTCAGCAAATCCATGGAGAATAAGAGATGCTTTCCTAGCATCTGGGCTTTATTTAAAGGCATTTAAAGCTGATACTCAAATACTTCAAAAAGAAATCGGTGCTGTAACTGCTTATCTTTGTGGAACTTCATATATGACAACACGGTGCCAACAAGCGGGTGGATATTGGTATAGAAACTTAGTAATAAAAAATGCCTCCCAATGGGAGGACTGGATAGACGAAGGTGTTTTCTAATGGAACTAACTTATAAGTCCCGGATTCGTAAGTGGATTTATTAGGCATTTTGACAGGCAGAGATGACTTCGTCTAATTCACCTGCCATTACTTGGTCTAGATTGTGCCAGGTTTTTTTTATTCTATGATCTGTAAGACGATCTTGGGGAAAATTATATGTCCTTATTTTTTCTGCTCTCATTGCTTGACCAACCTGGTCTTTTCTTTTTGAACCAATCTTTTCTGCTCGTCTCTGCTCTTGGACTTCAGCAACCCTAGCCTTTATAATAGATAAGGCATTTTCTTTGTTTTGTGCTTGGTTCCTTTCATTCTGGGAGGCGACTACAATACCAGTAGGTAGATGAGTTATTCTTATGGCAGTTTCTCTTTTGTTTACATTTTGTCCGCCAGGCCCAGACGATTTAAAGGTGTCAATTTGCAGGTCATCTGGCCTGATTTCAATTTCTGATTTTTTTGTTTTAGGTAGGATTGCTACGGAAGCGGTTGAAGTGTGAATCCGACCTGATTTTTCAGTTTCAGGGATTCTTTGGACCCTATGAACCCCAGCTTCGTTTTTTAGCTTAGAAAAGCTATTTTTGCCTTTGACTGAAAAAATAATTTCTTTATATCCGCCAATATCAGTTTGATTACTGTTTAGTGTTTTTGTCTGCCAGCCCTGGTTTTGGGCATACTTAGAATACATATTAAACAAATTAGCAGCAAAGAGGCCTGCTTCGTCACCTCCAGCCCCGGCCCTTATTTCAATTATGACCTCGTTGATTTCTTCTTCCCCATTCATTTGTTTTAGATATGTTGTCAGTTCTTTTTCAAGTCTTGGAAACTTGATTTCCAAAATTTTTATTTCTTCGTTTGCCAAAACTAAAAGCTCTGAATCTTTTTCTTTATTTAGCAGAGCTTGGGCTTCGGCTATTCGCTGTTTTACTTCTTCAAGCTCCTGATCCTTTGCAATAATCTTTTCGTATAATTCTTTGGTTTTTCTGACTTGACCTGATTTTTCCCAGTCCTGCTCCTTCTCTGCTTTTTCCAATTCATAGCCAAGGTTTTCGTATTCTTTTTTTATTGTTTCTATTTCGTTCATATTCTAGTATTTTAACACAAAAATCCGCTTAAGGCGGATTTTTTTATGATAGAATAGTTATTTTTTCTTTGAACTCTGCTTTTTAGATAATCTTTCTTTGAATTTTTGAACTTGGCCCATAGCATCAACCATTTTTTCTTTTCCAGTATAGAAAGAGTGACAGGCAGAGCAGACTTCAATTTCCATACTTTCCTTTGTTGAACCAATATTAAAACTATTGCCACAGGAGCAACTGATTTTTGAATTAGGGAAGTATTGAGGATGTATTTCTTTTTTAGGCATATGACTATTTGTTGTTTCTATAATATATGATTCTTTGGAAATGTCAACATCAGGGGGCAATAAAGAAGAAGGGAACATCGGCTGATTAGACTAATGTCCCCTTGCTTGCGATTGTTCATTGCACCTCCTTATTTTGGAGATTCAAGAGAGTCTTCTCGATTTCCCTCAACAGGAATGATTCCTGCGGTATCTATGCTTTCTGTGAGCAACTGAGCGACAGATTTGTTTAAGAGAGCTCCTATTTGCTCCAGAGCACTCAGATGAGAGGGGAACAAGTATACATTGCCGTTTCTCCCCACTTTATGGGGCATATCATCACCTCCTTTCTGTGTAGCTTACTATTATTATCTTAGCTTTTGTTTATTAATAGTCAAGGAATATCTCTTGCCTAATTTTTGATATAGTGATATGGTATTTCTACTATGACAATTTTAAAGAAAAAAGATTTTGGTATTAAAATCGCAGAAATGAACAAAGCTGGTGTTAATTTTGGACACCGTATTTCGAAATCTCATCCTAAAATGAAGCCCTTTGTGGTTGGAGTTAAGGGGAGCGATCATATTAATATGATTGATTTGGAAAAAACCAAGGAATATTTTATTGAGATGCTTAGTTTTCTAGAGGGGTTTATAAAAGAGGGGAAAACTATTCTTTTTGTCGGAACCAAACTTCCAGTAAGAAAATTAGTTGAAGAAACAGCCAAAGAATGCGAAATGCCTTATGTTATAAACAGATGGCTCGGCGGGACACTCACCAATTTTCCAATTATGAAGAACCGACTTGATCATTTTAAAGAGTTGGAAGAGAAGAAAAAGACAGGTGAGCTTGAAAAATATACAAAAAAGGAGCGATTAGAGTTTGATAGGGAATTAGATCGGCTTGATCTAAAATTCGGGGGCATTAAATATATTAATAAATTGCCTGATAGTTTATTTGTGATTGATATGAGAAAAAATGAATTAGCGATAAAAGAGGCAAAAGCAATGGGCATTCCTGTGTTAGCTATTGCAGATACTGAAGTTGACCCAGAAAAAGTAGATCATTTTATTCCTGCCAATGACGATGCAATTAGCTCGGTAAAATATATTTTAGAGAAAGTTAAAGAGGTTATTTTGAAAAATAAGCCAGTTAAATAGATTAGCATCGATGAGGCCCGTCCTTATTGATAAGTGCAGGCCTCGTAAAAACATAAATGAAATGATTGATAAAATAAAACAACTTAGACAAGAAACAAGCGTTTCCCTGTCCCAATGCAAGAAAGCATTAGAAGAAACGGGCGGTGATTTAGATAAATCAAAAGAGATTTTAAGAAAATGGGGAGAAAAATTAGCTGGGAAAAGAGGAGGCAGAGAAACAAGTCAGGGGATAGTTGAAGCGTATATTCACGCTAACAAAAAACTTGGCGTTTTGGTTGAGGTAAAATGCGAAACTGATTTTGTGGCTAAGAATGAGGACTTTAAAGAATTTGCCCACAACTTGGCTCTGCACATAGCAGCCACTAATCCGTTGTATCTTTCAGAAGACGAAATTCCCGAAGCATTAATTGAGAAAGAGAAGGAGATATATAAAGAGCAGATGGTAGAAGAAAAGAAAAAGCCGGAATTGATGGATAAAATAATTGAGGGGAAGGTTGCTAAATTTAAAAAAGAGATTGCCTTGCTTTCACAAACCTATATTAAAGACGATAACCAAATAATAGAAGGCCTTTTGAACGAGACAATTGCTAAAATCGGAGAGAATATCACCATAGCTAGATTTTCTAGATTGGAGATTTAGAGTTAAATTAAATATATATGTTAAGTCTAATATTTTTAATTATTTTCTTTTTAAGTTTTTCAGGAATACTTTTTGTAATTATCAGGAAATGGCCAGAACTTAAGGCAGTGAGTGTCTTAGGTAATACAGGTATAGACGAAAGACCTTTTGCCGAGCGGGCGAAAGAGAAAATAAAAAACTTAAAGCCAATTAAAGATTTTAGCTCTGAAAAGCTTCTTAAAAAATTTTTCATCCGTTTAAAGATTTTACTTTCGAAAGGAGAAAAGAGAGTAGATAAATATCTTCACAAGGTATCTCATTCTCAAAAATTTGAAGACGACTATTGGACAGAAGTGAGAAAAAAGAAATAATTTATGCCGAGATAGCTCAACGGTAGAGCAACTGTTTTGTAAACAGTAGGTTGGGGGTTCGATTCCTCTTCTCGGCTTTTTAATTTATAGGATAAAATACCAAGGCCGCTCCGCCGAGAAGTATAATATTCTCTTTTAAGGGAGTAGTGATTATTTTTGGGGTTTTAAGGAATTTATCCACATTCTTTTTTAAATAAGGAAGAATGTGTTTTTTATTATTTAAAACAACAGCGCCTCCAAGAGTTATTAGTTCTGGATTATAAGCTACAATAACATTTGAAATTCCTCGGCCGTTCATTTTTCCGACTTCTTTTAGAAAGTTTAGAATAGTTTTATCTTTTTTGTCCGCTAACTTAAATATGTCCACGGACTTTTTGATTGAATATTTATCTTTGATTTTATTTTTTTTCATCCAAGCCCTAAAGAACTTTGGCAGGTTGTTCCCAGAACACATCGCCTCCCAGTGTCCGTGTCCTTTTTTACATCCACAGAGTAGCTCGTATTTTGTATCTATTATAAAATGTCCGATTTCTACAGCATTTCCAGAATGTCCGTTTAAGAGATAATCGTCCACTATGGCACCACCACCGATTCCTGAAGAGATGGTAATATAGACTAAGTCTTTTGTCTTTTTCCCGGCGCCAAAATGTTTTTCTCCCCATGTGCCCGCTGTACAATCGTTGCTCAAAATTACAGATAAATTAAAATATTTTTCTAAAGGTTTTTTAATGGCTAATTTTTTAAAAGGTAAGTTTGGTGGATTAATTAATCCATCTCGATTAATAGGACTGCCCGCACTCACAGTAATTCCTTTTATTCTTTTTTTGTCGAAGTTTTTTAATAATGCATTAATAAGGGTAATGATATTTTCAATAACTATGACCTCCGATTTTCTGGGTGTTTTTGTTTTAAGGCATTCTAAAATTTTTCCATTCTTGGAAACAATAGCTACTCTTAAATTAGTTGC
>Ga0075120_10002708_pt1 | contig 12581 bp, 7 predicted proteins | sample AntAceMetag02UKL_FD_69792 | JGI IMG/M metagenome (GOLD analysis project Ga0075120, IMG submission 69792) | Saline lake microbial communities from Ace Lake, Antarctica - Antarctic Ace Lake Metagenome 02UKL | ecosystem: Environmental > Aquatic > Non-marine Saline and Alkaline > Saline | place... | reverse complement strand
TCATCCTGCGGTTCAAGGGAGGGGAACCAATTGGCGAGGTACTGCAGCTCAACGTTCGAACTGGCAGCAGTTGAGGTCAGGTATTCTAGATACCCACACCCCTCGTCTCCTGCGGGATGGGTGACGAGCAGGACGTGTCGCCGATCTGGCTCAGTTGCCTGAAGTCGCCGGACGAGCTCGATGGAATGTTCGATCCCCTTTCGCGGGACAACGCGTGTCGGTTGCAGGATGAGTCGATCCTTCGGTTCGAGCCCTAATGCGAACCGCAGCTCATCTCTTCGTCTCTGCTGATCCGAGTGAGCGCGATCGAAGTCGAGCACATTGGGCAGCACGAACGAGTCCATGGTGAAGCGCTGTGCAAGTGTTTGTTGAGCAAGGGTGTTGATGACCACATGGCGAACCGATGGCAGATCTGGAGGAAAGCATCGGGCAAGCATCTCTGGGATTGCGTGGATGGCGAACCGTTCTCTCTCCCACCAGAAATCATGATGGTGTGCGATCGTTTGCATGCCCGTTTCCGTGATGTAGTTGGTGAGAGCGACACCAAGAGCTAGATTCATCGGGATTGTCAGAGCGTTCTGTGACACGAGAAGATCAATCGAATCCTCGCGAACAAAGGTTCCGATCTTGTCCTGTATACGAGCAGCCACTACGGCAATCTGCGATGCCAAACCATCTGCTTGATGCGAACCGAATGCAGCCTCTTGAAGCGGTTGAATGGACGGGTGATTGAAGGACATCTCTGGCACGACGGTTCCCGCAATGTCTGATGAGGTGATCTCCCCCGCGCAATAGAAGCAAGTATGTTTCAAGCGAGACAAGATCTCGGCAACCTTTCCTGCTTCAAGTGAGACTCCATCAGTCCCTGCGAGGCGCGTTGACACGAATCCGATGTTCAAGCGACCTCCCCTGTCAACCACAGAGTCTGAAGGGGAGCCAATTGAATCGATAGTGACTCTTTGTCGGCAACGGCGTACATCTTGCCACTCAGCAGATCCACTACATCGCTGGTTTCCAGGACTCCAAGTTCCTTGAGTTCGAGCTCGATGAGGATCACTTCTTCGGTCACATTGTGGAGACAGTAGACGCATTCGGAATCTGAGGGATCCCCTCTTCGAACTGCAAACACTCTTCCATCAACAGGCACGATTGTCTGCTGACTTCCCGGATGAAAGGCTCGGTTGGAGCCACGGATGCGCAAGAGATGGGAGAAGCCATCGAACACAAGACGTCTGAGCGTGTCAGGGTCGGCGAGTGTCCGAAGAAGTTTGGGTGTCTCAAGTTTTTCCCTGTTGATTGCTCGGTTCTCTCCTGTAAGATCGACCCCCGCACACCAACTGCGCGATCCAAAGAAGCTGTGAAAGTAGATGCCCGGAACACCGGCAAGACATAGCATCATCGCATGAGCGGTTAAGAAGCGACTTACTTGCCTAGCGAGGGCGTATTCTTCGGCAGGGTCAGACAGCGCATCAAAGTAAGATATGTTCAGCTCATACGGAACGTCGTTCCCCTCATCGTTGGTCCTGTAGGAGACGCGCCCGCCGTGTGCCAGCGTCTGCTGTACGAGCGCTTGTACTTGCGATTGGCTGAGAATTCCTTCTGCGGGACGCAGTCCGATGCCATCGTGCGACGCAAGGAAATTGAAGAACATTCCCTCCCCTGGGGGTTCGTCGATCGAGTGAAGCCAGTGGCTCAGTGGGGCTGCATTGCCCTGCTGGAAGGCGCTCAGTACAAGGGGAGGAAGTGGGAATTGGTAGACAAGCTGGGCTTCGTTTTCCCCGTCACCAAAGTAGGTGATATTCTCGGAGTGGGGAACGTTCGTTTCAGATACGAGAAGGACCTCCGGCGCGACAACGTCGAGGACCGCTCGGAGAAACTGGATGATTTCATGTGTCTGTGGCAGATGGCTGCAGGATGTTCGCGCTTCTTTCCATAGGAAGGCGACCGCATCGAGGCGAACGATCGATACGCCTTGAGCGATGTACCCAAGCAAGACTTCAACCATCCGTACAAGAACCTCCGGGTTTGCGTAGTTGAGGTCAACCTGATCACTGCTGAATGTGGTCCATATGAGTTTCTCTCCATGAGGAGTCTGGAATCGGGTCAGCAAAGGAGAAGTCCGCGGTCGGACGACCCGTGACAAGTCAGCATTCTCAGGCGCAGTAATGAAGAAGTCTTGATACGATTCGTCTCCTGCGAGGAAGGCCTTGAACCAGGGGCTCTCGGCCGAGATATGATTCAGAACGAGGTCGGCCATCAATCCAAAATGACCGGCCAAACGGCGGATATCATCCCAATTTCCTAATTTCGGATCGACAGCCTCATAATCTATGATAGAGAACCCATCGTCAGAGCTGTAGGGGAAGAATGGCAGAACATGAACGTGAGAGATGACTCCTTTGATTGTCTCGTTCAGGAACTCTGTCAGCGTTCTGAGTGGGGCGACCTCTTCTTCGCAGACCTGGTTCCCATAGGTAATGAGGACGGCGCTTCTCTCATTGAGTCTTTCGCAATTACTGTGCGGTCGGCTGGACATGAGAGAACAGGCAGCTGCAATGATCTCGCGTAGGTGTGTGAAAGTTTCAGGCGAAATCGTCGATCCATAGAGAGCCGTCAAGCGGCTGAACACTTCTGTCTCGTCCCAGGGTTTCAATTCGAACGATTTCACGATTATCCCTTCACTCCACCTGCCGTAAGGCCTTCAGTAAGAAAACGCTGGAGTGCAAGGAAGAGAATGACTACCGGAATGGTCATCACGGTTGAAGCAGCCATTACCACGTGAAGTCGCGGGGTAGGATCGTTGAAGATCATGCTAATTTTGATCGGCATTGTGAACATGTCGCGGCTGTTCAAGAATACGAGAGCATACAAAAACTCGTTCCAGGCGATCATGAAAGTGTAGATGGCTACAGAGACTAGAGCGGGAATAGACAACGGCAACGTAACCCGCCAGATAACACTGAAACGGCTGCATCCATCAATTAGTGCGGCTTGCTCAATCTCAGCTGGGACGGTGCGGAAGTAATTGGCCAGCATATAGAGGGCAACTGGAAGCGTCTGTGCTAGATACGTGACGATCAATATTGGGAGGTTATCTTGAACGCCGAATCCGAGCGTTGAACCGATACGGGCGATCATTGCGAACAGAGGGATGATCAGTAACACGCCCGGGAATAGATACACGAGAAGAATGCCATTGAGTAGAAAACCTTTGCCTCGAAATCGCAGCCGGGCAATTGCATACGCTCCCAACGTAGACAGGATGACCGCGATGATCGCTGTGGGCACTGCAACCTTGATGCTATTAACAATGTTGCTCCCGAAGTTCCAGTAGTGCGGATCATTTGGATCGAACAATTCTCTGTAGGCTTCTAGTCGAAGTGCGCCTGGAATGTACACAGCTTCGCGGCCGCCGATCTCTGCGTAATTCTTGAATGATGAGCTAACCATCCAATAAAACGGGAACAGAATGGACGTCAGGAAGAACATCAAGACCAGTGCAAACAGGAATCGAGGCCACGTAATCGACTGTGCCAGACGATCGATCAGGTTCATGCGATTGCCTTTGGATGATGTCGAAAGACGATTCTTCTTGATAGGTGTCACTCTGACTCTCGCATCACGGTTCGCGTGTATACCAACATAAAGATGCCCAGAATACCCAACAGAATCATTGCAGTGGCCGCTCCTTTGCCAAAGTTGAATGCACGGAAGCTGAACTGATAGGTCAGGATGGGCAATACGTTCGTTCCAAAGCCACCGCCAGTTAAAAGATAGATGTCATCGAATTTGTTGAACGTCCAGATCAAGCGAAGAAGAAAGATGGCACCCAGTACATAGCGCAACTCGGGAAGCGTAATGTGGCGAAACTTGTGCCAAGCATTGGCTCCATCCACCCCTGCGGCCTCGTACATCGTTCCGTCTATTGCCTGAAGCCGGGCGAGAATCATTAACATTGCGAACGGGAAATAGCGCCAGGCTGTGAAGATAATGACCAACACCAATGCAAGCCCTCGAGTCGCGAGATAGGCTTTTGGCAAATCGATGATACCCATCCGCATCAACAAATCGTTCAGGACTCCTGATGGACGGGGATCTAGGATCCACCGCCATACGAACGCTACGCTGACAATGGGTGCAATGTACGGGAATAGGAAGATGGCACGGATTGTGCCTCGCCCTCGAAATGGGCGATTAAGAAGTAGCGCGGCGACCAAACCAAGCAATACAGTGAGAGCTGTAGCAACAAACGAGTAGACGACACTTGTTACGGCCGCGCCCCACTGTCGCAGCCCTTGGAACTTGAAGGCGAAATCATTGATTACATTGCGGTAGTTGTCCCAACCCACGAATGGAGCGTGAAAGACATCATTCAAGTTTCTCAAGGTGACGTCGTGGAAGCTGATCCAAACACTAAAGATCACAGGAAACAGTATGAGCCCGAAGACAATTAGCGCAGTTGGAGAAATCAGCATCCAAGCAAGGCGAGACTCGCGTGCCTGCAATCCTCCCCACCTGTCGAATGAGATCCACGTGTTCTGTTGTTTCACCAAGCCGCCTCGCATTCAGGGTCTAGCGTATCAAGTGTCCTCAATGAAGAGGCTGATTGTGTAGGGGAAAGCGTTGGAAACGCGGCCGAGTGCCGCGTTTCCAACAATAGTAGCCGTGGCTAGTGTTCAGCTCGAATGGCTTCCACCTGTTCCTGAAGCCAAGCAGCGCCAGTTTCAGGGGTCATGGTTCCCTCCAGTGCAATGTAGCTGATCACTTGAGGGATCAACAAGCGTCCTTCGATTTCGCCGACTACGGCGCGCTCAATCGGTCCGTATTCCGGGCGGAAGAGCCACCGTTGCATGGTCTCAAATCCATTAGCAATTTGATCCAATGTCTCGCTCGAATAGTTTGCGAAGTACGGGCTGAGATCCTTCCAACCAGCCACTGCGCTCTCGAGTACGGGCACCTTCCCAAATGGAGCCAACGACAGAACGTCAATATAGCCTTCGGTCAAGAAGTACTCGACGACCAACTGAGCTGCGGCATCCGCGCCCTTCATGATACCGAGGGTGACCAATTGCCCGTAGGAAGCCGAGCCGTTCGGTCCCACCATTTGAGCGGCAAAACCGGTGTTGGCAGCAAGAGAGTCCACAGGTATCTCAACGCTTCCGCCTGCTTCCAAGCCGGAACCATCGACAAGGTCGTCCATGATGTACGTGCTGTAGAACAGCATCCCTGCTTGATCAAGCTCATAAGCTTCACGTGCACCGCGCCAGTATTGCGGACCCGGTACAGCAGCGCTTTGCAGATTGGTGTAGAACTCCAATGCTGCAATCATCTCCGGCGTATCCATAGTAACGTTGCCATCCACATCAAATGGCCAGGCGTCGTTGGATAGCGCTACTTGCTCAAAGATTTGGTGTCCGTAGTTCTGCCCCGGATCCGAACCAAGGGTAAGAGCGTACAGCAGGTTGCCGTATCCTGGAAGCACGGCTGCTGCTGCGTTGATGTCGGCCCAAGAGACAGGAGGCGTGAGTCCTGCTGCCTTGAATAGGTCGGCACGGTACCAGATAGCCTGTATCCAACCATCGTAGGGCACAGCAGCGTAGTTGCCAGTCGCGGGATCAACGACCATAGCCAGCGGGCCGGCGCGGAAATCGTTCAGTCCGATGCTGTTGATGACGGCACCGGCGGCATCTTGGTCCAGAATTCCTTCAGCAGCGAAGACGGCCACGCGTTCGATTCCCATGCGGACGATGTCCGGAAGCTGCCCAGCAGCTACGGCCGTAGCAATGCGCTGACTGATATCTGACTCTTGAATTGGTACGATCTGCACGTCGATGCCGGGATTCTCTGCCATAAATCGCGCTGCAACTGCTTCATAGACAGTGACACGAGCTGGCTCGTTGTCTGTCGTCCAGAATTCCACAACTGTTGTTTGCTGCGCTACGCCCACGAGAGCTGTCCCGAAAATGGCTAGCGCGACAATCCATGCGACGTTCTTCCACATACGCATCTTGCACCTCCTGCAAATTTTGTACTGTAGTAATCTGTGCACCAGTGTTGTAGATCTCGTTGCGATACAACTGAGTGAGATCCCTAGCCAACGCAACCCCATGTACCGGGCAGGACAGTGTGTACGGGTTCCAGAAAGGCGATTAGTGGTTATTTGTTATGACAAATTAATCTATACACATAATCCTTCTAGTGCGCCTTTGTCACTATAGCAGCGGCTCACCAAGAAAAGCAAATGGTCATAATCGTTCCCGTATTAGAATTTGGATGATCCCACGCGCACGTTCCACAGCGGCCTTGGGCGATAGCTGCCGGGTAATCGCGCTCTCCATCATGATTTGGAATTGCTCCGAGACTCGGAAATAATCCGCGAGAGAGGATCTCGGATGGGCCACGTGAAGGAGTTGGGCAACTTCCTTGATGAACTGATCACGGATCGGATCAAGCAAACGGACTGCCGACATCCTCGTTGGGCTCCGTCCCGTTGATACGCAGAAGTCGCGCATGATGTCTGGGCTCACCACACGCTTGATCACTTCGAAGGCACGTTGTGCTTGTTTCGACTGTCGAAAGATCACATATACCATTCCCCCTGCTACGGTCGCCGGGGCGCCTTGTACAGAAGAAGGGATAGGAATGCAGCCCACACGGTCGTGAAATTCACGATCATTCCAGCCAGCGATTTCCTGAATCCGCGTCTTCTCGTAGCTTCCCCCTACGGCGAACGCCACCTCTCCGCGGGCAAACATTCGAGCAGGTTGATCCCAAGGGTAGAACGCTACTTCTTGGGATGCGACGTGATGTTTGTGCACCAGATCGACGAGGAAGCGGACCGCGTGAACGGCCTGATCTCCGAGCGTTACCTGTTGACCTGCAAGGAAACGATCTCCTGCAGCCCATAAGAAAGGCAACAACTGGTAGGTTGTCGTCTCTCCGGCAATCGTGCCTCCGGCGAACGCCAATGAGGGTTCACTTCTGCCTGAGAACCGCTTCGCAGCATCTACGAGCGTGTCCCACGTTGTTGGTGGATGGAGTTTGGCCTTACGCAGCCAATCTCGGCGATACCAGATAAGCGAAACATTGGCTTCAGGTTGTACTCCGTAGAGTGCGGAATTTGCCTTTCCCACGACCGCCGAATAAGAGTCGGAGCGAAAGGCGTGTACCCAGTTCGGGTCGAGTTCCTCTAGTTCGCAAAGGAAGTGTAGGTTCGCGAATTCAGCGACCCAAGCCCAATCCAATAGCCCAATATCGGGGGCCTCGCCACGACCTACGGCGCCGAGGATTGTTGAGCGGAGCTGTGGTCGCCCCACCACCTGTGTTTCGATGGAGATCGGCTTGTCCTGGTCCTCTTGATTTAATGCTGCTATTGCTGCGTTTAGTGGACTGACCCACTGGTCCTCAGTAACGATGGCTCTTACCACCTGTGCGCCGCCAGCGGTCGCTCTGGAGACGTACGTTCCGCTGCCCTGTCGCTTCTCAAGGAGGTGATCGTTCGCCAACTCCGCAAGCGCCTGTCGGATTGAGATTCGGCTTACTCCAAATCTGTCACATAGCTCATGCTCAGTTGGGATTCGACTGCCTGGCTCGAAAACCCCGCTCTGAATTCGATCCCTCAGGATTTCGGCAATTTGTCTGTACAGAGGGGTGTCGCCATTTCGATGGATCAGCATCGCGTCTCGGTTCATCATGCCTCGATCTCTCCCCCCCTCCAGTGATCGCCGCGGGGTTGAGTATAGCACACAAGGTCTGTCCGCTTGCTAGAATCCACAACGTCAATAGTGGCCGACCGAAGTCAGTGCTCTCTGGCTCAGAGTGAACGAGAGAGCCGAGGCGCATGCCCGTAGTGTGGTCAGACGAAGCTTAAACAGAGAACGGACACAAAGAACAATATGAGGAGAGGCCATGTCTTACGCTCATAAATGTTCACTCGCGCCGGTCTAGAGAGGGGACGGACGTCCCCTTCGAAGTGGTGGAGCCCGGGGAGACTGAATGTAGAACTCAAGTGCTGGCCACTGCTTGGTAGCCTATAGCCGGAGCAGGATGAAAAGTGCCTTGTGTAGTAATCTTCCGCACTGATCTAAGTCATAGATTCGTGGTTCAGAGAGCCTTAATAAGACGATGATACGTTGATCAACGTATCAAGGAAGGAGGTGCCCGCAATGCTGATGAGCAGGATAAGCAGGCTGGCTGTGGATCTACTTGTTGAACTAGGGGGCGGAGTCTCCAGCCTCCAGTGAGGGGGTTCATCTGCGTCTAGAGATTTGTCTGTGTATCCGGGAATGCGAACTTGCCTGTCTCAAAAATGCGAAGACAGGCATCGACTGTGTCAGAGTCTAGTTGAACTCCCCGATCCTGCCGCAATGCTTCCAGTGCTGCGTCTACACCGAGGGCTGCTCGGTAGGGGCGGTGGGAAGACATGGCTTCAACGACGTCTGCCACCGCAATAATCTGAGCTTCTGCGAGTATCTGATCCCCGGTAAGCCCTCGAGGGTACCCACTCCCATCAAGCTTTTCGTGATGTTGAAGGACGATCTCCTGAATCGGCCATGGGAACTGAATTCCTTCAAGAAGGGATGCCCCACTGGATGAGTGTGATCGAATCATCTGCCACTCAATGGCTGAAGGCGCAGTTGGTTTAACTAGAATCTCCATTGGGATTGAGATCTTTCCAATGTCATGAATCAAGCCGGCAATCCTGATTCCCTCTTGGGTCTCACCAGGCAACCCTAGTTCTTGAGCGATGGCTACTGCTAGTTCAGCTACTCGCTGTTGATGGCCCGTCGTATAAGGATCTCTCTCCTGAGAAACACGCGAGAGTGCCAACACCACGCCAGAGAACGCCTCCTCCAAGCTGGCTTCCACGAGCTTGCGCGCAGTGATGTCGACAAACGTGATGACCACCTGCTCACGTTCTCCTGAATCACTGAGTACGCTGAATCCATTCACCAATAGCCAAGAGATGTCCTTCGTCGCCTGAGAACGCCTGACGCCGACAATCTGCTCGGTTAGCGGTTCTCCTGTCGACAGAACTTGGTTGACCGGATACTCATCCAGCGACATCTCACTGCCGTCCTCCCGCAGAAATCTCCAATACGGGTCGCTTGCCTCTCTTCCAAACAGCTGGTCCTCCGATAAGCCCAGAAGATCGCAGGCAGCGTGATTCGCGATCTGTATCGAAGTGTCTGACGCATGAACAACAACGCCTGCATTCAAGTTGCTCAAGAGAGTTCGATAGGTCTCTTCGCTCTGTCGCAGCGCCTCTTCTATCTCTCGGCGCTCAGTGATGTCTCGGGCAATGCTGATCCATGCACTGCGCCCTTGGTAGTCAATGCTTGACGAGTGGACCTCAACTGGGAAGTGTTCTCCGGCCTTTGTAACGTGCGTGTATTGGTTGAGGGAAACCTCATTGGTACTGATGTTCGAGTCCACCAGGTCTTGTTCCTCAGATGGGTGAAGATCCTTTGGGCTCATAGCACGCAGCTCTTCCATTGTGTACCCGTAGCGATCCAGGGCATTTTGATTGCAGTCAAGGAGTAGGCTCCCCTCCTCCTCCGCGAACACGAGGACTGGATCAGGAATGTTATTGAACAGGGTCATGTATCTTGTTGCCGAGTTCCCGAGCTCTTCGGTTCTCTCGTGAACCATTTCCTCTAGGTGCTCTCGATGCTTACGATTCTCCTCCTCCAACTGGCGGCTCCTATCTAGCAAAACCTTCTTCGCGGCGGCGAGCGTCAGCGCTCTGGTAATGTCTTCTCTGGAGACGGGCTTGGAGAGATAATCGAAGGCCCCTTTTCTCACTGCTTCGGCAGCCGTGCCCACTTCAGGCTCGCCGGTGATCATGATGACCTGTACATCAGGCTGCAGCTCCCGGATTTCGCCCAACAGCGTTACCCCGGTCTTGCGCGGTAGGATGATGTCGGTCACAACAACGTCGAATGGTTCCTTGTTCAAGAGGGAAAGAGCCTCCGCAGCATCACCCGCTAGAGACACCTCATGACCGGCGCTCTCAGCAAACTTGCCTAGGCTGGTGCGTATGCTTTGTTCATCATCGACAATCAGAACTCTTGAACGCGGAACGGGGATCGCAGAACCCGGAGTGGAAGAATCTGATGTCATTTCTTACTCCTTGCGGTCTTGATCGACGCTACAACCATGGAAAGAATCTCATCGGCTTCCTGATACAGATCCGAAATACGATCCTCTTTCATCAATCCTGTCTCGATAACCAATTCCATCCAGTACATTGACTCGTCTGTTTCTTCCTCAACTGTCCCCATCTTGCTGATGAAATCGGCTGTCGACTTCGCTCGTTTTGCAGCCCGGTAATTCGCGCCCACACTGGTCCCAGAACGTAGAAGCTGGTTCCGAATGACTCCCGCTAGTTGCGTGTTCGGCAAGGCATTTGTCAGAGCGATAACTCTCAATGCAAACGCTTTTGTTCTGTGTCTCAGCTCATCTTTGCCCGTTTCCATATCGCGACTTGCCGCCTCACGGCCTCAATTCCGAACTCCGAACTCCGCCCTCCCCGTTCACTTCATGGCTCCATCCGTTGTTGACGCGAAGATCCATGTGAAATCGCGTGAATTCGCCCAGTTTGCTCTCGACGGTCAGATCGCCGTGATGCTCTCTCACAATACCGAAGCTCACTGACAGCCCCAGTCCAGTTCCCTCGGTTTTGGATTTGGTTGTGAAGAACGGATCGAAGATACGTTGCAGCGTATCCTCAGGGATTCCCGTACCATGATCTTCTACAGTTGTACGAATCCAGTCTTCTCCCTCTCTCTCGAACGTACGCGCCGTAATGCGAAGGAGCTTGTCTTCATCGTACTCTGGATATCGTGCGTTCAGCGCATCGTGGGCGTTAGTGAGAAGATTGATGACCACCTGTTGAATTTGCTGGCTGCGGCACTTCACTTTGGGCAGATTCTCGAGGATATCTAACTTGACAGTGATCTGATCCTTTCGCAAGACTGAACCGACCAAGGATAGCGAGGCGTCAATGATGTCTTGGATATCGGCAGGGCTATGTGTTTCTTTGCCTTGACGGGAGAAGGAGAGGAGGTTGCGGACAATGGTCGCGATTCGATTGCCTTCTTTCATGATGACTTGTGAGTACTCTTTCACGGTGCTGCCTTCCTCAACCTCGTCGCCAATCAGATCAGCATAGTTGATCATTCCCATCAGAGGGTTGTTGATCTCGTGAGCTACACCGCTAGCCAAAGTCCCGATGGATTCCAACTTCTGCTGCTGGCGCAGATGAGCCTCAAGCTCTCTCTGAGCGCCGACATCATGTACCACACAATGCGTCTGTTTGAATGCGCCATCGGAACTGTGCCCAACTTTCCCATCAATGCTAACTTGTAGAGGCTTACCGCTCTTTGTCAGCATCTCGAACTCGATCCCCTTGACTTGGCCTGACTCCTTCAAGACCGGGAAGTCTGAGCGGAACTTGTCGAGTTGATCTGGCACAAGAAACTCCCCAAACGACTTGCCCACAACCTCCTGTCGCTCGTAGCCCAGCAACGAAAGCCAAGGCTGGTTGACTTCGACGATGTTGCCCTGGGCATCCAGAGACTGATATCCGATAGGTGCTTGTTCGTATAGGTCGCGGAATCGCTCTTCGCTCTCTTCCAAAGCGAGTTCCGCTTGCTTGCGTTCGGTGATGTCACTGCAGAAGGCCATCAGCCTCTCTCCCGGAAGCGCTACTCCGCTGAGGAGACACCAAATTTGCGAGTTATCCTTCTTCACGATCTGCAACTCAGTGCTAAGCTGGTCAGACTTCAGGGATTCATTGAATTGCTTGCTCTGATTCTCTCTGTCTTCCTCGTGGCCGAGGTCTGCAATCCTCATTTGAAGAAGCTCATCCCGCGCGTACCCTGTTAGGCGACATGCGGCCTCGTTGACGTCTAAGTACTTGCCCGTCTTGTCAGCAACAAAGACTGCTGTGGGAGCGTTGTCGATGTAGCTTCGATAGCGTGCCTCGCTGCTTGCCAGCTGCCGAATGAGGGGATTTGTTATCGCAGTGAACAGCAACACTCCCAACGCAATTATCCCAACTGCCGAGCCAAGAGCGATAAGACCCGCTCGAATGAACGGAGCGCGAATCTCTTTCAAATCGACCTTGGCGACGATCCCCAGATCTAGCTCGCTGACTGGTTCATACGCAGCAAGGACGTAGACACCTCGATAGTCCAACCCGATAAGGGTTCCGGATCGGCCAGAAAGGGCCATCTGCATGGGTTCAGCCAAATCCGAATCAACTGGAATCGGCATAGGGAATTGCAGATCGTAATAGCGATGGCTGAGCAGGAAGATGATCATTCCTTCCTCTTGGAGTGCAAGGGCAAATTCACCCGTCTCGCCGAAGCCATCATAGTTGGCGTGCGCTTCGGCAACCAGGGCAAGAACCAGATCCAGTGTCTGACTTGTGTCTGTGCTTTCAGCGTCATGCACGTCTTGTTCATGGCGAGCGACCGCCTCGATCAGGCGGGCCTGGCTCTGCGCGGTCTCCATCAATCGCCCGCGCTCTTCGGCAATCGCAGCACTGTACAGCAGACCGACGGCAATGCCAGCTA
>Ga0075120_10002707_pt1 | contig 12583 bp, 9 predicted proteins | sample AntAceMetag02UKL_FD_69792 | JGI IMG/M metagenome (GOLD analysis project Ga0075120, IMG submission 69792) | Saline lake microbial communities from Ace Lake, Antarctica - Antarctic Ace Lake Metagenome 02UKL | ecosystem: Environmental > Aquatic > Non-marine Saline and Alkaline > Saline | place... | reverse complement strand
CCCTCAATGCTGTTTGCTTCGTATTTCAGGCGAGCAAGCAGAAAGCGAGAGCTTCAACCAGCATCATGCAATTAGCCCTGTAGGTTACCATAGCGCATATTAGCATATGAGGTAAAAATGACCAAATCCAGCTTGAAGATGAGATTAAAACAATTGCTTGTTGGATGCCTGGTTTTCGTGATTGCAAATCAGATTGAAGCGTCAGGTATAAGGCTCCGGGGATCAATCGGTCTTCGATCTTATGGTTACCAGGACGTTGCTGAAGAAAACCATTTGTGGCTTTTCCAGACCACTCGTTTTTCCGCCTATCAGCGTGGGGGACCTATATCGTTCCATTTCTCGGGTGGATACCGGGGAGATAACGCAGATGATTTCAGTCATTCTGGCAGAGCAAGATTACTTAAAGGGTATCTGCAATTGGATGATCCCCGCAGTAAAACCACAGCACGACTGGGACGGTTTTTTCTTTATCGTGGTGTAGCTGTGGGTGTTATAGACGGGTTGGAGTTAAGCCGTCAACTACATCCCGGCGTAAACCTTACTGCATTTGCAGGTATGATGGGACCTCTGTCAAGAAAGTTTGAGATAAGCGACCCAAATCAAGACGCCAGTTTTGGCGGCGAGATTCGTTTTAAAGTTCCTGTCCCTTATACGGACAGCAACAATCTTGCGGTTTCTTACACAAATCAAATACGAGATGAAAAAGAAATAAGACAGAGACTGGGCATAGCAAATTACAGCCGTATGGGTAGTCATATCAGATGGTTAAATCTTGTTCATTTACGACTCCAGGGCAGCCCGTTCAGTAGATTTATAAGTAGAATACGATATAATGATCAGGTTTGGAACACACATTTCGAATACGCATTTCGTTCTGTAGATATCTCTGATTATTCCTGGTTCAGTGAATTTGGACATTTGACTTCAAGCAGGATTCGCCTTGGTGTCAACAGGTACCTGTTAGAAAATAAATGGGGTGCGGGAATCGAAGGGGCATTACTGTTAAAAAGTGACTTTGGGGGCAGGCTTGGTCCGGTTATCATTACTCCCTATGGGCAGGCTGGCTACAGAATCAGTATGGGTGATCAGTCAAGCTCACAGGGTCCCTGGGCGAGCCTCCGTTTAAAGCCTCACCGTGATATAGAACTGAATGTTACCGGCGCTATGGTAAATTATGAATGGGACGCAATCGAAATTGAAAATGATGAATTGGTTATGCTGAATGCCGGGGTAAGATATATGCCGAGGGCTTATGATCGAGTGACAATATCTGCTGAATATCAGGTTTACCAGACACCACAGCTTTCCCAGGATCGAAGAGCGATGGGTGGAATTTTGTGGCGATTTGATACCGGAGGTAAGCGCTGATGAAACAGAAGAATTTTTATAAACCAATTGGTTTAACCGTACTACTCTTGATGTTTGTCATTTTTCTACTCGGCGCAGGGACGAAGGAAACATCGGTATTCAAATTTGATCATTCATTACATGTCATCGAAAATGAAATGTCCTGCGATGACTGCCATTCCGGAATTTCCGAAAAAACTCACGAAACGAGAGCCATGCCTGACCATGACGTTTGTGAGGGATGCCATGACATTGAAGATGACAATGAATGCGGCACTTGCCATACAAACCCTGATGATCCGGTTGCAATACCCGGAATCGATGGATTGTATGAAGGATTTGCTCATAAAATTCACATCAGTAATGAACTGAAATGCGACAACTGCCACACGAATGTAACGATGCCGGGGGAATCTCCGGCAGTACCAGTTATGAGTGATTGTCAAACATGTCATATAATGGCTAATGGTCCGTTGGAATGTGTACAATGCCATACTGGTGAATCTCCAAAACCCGATGATCACGAGATAACTTCATGGTTGATTGATCATGGTCTTGAAGCGTCAAATAATACCTCAGATTGTTCAGCTTGTCATGAACAGGCAACTTGCGACGAATGTCATCAAGGCGAGAATATTTACGGGAAACCACATCCTCCGACGTGGCAATTTAACCATTTCACTGAATCCGCTTTTGGCGGAGAATGCCTGGTTTGCCACGAAACAAGAGATGAATGTACTTCCTGTCACCGGAGTATTCTTCCAACTCCTCATGGGTTTGGACCGGTATGGGCGCATCCTGATAATGGTGGTGATCATGTCGAAGAAGCTAAATCGTTTATGGAGACTTGTATAGCGTGCCATGATATAGGTGAGGATGATCCGACCTGTGCAAGGTGCCATGATGAGTAGGAGTGGAAATATGAATAATAATCATGTGACTTACAGGCGCATGTTTTTGCTATCTGTCGTGATTATTTTGATTGTATCCCTGTCAGGATGCAGTAGTGAAGTTGATTCTGAGTTCGAGGGTTTCGGTGATGATTTCCATCCATTCGATGAAGAACTCGGACATGATGGATATTTAGGTTCGAATAACTATGATTTCACTGAATGCCTGGAATGCCACGGTGATAATCTTGACGGTGATGGTGATATAAATACAAGTTGTTTTCGATGCCACACTGACCAGGAACACCGGGTGTTCTTTGAGAGCGCTGAAGATGGTCACAAAAATTACCTTAGTAACAACAATTACCGATTCGATGATTGTTTTGGATGTCACGGAGATGAATTAACGGGAACTGTTTTTGGTAGTTCTTGTTTTGATTGTCATAATACATCTGATCACTTAGGGGCATTTGAAGGTGCTGGCGATGGTCACAAAACCTATCTTAGTGACAACAATTACCAATTTGAAGATTGTACCGGGTGTCATGGAACTGATTTGAAGGGAACTGTTTTCGGTAGTTCATGTTTTGATTGCCATAATGCATCTGATCATAAAGGAGCTTTTGAAGGTGTTGCAGTTTCAGAGCACCGCACTCATTTACAATCTAACAACTGGGATCTTTCTCAATGTACAATTTGTCATGGTTCGGATTTTCAGGGCAACATTTTTGGTTCCACATGCAACAATTGCCATTCGCGAGAAGGTGGTCCAGCCGCTTGTAATCAATGTCATGGTTCTTCAGCATCAGATCCGGCTCCAAACGACTGGTCGCCACCGGATAACCTGCATGGTGATGACGATAATTCGCAGGTTACAGTCGGAGCGCATCAGAATCATCTTACAGCCATGAGCGGATTATCATCGCCGGTAGCATGTGTAAATTGCCATCTGGTTCCTTCAACCTGGGATGATCCAGGTCATATTCTTGATGACGCATTACCTGCTGATGTAATATTCGACAGCCTGGCTACCAATGATTATACCGACCCAACTTGGAGTCGAGAAACTGCAACATGTTCCTCAACATATTGCCATCGCACTACCGAACCGGTCTGGACTGAAGTTGATGGCAGATGGCGACAATGCAACACCTGTCACGAGGTACAATTGTCCGGATCACACATGGGACAGACTGAAATTACCGGTTGCAGCGCTTGTCACTCAAGCGTGGTAAACGCTGAGGGCGAGATCATTGATCCAACTTTGCATATCAATGGCAGCAGAAATTTTAATTAATATAAATACAATGATATTTCTAATAAGCACAAACAAAACAACATAAATCCAGTAGTTCAAAAGGGAGTAAAAATGCGTCGTATAATTCTTAGTGTTTTGGCAGTTACATTTTTAATGAGCGTTGTCTCATTTGCCAGTGACCATGCTTACGTCGGATTGAAAAAGTGCAAGATGTGTCACAAAGGCGAAACTAAAGGTATGATCTTTGAAAAGTGGCAAGAGAGTAAACATGCACAAGCTTTTGATGTTTTAGCTGCACCTGCAGCGGCAGAGGTTTATACCAAATTAGGCAAAACAGGCAACCCCCAGGAGGATGTTGAATGCCTGAAATGTCATGTTACCGGCGCTGATGCCGATACGAGTCTAACTGCTAAAATCATTTTTGATAATGGTGTAACCTGCGAATCATGCCATGGCGCAGGTGGTGCCTATTGGAAGAAAACCGTTATGCAGGATCATGATGCAGCAGTAGCAGCCGGAATGAATCCCGACCCGAAATCAGGATGTGTCACATGTCATAACGAGAATAGCCCAACCTTCAAAGATTTTAATTTTGAAGCAAGATGGGAAGATATCAAACATTCCAAACCGGAATAATTTGGATATTGGTGATCGATCATAGCTCGGAATCAATAATTTGAGCTATGATCCATTATATTTCTTACTAATAAACATTTATGATCCACAGATACTCGATTATTACCTTTCTTATATTTGCGATTTCGCTACCTGGTGCAACATTCGCTGATGATGAGGTATGTGAAGCTTGTCACGATGATCCTGGAATGACCCGTGTCGAGGGAGGTATTCCCATTTCTTTGAACGTGAATACGGCAATGATCGCCGGCTCCGTTCATCTTGACCTTTCCTGTACTGATTGCCATGCTGACCTCGATGGTGTCGATAACTTCCCGCACCGGGAGAATCTCTCCGGTGTTAACTGCGCTGATTGCCACTCAGATGCTTTTGACGTTTACATGAGCGGCTTTCGTGAGCACCTGGCTAAAAGGGGATTCACAAACATTCCCGGCTGCACTCAATGCCACGGAACCCATTCCATCTCTCATGAAGCTGACACAAGATCTGTATGTGGAATCTGCCATAACGATCAGCGTAAGCAATTTGAAAAATCTATACACTTTGATGCTTCCGCAACCCATAAGAATATTGTAACCTGCACCAGTTGTCATGAAGCTCACGATAAAACTATGCGCGGCAAAATGCTTCCGGAGCACTGGCGTATTGACATGGTGAGTGAATGCCTGGAATGTCATAAATCCCAATCTGAAGATTATCTCAGCTCACGGCATTACCATCAGGTAGAGAGTGGAAACACATCAGCGCCGATTTGTGTCGATTGCCATGGCGAGCATGATATTTATGCGGTCGATAATCCTGAATCACCGGTTCACACGGATCACCTTGATGCCACCTGTGATCGTTGCCATTCCGGACACAATGCAACTATTCACCGGAAGAGTGACGTTGATGCACGACTGATGACCTGTGTCGCTTGCCATACCGGTCATCACACTGAAATGGATCGCGTTGAAAGCGTAATTTTCAAAGAGACACTTCCTCGAACCTGTAACCGTTGTCATGGCGAGGATCGTCATCAGAAGGAAAACCTGGCGCATGGCAGGATAATGGTATATGACGAGAACGGTGAACCTCCGAATTGTACCCAATGCCATATCTACCACTGGAATGCACCTGATCTGGATGAGCGAAAAGCCCGTCAGGAGAGACTTGCCTGTAAAAACTGTCATGTAAAAGAGAATCAGGATTATGAATCAAGTGAACATGGCATGGCATTCCGCCGTGGTCACACTGAAGCGCCTACTTGTATAACCTGTCATGGTGACCGTGAAGTCGAACGTATCAGCAGCCGTTTTACCGGACAGACTATCATCTCATTGTGCGGTTCCTGTCACGGTAATTCTGAAGTGACAATGAAATTCCAGTTAAACTCCAAAGTGATTGAAGGCTACCTTGGGACATATCACGGTCAAATGTACTCACTTGGCTACCAGGGATCTAAGTTTGCTACCTGCGTTTCATGCCATGACAACCACCTGATTCTCCCGTCAGACAACCCCCAATCAACTATATCACGCCAGCATATTATAGAGACCTGTAGTCGATGTCACGAAGATGCGAACGAGAATTTCGTTTCAATGCTTCAGCATTATGATCCGATGGTCAAAGAGGAAAATCCAATATTAGCGGGTATTCACACTGCCATGATCTGGCTGCTCACAATAACACTTTCTGTTTTCGGCGTACATACTTTGCTCTGGTTTGGACGCGATACGTTTAATCATATTAAACATGGTCCTGGGCACAAGAAAAGGTACAAGGTTGCCAAGATCAGCTACAGGCGATTCGAACTTTTCCCGCGAATTCTTCACGGAATTGTGATCTCAAGTTTCCTTCTCCTGGCTATGACAGGGCTTCCGCTGAAATATCATCATACTGAAGCCGCGCGTTGGATTAGTTCCAATCTTTTAGGTCTTCACACGATGGCGATACTGCACCGTATCGGTGCGGCTATGACTTTTGCTTATTTCATTCTTCACCTTGGTCATTTCACTTTGAAAGTTCTGAGTGGAAAAAAGACTGTCGGAAACCTGCTTTGGGGTCATGACAGCATCGTGCCGCAACCACGAGATGCAAAGGAATTTGTGCAGCACATAGCTTACTTTATTGGATTAGCAGAAAGACCTCGTTTTGGACGATGGACTTACTGGGAAAAATTCGATTACTTCGCTGTCTTCTGGGGTGTCGCAATGATTGGTATGTCAGGACTGACACTGTGGTTCCCGGAGATATTCACCCGGATTCTGCCCGGTTGGGCGATAAATGCGGCTCATATAATCCATTCAGAGGAGGCGTTGCTGGCAACCGGATTCATTTTCACAGTTCACTTCTTCAATGTCCACTTCAGACCGGAAGCCTTCCCATTTGATGAGGTCATCTTCACCGGCAGGATGCGACCGCAGCAACTGATGGAAGAACGTCCACTCTGGCACGAGCAGCTTCAGGAACAGGGAAAATTGAAAGACATGCAGGTACCGACATTGAGTACCGGTATAAGAGTAATTCTATATGCCTTAGGTTTCACTGCGCTTGGTATTGGGTTGGCATTACTGGCGCTGATCATTATTGGAGTCTTCATTTAGTATCATTTCGAAAATCAAATGTTTCAAATAAAAAACCCGACTCACCCTGGATAAAAGTGAGTCGGGTTTTTAAATATTACGAATTGCGAATAGTAACGTACAGACGCAGCTTATCTAACTAATAAAACCTTTCTTATTTCAAACATCTTCTTTGGCGACACAGCTTGAATGAAATATACCCCACTTGCAAAATTGTTGTCTGCCACGAATGAAAATGAATGGTACCCGGCATCAAACACTGCATCAGTCAGTTTCGCTACTTCTCTTCCATTAATATTGAAGACTGAAAGTTTGAGGTTGGATTTTTCAGGAAGACCAACTTCCACCACTATATTCGGGTTGAAAGGATTGGGATATATCTTCGAGATAGAATATATTGAAGGCTTAAGTCCTGCATTATTATCAATGACATCGTTATAGTTTATCGTAAAACTGAATATTTTACTAGACCTTGTTTCATTTCCATCAGAATCATAGGCAATCACACTCCAGAAATATTCACGATTCCTGTCGGCAGTATAGATATATGAATTTCCTCTCAGACCTTCCACATGAGGATTTGCTATTGGAATAATATTGGCTGCAGATGCGATCAAAACCGAATAAATAATTTCATCCTCAATGTTTGGATCAAATGCAAATTCCCAGGTTAGCTCAACCTCCAGAGCTTCAACAACTGCGCCGCTATCAGGCGAAACGGGTGAGAAATCAAACGGTGGCACATTACCTACAGCGAAGTAAACAGGGATTTGTATCGAGGCGTTTTCAGGATCATTAGTATTCAAAATCAAGGTATCAATATAAAGATCCTCGCCTAATTCCGCGGCGTCACCAATAATCAGAATTGTTGATTCTTCTCCAATTCCAATTGAGCCAAATCCTTGATTGACTGAGAGCCATGGGCATGCCCATTCTATATCCCATTCGAGCGGAACACCGCCATTGTTTGTGAATGAAAATTCTACCGTATCTGAATCCGCCGGTTCAGATAACAGGATTATTTCATCAACGCTTTTTTCAAATGAGGCGGGATAACGCATTTCAACATTGAAAATATTTGCGCCTTGCGATATCTCTAAATCATTTTCTATATAGGTCTCAAATCCTTCCGCCTGAACTACTAAGCAGTACATCAAAGAATACAATTCCTCTATCTCATATTCACCTTCGTCAGAAGCGCTATCACCATATACTTCAATCGTGACAACCGCATTTTCAATAGTTTCTCCAGTTTCAAGGTCTGTGATAGTTCCCGTAAGACTTGCGTCAGGGTCAGGATTAAAAGAATTTTCATACCAGTATATGTCACCGGAGTTTTGCGTTCCTGTTACACCGAGGATATCAATATCGTAGTTCCTGTCCACATCACAGCAGAAAATTGTCTGTGCATCGCCAATATCATCAGTGACATCATGCTCTTCGAATTCACCTTCACCATCATTTTCAAACCAGAGAATTCTACCATATCCTGTTCCGGACACGATCAAGTCCTGGTCATCATCCATATCAATATCTGCAGTCAGTACAGTTTTTTCAAAAGCATTAATAAGCTCTGAGACATTATGCGTGATAAATTCACCATCATCATTTTGTTCAAACCATTTGACACTATTTGCTCCACCGGAGGTAGTTATTACATCAAGTAGCCCATCCCCATTGATATCAGTAATAGACATTGAGTGCATACTGCCATAATTTTGAATAATCCTGTTTTCAGAAAAACCTTGTTCATCGTCATTTTCCCAAACCGAAATATATCCATTTAGACTTGCGGTGATAATATCCATATACCCATCATTGTTCATATCCTCAGTACATATAGAACGTGTACAAATGAAATTATCAGCAATAACATGTTCAGTAAACTCAGGCTCTGCTTCTCCATCATTTTCCCACCAGTACACATTTCCGGAGTTGGAGCCGGCGCTGAAAACATCCAGATCTCCATCAATATCTACATCTTCAATATCAAGTGAATAGACACCACGCAGATTACCAGCGATATCATGTTCAGTAAAAGATTGATAACCATCATTCTCCCACCAGGAAACTTTCTCGCCAGCCTGAGGTGTAGTTCCAACCACTATAACATCTAAATCTCCGTCACTATCAAGGTCGGCTGCGCGTATAATCCTGGCATAATTGAAATCATCGCTAATCAGATGTTCTTCAAATTCAAGTGTTCCATCATTTTCCCACCAAACGAATTCGCCTTCGCTGAGAGATGCGCCGAGCAGGTCAATGTCGTGATCACCATCTAAATCGGCAGCATAAACATAATCTGCACCGTCAAAATCTTCTACGGCAGTATGTTCAGTAAATCCGATCTGTGCGAAAGAGAATGAGGTGAGTAAAAAGGGAATGAATAAAATTGGGAACCATAGAGCAAATCGTCTAATACTAAGCATTTTCTGTCCTCCTCAAATCAAGTGATACCAAATTGTTGGAAAGAATAACTTTACTACGGTATTAAATCATGAAAAAGAATTATCTACTTCACAATGTAAAAGTTAATATTAATGCGATAGTAATAATATATAGTTAATATTATTAAATATCAAGTGTTGCCATGTAATCAATTCAAATTTCTCTAATTAGAGAGGTAGATGATTATAATGAAATCTGAAACAAATACATGGATCATATACGAGGGTTTTTAGGTATTCTGAAGCATGATCAATAATATAGCATTACACGACGGAAAAACGACAAATATAGCCTGCGCAGAAAGACAATACCCCGATCAGGGAGCGTCTTTAGTTGAGATTAAATAGAGAATACAGCAGGCTTGAAGAAAATCAAATAAAGAAAAGATTTTACTTAACGGACTCGACTAAGAAAATATTTCGCTGATATTTTCTTAATAAAAGAATAAATCACTACGTTTGCGGATTCTGTAATCCATTCATTTAAAAATCTAATTCTCACCTTGACACACCCAACATCCATACATACATTGTACATATGAATCATCTCCAATTTGAATGGGACGAAAGGAAAGAAAAACAAAACGTCAAAAAGCACGGGATTTCCTTTAATGAGGCTCGCTCTGTCTTTTACGATGAAAATGCTATGCAATTTTTCGATCCTGATCATTCAGATGATGAAGACAGGTTCATTATAATAGGATTAAGTTTCAAATTACGCGTTGTCATTGTATGCCATTGTTTCCGTGAAGATGAAACTGTTGTCAGGATTATCTCAGCACGAAGAGCGAATAAATCTGAAGAACAGGATTTTTGGAGATTAAGAAGATGAGAGACAATTACGATTTTTCAAAAATGAAGGGACGTAAAAATCCCTACACCAAATACTTGAAACAGCCAATTACAATGCGCCTGGATCGTGACAGTGTTAGCTATTTCAAATCCATGGCAGAGGAAACTGGTATCCCCTATCAAACCCTGATTAATCTATACCTCCGGGATTGCGCGGTAAACCAACGCAAATTGCAAATGGATTGGGCGGCTAACGGAGTATGATTTCAAACACTATGTTTCCTGCACCATTCCTTCACAAGATCAAGATAAAGTTGTCAATCATCATTACCAAAAACCAACTGCATCCGGCGATTGCCGTACTCAATTATTTGATACGGTACATAATGGAGAACAATTCGTGCTATTCTCGACATGGCTTTATATAATCAATCAAACGTGAACATTAAGAAATAGATATACTGTCCCCTTAAATGCCCTGTATTGTGGCCATGTTTGCTTGCAAACAGGGTTTATTATTAATGTGAAATCAGTATCTTTTAGCTATAGTTCATTCTTATTTTCTGAGTAGAGTAAATGAATTGCGAAAGAAACATTTCTTAGAGGCCGTATTATTTAGAATAAACCATGTTTGCAAGCAAACATGGCCACCCGCCCCATGGCATGATAAGGCTTTGGAATAGTCCATATATAGGATGATCTTATGACAGATAAAAATACAAAAAAACAGCTTCCCGGAATATTACGTTTCCTTATAAAGCTTTTTAAAATCATCCTTTATATACCGATTCAAATAATCTTTATTCCTTTTGCTATTATTGGACTAATAGATGCAATCTACAAGGAAATGGGAAAAAGCAAGAAACTGGGTGTCTCCTTCTCGGCAATTAAAGCGCTTCAATATAGGTGGATGATGCATTTTTTTAACACCAGACCGGATCCCCTTTCTGTTGCGTTTACAAAAAAGTTTCCATGTGAATCACATTTTGGTATGTGGTCGATTATGGGAGCTCTTATCATTTCCCAGCGGTTATTTGGTTTCACCAATCTTGGAAAACTTGTTGAACCAGGTGAAGAGAACTTAGATTCCACTGCGGGTATTCGGGTGCTCATGTTTGACAAGATAATGGAAAAATATGTTGATGAAATGGAGCAGATTGTCATTCCTGGAGCTGGCTTTGATCTAATGGCTTTGCACTTTACAGAAGGAAAAAAAGTAAAGGTTTTTGAACTAGACCAGGTTAAAACTCTAAATATCAAAGTCGAAACATTGAAAAAAGCGGGTATAAAGCATGATTGGATCACCTATATCCTAGTTGATTACGCAAACGAATCCTGGGTTGATAAACTATTAGAAGCTGGTTTTGACAAAACAAAAAAGACTTTGTTCCTTTGGCAAAGTGTTTCATTATATTTAGAAGTCGATATTGTCAAAGAAACACTTAGAGAAATGGCTGATTTATGCACAGATGGAAGTATAATCGCTCAAGACTTTTATTCCAAAGCATTCGCATCATGTGAATATTCAAAAGAAGTTAAAAGATTTATGAGTATAATAGAAAAAATGGGAGAGCCTTCAAAATTCGGAATAGATATGTCAAATGACCATAAAGCAGCAGTTGAATCATTCTTAAAAGAATTTGGATTAAAAATGAAAGAAATCAACCAGTTCGGTGAGAAACTCGATATCGAACCATTTTACTGTATTGTTGAGGCTGAAAAAGAGGCCTAACAAGAAAAATCAGATAACATAATGAGCGAGTCAATTACTAAAATATTATCAATCAGAGATGTAGCCCGGATTCTCGAACCGTAGCGAAGCGAAGCTCGGCGAAGCCCATCCGGGATCACAATTATTGGTTTATATACTTGAATTTATATAAATTATCGCATGATAAATCAAAACCAGGATTCAATAATCCGGGCTACTTGGCTATGTTTCCTGCACCATTCCTTAACAAGATCAAGATAAAGTTGACAATAATCATTACCAAAAACCAACCACATCCGGCGATTGCCGTACTCAATTATTTGATACGGTATATAATGGAGAACAATTCGTGCTATTCTCGACATGGCTTTATATAATCAATCAAACGTGAATATTAAGAAATAGATATACGTCCCCTTAAATACTGATTTGAGATTATTTATGAATATACCAGATATTAAAAGTGCTAATAATAACATAAAAATGGCTTATGAACAGTTTGAGGTGTTAATGCGAGAATTTTATAAGAATGTCCCATTTATTAAGGAAATTATTAACACTGAAGACAAACTAGAAGACACTTCAGAGAAAGCATATATTAGAAGTCTATTGGATAATGTGTCAGACAAAATTTTATCGATAGATAATAAAATAGATGACATTCTTAATAATAAAATATTATTAAGTGATATAGATATTATTGTAAAACTAATAAATAGAATTGTAGAATCCATCACAACTACGGACATTGATATTATAAATATCACCAAGCATTGGAATATAATAAACTTAGAATCATCATTATTTGGAATAATTGGTAATCGAGTAGGGTGAGGCGGAGTGATCTACTTCGCCTCATCCCTCTCACAGAACCGTACGTACGGTTCACGTATACGGCTCCTGTTTACTTTCCCTTGATATTTCAGACAGAACACCCT
>Ga0075120_10002706_pt1 | contig 12584 bp, 9 predicted proteins | sample AntAceMetag02UKL_FD_69792 | JGI IMG/M metagenome (GOLD analysis project Ga0075120, IMG submission 69792) | Saline lake microbial communities from Ace Lake, Antarctica - Antarctic Ace Lake Metagenome 02UKL | ecosystem: Environmental > Aquatic > Non-marine Saline and Alkaline > Saline | place... | reverse complement strand
CTCGGTTATAAATAGTACATTAACCATAATGGAGATGAAAGGCATGATAAAAAATTTAGGCGGAACACAATACGTCATATCCAGATAATTATTTCATAAAATTCTCAATAAATAAAAATAAAAATTAATATCTATGAATCTTGTTATTGTTGAGTCACCAACAAAAGCCAAAACTATTAGTAAATTTCTTGGCTCTGATTATAAAATTGAATCTTCTTACGGACACATCAGAGATTTACCTAAAAGTAAAATGGGTATAGACATTGAAAATAATTTTGAGCCACAATACATAATTCCAACTAGGGCTAAAAAAAATGTCTCTAATTTAAAAAAATTGGCTGCCAAATCTGATAAAATAATTCTCGCAACTGATGAAGACCGCGAGGGTGAAGCTATTGCTTGGCATTTAGCCCAAGCCTTAAAAATAGATTATGCATCAACCGATCGTATTGTTTTTCACGAAATTACCAAGGAAGCTATCGCTGAAGCACTCAAAAAACCACGTCAACTTGATATAAAATTAGTTAATGCTCAACAAGCACGAAGAATTTTAGATAGATTGGTCGGTTACGAACTTTCACCGTTTTTATGGAAAAAAGTTGCTAAAGGTCTTTCAGCTGGTCGAGTTCAATCTGTTTCTGTCCGCTTAACCGTTGAAAGAGAAAAAACTATAAAAGCTTTTAAACCTGATGAATATTGGACAATTGAGGCTGATTTAAAAACTCAAGATAAAAAACAAATTTTAGCCAGATTGAATAAAATTAACAATAAAACTGTTGATAAGTTAGAAATAAAAGATCAAGCGCAGGCTGAAAAAATTATTACCAAACTGCAGAAGGCTGATTATAAAATTTTAACTGTTGATAAAAAACAAACTAAAAAAAACCCACCTAAACCATTCACAACATCAAGTTTACAACAGGCAGCTAATCGCTTACTGGGTTTTTCAGCCAAGCAGACAATGGTTATTGCTCAACAACTCTATGAACATGGTTTTATTACTTACATGAGAACCGATTCCTTGAATTTATCAGATAAATTTTTAAATGATGCGAAAAAATACTTAAAAAATGACTTAGGTGAAAAATATTGTTTAACAACACCTAGAAAATTTAAAACTAAATCTAAAGGTGCTCAAGAAGCTCATGAAGCTATTCGTCCAACCGAAGCTAACCAAACACCTGAATCTTTAGAAAAAAAATTAGATAAAAATCAAACTAGATTATATAGATTGATATGGCAACGTTCAGTCGCTAGTCAAATGCCAGCAACTGAAGTTGATTCAACAACAATTGATATAGATGCTTTAAAAACTGATTATGAATTTCGAACAACGGGCCAAATAATAAAATTTGATGGCTATTTAAAAATATATCCAGAAAAAAGCCAAGAAATCGAACTACCTGACGTCAAAAAAGATGATGAACTTAACTTAATTGAACTCAACAAAGAACAACATTTTACAAAACCACCAGCCAGATATTCCGATGCTGGACTGGTTAAAGCTATGGAAAGATATGGTATCGGTCGACCATCAACATATGCTCCAACAATTTCAACTATTATCGACAGGAATTATGTTCAACGAGATGAAAACAAAAAACTAATGCCAACCGACATTGCTTTTGTTGTAGTTGATTTATTGACAAAACATTTTCCTGAAATAATCGATTATGAATTTACCGCGAAAGTTGAGGATGATTTAGATAAGATTGCCGATGGTACGATGGAATGGCAACCAGTGATAAAAGATTTTTATTTACCTTTTCATGAAAATTTAGAAAAAAAATATAAAGAAATAAATAAACAAGACATTATGCCTGAAGAAAAATCAAACGAAGTGTGCGACAAATGTGGTGCACCAATGATTATTAAAACTGGTCGCTATGGGAAATTTCTCGCCTGTAGTGCTTTTCCTGATTGTAAAAATATAAAATCTCTCCCTGGAACCGACAAAGACAAAGACGGAACTGCTGACAGTAAAGAGATTGAAGAGCTAACCAAAAAATATAAAAATGAAGTTTGTGAAAAATGCGGTTCTCCGATGGCTGTAAAAGTTGGTAAATTTGGACCTTTTCTCGGTTGCACTGGCTATCCAAAATGTAAAACTATAAAAAACATTGGAGAAAATGATGATTCCATCGACGTAACATGTCCGAGCTGTGGTAAAGGTAAAATAGTTAAAAAATTTAGTCGTCGAGGTGTTTTTTATGCTTGTGACCAATATCCAGAATGTAAAATGGCTTTTTGGGGAAAACCAACCGGAGAAAAATGTCCAGACTGTGATAATCTCTTAGTCGAAGATAAAGGTGGCGCCATTAAGTGTAGTAATAAAGGTTGTAGCTACGAAAAATAAAAACCTATTATTCACACGAAAGCGGAAGTAACAAATATAAAAAAACAATCCCGAATATTCGGGATTGTTTTTTTATATAAAATTTCTATTGTTAATTTATTTCTTTTTCTTTTTAATTGTTTTTTTCTCACCTCGATCTTTCATTAATTCTACAATTTTTTTTATACCATCCCCGATTAAAGCAACATAAGTAGCACTATGTTCTATTTTTTCTTTAGCTATTGTTATAACCTCGTCAACTTTTTCAATTTTTTTTCTAACATCTTTTATTATCTGAAAAAATTGTTTCATAATCATCGCTAAATAATAAATAAACCAAACCGTAAAAATTGTTAACCATAAAATACAAAAAGCTATAACTATTAACAATAAATCTTTGCTATTTTGAATTAAATCCATATTTTTAATTTAAAAAATTAATCTTGATTTGGTTTTGGCATTTCTTCTTCGACTTTAGATAGTTCTATTTTTATACCACCAACTTTTTTGGAAAACCAATTATAAATACTACCGATAACATAGCCAACCAGCCAGCCAATCATGGCTGAGACTAACGCCGTCACGACTCCTAATAATAAACCAGCACCAACATTAAATAAAGCAACCATTGTCACTGAGCCTTCAAAATCTTTCTTTAAGACTACGTTTGTCATAGTTGACACAGCCACACTGATCGACACCACAAAACCAACTAAGCCATAAACTAAACCAATAATTTTTGCCAATGATTTTTTATCAATATTCTTAATTTCGTACATAGTTTGTTTAAAAATTTCTTAATTGAGCATCAAATTTTTTCTTTAAACTTTCTGCTATTTGTTTTTGAATTTTATCCACTTCGTTAGAAGTTAAAGTTCTGTCGGCTTGATATGTTATATTGAAAGCCAAATTTTTCTTCCCTACTCCCAATTTTTGTCCAACATAGACATCAAACAACTCAACTTTTTTTATTAACTCATCAACTTTTATAATTTCTGTCTTAATGTTATTATACAACACTTCGTCTTTAACGACAAAAGCCAAGTCTCTAATAACCGGTGGGTGCTTAGGAATATGGTCATATTTAATCTCTGTTTTATTTTGAAAAATTTCAAATAATTCTTTTAGGCTAATTTCTACGACTGCGATATCTTTTTTTAAACCGTTTGCAACTGCGATATCTTTTTTTATTTTCGCTATATAACCAATCTCTTTATTATTAATCATTATTGATGCGATTGATTCAGTTTCAGCCCAATTTAAAATAATTTCTGCTTGATTATAATTCTCTGTTAATCCTAATAATTTTAATAAATGACTAACTATACCTTTTAATTCATTAAACATGTCTCCGTTCTGAGAATTACCTGCACACACTAAACCTAAATGATCTTCTTGATAGGGTAATTTATCTTTATCAGAATTATTTTTATTAATACTACCTGGGCTATTGAAAAAAACATTACCTATTTCATATAAACAAAATTTTTCAAATCGCGCTTGATTTGTTTTCACATTTTCTAAAAGATTTGGCATTAAACTCTTTCTCAAAATTGATTGATGAGAAGCAATCGGATTAGCTAATCTAACATGACCAGCAATATCAATTTTTAATTTTTTTAATTGTTCTTCGCCAACGAAAGAATAATTATAAACTTCTGTCGCTCTAACACTACCAGATAAAATTTCTTTAATTTTTCTTTTGAAAGATAGTTCTTCAATTATCAAAGGTGGCTCCATACCAATTTTTGGCATAATTTGATTCAAATTATTATAGCCATATATTCTAGCTATTTCTTCAACAATATCTTCTGGGATACTGACATCTCGAACAGCTCGCCAAGTTGGTACTTCTATTTTTAGTTTATCGTTTGTTATATCACAAGGAAAACCAAGCTTAGCTAAAATATTTGATATTTCGTTTTTATCTATTTCTTTACCAATTCGATTTTGCAACCATTCTATGTTTATTTCAATTGGTCCTTGCTTGAGTTTAAATTTTTTCTCATCAGCTAAATTGCTAATTACTTGAGCTTGCGGACAAAAATCTTTGATTAATTCGACTGCTCGAATAATAGCTGTTTCGCATAAATTCGGATCTAATGCTTTTTCAAATCGTATAGCTGACTCTGTTCTTAGACCTAATTTCTGAGCTGTTTTTCTGATTGATAAAAAATTAAAGTTTGCTGCCTCAATAATAATAGATTTTGTGTCTTCACTAATTTCACTATTTGCCCCTCCCATTATACCAGCGATAGCAACTGGTTTCTTACTATTAGCTATAACTAACATTTCTTGATCTAATTCTCGCGTTTCGTCATCTAGAGTCTCTATCCTCTCATTTTTTTTCGCTCGTCTGACGATAATTTTATCTACCAAACCACTATCAAAAGCATGTAGTGGTTGACCGAACTCCAACATAATATAATTTGTTACATCAACAACGTTATTTATTGGTCTCATACCAACTGCTATTAACCTCTTTTGCATCCATTCTGGCGAAGGTCCAATTTTAACACCGTCTAAACATATGCCCATATATCTTGGACATAGCTGATAATCTTCTATTTTTACTTTCAATTTAAAACTCTCTTTTTTAGATAACAATATTTTATTATTTTGTTTATATTCTTTAAATTTAGTTTTCAAAAAAGCCGATATTTCTCTAGCCATACCGTAATGAGACCATAAATCAGCTCGATGAGTAATAGACTTGTTGTCTACTTCGTAAATCACATCTTTCAATTTTAAATATTCACCAAGAGATTGCCCTAATTTACCTGACGACAATATCATAATACCTTCGTGGTCATCGCCTAAACCGAGCTCGTCTTCAGCGCAAAGCATACCACAAGATTTTACACCTCTGACTTCTGCTTCTTTTATTTCCATATTATTCGGCCCGCCTTGACTCGGCGAGGCAGGCAAAACAGTGCCGACCAAAGCGACTGGTACTAATTGCCCAATTTCAATATTTGGTGCACCACAAACAATTTCTAATTTTTCTTTTCCAATATCAACCTTGGTTATCTGCAATCGATCGGCATTTGGATGTTTTCCAATTTCAATTATTTTTCCGATTACCACTCCTTTGAGTTTATCAGCTTGTTTTTCTACACCATCAATTTCAACTGTGTGGTTAGTCAGACGCAATCCCAATTCTTCTGGGGTAATATTTTTGGGAATATCTACAAAATCTTTTAACCAATCTAATGATAAATACATATATAAATTATAAATTAATAATTAAAAATTTAAATTTCATTGGGAATATCTACAAATTCAACTTTTATGTTAAATTTTTTAGAAATTAATTCACCTAAGTTTTTAATGCCTAATTTTTCTGTATTATAGTGACCAGCATTAATATAATTAATTTTAGCCTCTGGTATTTCCCAGGTTAATTCTTCTCTAATATCACCGCTTAAAAATGTATCGGCACTGACTTTTACTGCTTCTGGATAATAGGGCGAGGCACCTCCTGATATAATTGCAATTTTTTTAATCTGCTTCGGACCACCTGCTATAACTGCAGCTTTAATTCCGAGTAATTGATTAACTACATTTACAAAATTATTAAATTGCATTTTCTCCTTTAATTCACCAACAAAACCAATAGAAAAAGGCTTCGGATCCAAAACTCCCAATAAACGACAAAGGCTAATATTATTACCAATGATTGGATGAGCATCTAGTGGTAAATGAAAACCGCACAAATTAATATTATTTTCTAAAATTAATTTAAGTCTATCTTTTGTAATCCCTGTTATTTCTATTGGCGTCTGAATAAATTTATTAAATAATCCATGATGAACTATTATCATCTTAGCTTTTTTCTGAATGGCTTGTTTAATTAGCTGTTCAGATAAGCTAACCCCAGTAATTATTTTGTTAATTCGTTCTACGCCTTCTATTTGTAAACCATTATGACATTTATCATCAAAGTTGCTTACCTTTAAATAATCTTCACAAAATTTTACAATTTTTTTTCTTTCAACTGACATATATTAAAATTGGTTTAAAAATCTTAAGTCGCCACCTTCGAAATGCCTGATATCATCTATACCATACTTCATCATAACTAATCTATCTATGCCTATTCCAAAGGCAAAACCACTATAAATCTCCGGGTCAATCCCGCCAGCTTTCAAGACTTTCGGATGAACCATTCCAGCACCTATCATTTCTACCCAACCACTATGTTTGCAACTAGGACATTTTTTTCCATGACAGACCAGACAACCCATATCAAATTCAATACCTGGCTCAACAAAAGGAAAATAACCTGGTCGAACTCTAATATTTATTTCTTGTTTAAATATACCCGATAGCATTTCTTTAACTACTGCAATTAAATTAGCGATAGAAATATTTTTATCAATCATTAAGCCTTCAAGTTGATACAAGGTATGTTCATGACAGGCATCTGTTGCTTCATTTCTAAAAACTCGACCTGGCACTACACAACGCAAAGGTGCTCCGTATTTTTGCATCGCCCTTACTTGCATTGGCGAAGTATGTGTTCGTAAAACCATATCAAATTCATCTTCTTTGTTTTTGTGATCAATATAAAAAGTATCCTGCATATCTCGCGCTGGATGATACTTGGGAATATTTAGAGTTTCAAAATTATAATAATCACTTTCCAGTTCCGGACCGTCTAAAATCATAAAACCCATGGAAGTAAATAAATCCGCCAATTCTTTTTGAACGATTGTTATCGGGTGCAAATGCCCACTCTCAATTTTTCTTCCTGGTAAAGTTACATCCAAAGCACCTTCACTAACCAGTTTTTTATCAGTAGCGCCTTTGTGCTTTTCAAATTCAGCGACAATATCAGTTTTAATTTGATTGGCTAGCTGACCAATCGCTTTTTTCTCTGTTTTGGATAAATCAACAATTTGTTTCATTATCTTATTTAATTCTCCACGACGTCCAAGATACTTTATCTCTAATGCTTCTAGTTGATCAGCTCCGACTATTTGATCTAAAGCTTGGATAACTTCCTCTTTAATTTTCTCCAATTTAATTTTCATATATAAAAATATAAAATATTAATAATAATCCTCCATATTTTCTTCTTCTGTTTTTTCTTCTACTACATCTTCTCGTATATCCATGTCATCATCAACTGTATTTTTACTATAACTTAATATAAAAAATTCTAAAACCGACAAACCAACTATCAATAATATTAGGTTCAACCAACTAAATAAATCTTTAGATAAAAGATATAAAATCGCTACAATAAAAAAGGAAAATAAAAATGACTGTCGAAAAGCATCCTTGACTGAACTTAAAACTAATTTATTTTTTAAAGCAATGAAACGAATAATAAACCCAATAATTGAAGCTGAACCAACTATTGAAAAAAATAAAGATAGATAAAATAACAAAAAACCAACCCAATTAGTTATTTCCGGATTAACTGTCTGGACTATATAGGAAAAAGCTGACCAGCAAACTGCTGTTGCTATAACCATTATTATTAAATATCCGCGTAATAACATAATTAAACTTTATCAGATAGATAACTTTTTTTCAAGCAATTTTTAGCTTAAATCAAGTTAAATAATTAATTTTTTTTACTAAATCTTCGTTTAAATTTTCATTAATATAATCAATAATCTGACTCTCTTTTACTTTAACTCCCTCAACAATCGATACTGACAACGATGCAATTGTTAATTTGTCTTCTTTGAAATATAACGGTCTTACTTTTTCGTTAATTTCATCATCAAAAAACTTTTCAATAGCTTGATTAAATAATGATAAAATTAATGCTTCTTTAATTTTACCATTAGTTTTGCTACGATGAATAGATTTTTTAATTAAACTTTTTACATCAATCATGTTTTCTAAATTCACAAATATCTTTAAAATCACAAAATTTACATAATTGAGAAGGTTTGGCTACGAATTTACCTTCTTTAATTTCTTCAATTAATGCAATTATTTTTTCTTTTACTTTCTGTAGATCATCTGCTGTGCCCAAAAATTCAACTTCGCTATTATCATTCAAATAATAAAAAGATAGAGCTTCAACGTCAGTCGCAAATATTTCCTGCGCCGCTAATTGATAAATCAACAGCTGTTCTTTATCATTAAAAACAAGCTTAGTTTTTGGTTGACCAGTTTTATAATCAATAATTTTTATACTACGGCCATCGTCAGATTTGTCTATTCTGTCTATGGCTCCTCTGATTGTATAAGTATCGCCGTTTGATTTTATTTTAAAATTAAATCCTTTTTCTAAATGTATTGTCTTGGGCCAATTGTCTTTATGTTTTTCATAAAATATTTTTAATATTTCTTTTCCCGACTGACGACGTTTCTCTCGACTGTCCTTTGAATCATACCAATCATCAATCCAACTCTCTTCGTACAGTTTCATAATCTCATCTAAACTAATTTTTGGTTGCTCTGAATTCTTGTTTGATTTTTGATTAAATAAATCGGTTTGCCCCATGCCTCTTTTTTCCATTACTAAAGCAAATACTTTTTGCAAAGTCGAATGCATTGTTTTACCGAATGAAAAAGATTCTTTACCGCTTATTGGCACACGCAGGATATGAGCAAAACGATATTGGTAAGGACAATTTGAAAAAGCTGCTAATTGCGTATAAGAAAAATATTTTGGCATGGTAAATTGTTCTTGCTCAGATTTTTGAGCAATAACTGGTCGACGATTATACTCCGATGATAATTTACCAGTTTTAACACTGATTGATTTTTTTTGACTATCAACCAGATTTAATTCCGTCAAAAATCTTGATGGTTTTTTCTTTCTTGATCCACCATAATCTTCAGCCCAGCTGAAATAAAGCCCCTGTCTAGCACGAGTGAGAGCAACATAAAATAATCGTCGTTCTTCTTCTATGTGGATATCACCGACTGGTAAAGTTTCTTTTATCAAATCGTTTGGTAAAGCTATTTGCTCTTTTCTTTCAATTGTTGGAAAACGTTTATCGACGAGATTTGTAATAAAAATATGTTCAAATTCCAAGCCTTTTGCCGCATGTACTGTTAATATTTTTACTGCCTCTGGACCAGCTTCTAAGTCAGGCGCTAGATTACCCTCTTCACCAGCATCCATTTCCATGGCAAGTTCTTCCAAAAAAGCCTTGACTGAACGATCATCACTACCTGATTCAAAAACCTGTATTCTTTTCATGAATTGATTAAGTAAGCTAATTTCTTCTTGACTCTCTCGGTTATCTTTATTGATTATGTGCTGTAAATAACCACTATCGTTCATAAAAGCTATTAAAATTTCACTGACTCTTTTTTCTCTAACTAGAGCTGTATGTTCTTTAATCAAAGTAATAACCTGTTTTATTTTATCTTGCGATTCTTTTTTTAAATGTAAAACACTACTACTAGTTAAAACTTCAAAAAGTGACCAAGCTTTTTTTCTCGCCCAATAATTAAAATTTACCAATTCCTGATAAGTAAAATTAAATATTGGTAAATTAAGCACTCGGAACATAGCTCGACTCTCATGATAATCATCAAGTAATTTGAAATAAGAAATAATATTTATAATTAACGGTTTTATATAAAGACCACGAGAAGCTAAAAATTGATAACTAATACCCGCTACTTCCAAAGCTTGGCAAAAATTTTTAGCACTTTCATTAGCTCTGACTAGAATAGCAAAATCATTCCATGTTATTTCTTTATCCGATTTTTTTAATTCAATTATTTTTTCAATTACCAACTTGACTTCTTCATTAATGTTTTTACCTTTTATTACCTCTATTTTACCTTTTCCTTTTTTTGCTGCTAATAATTTTTTGTTTAAACTAATCGCTTGTTTCTTTTTGCTATTATTTAAATGATACTCTAAACGATTCGGATCGTTTTGTTTTATAAAATCGTAAGACAAATCAAGAATATTTTGACGATTACGATAATTATTTGTCAAAATAATTTTTTCAACCTTGGGAAAATCTTTTACGAACTGCAAAATATTACTCATAGAGGCTCCTCTGAAACGAAAAATTGATTGATCGTCATCGCCAACTACTACTAAATTATTTTTTGGTTTAGCGAGCATTTTTATCATCTCATATTGCGCCCAATTTGTGTCTTGAAATTCATCTAATAAAATAAATTTAAACTGTTGACGATATTTTTCCAAAATTGCCGGTCGTTCACGAAAAAGTTTTAAACAATAATTTATCAAATCACCAAAATCCAAAGCATTATTATCAAGTAAAAGTTGTTGGTAAACATGATAAGCGTTAGCTACTTCATTAATGCGCATTATTTCTTGCTCGGCAATCTCACTGTTAAACTTACCATCCTTTTGAAAATTGGAAATTGTAAATTGAAAATTCCCGCGCTTTATTCCCTTTTTCCCACTGAGTTTTGTGTCAAGATTTTCTTGTAATTCTTCCGCATATTTTAAGTAGTTTGCGGGACTAACGTCTTCATCCTTAGCACGAGAAAAATGTTTGATTAAAGCTTTAATAAATTTAGTAGGATTACCCAATGGTCGATAATAATCCAAATTAAATTTATCTAAATTTTTTCTAATTAAAGCCCATTGCTCAAACTCATTTAATAATTTAAAATCGCCTGGTAAGCCAATCTCGATTCCATGTTCTTTGAGAATTCTTTCACCGAAACTATGAAAAGTAGAAATCCATAAATCTAAATAACCAAAGGGCAATAAACTATCAACTCTCTCCTCCATCTCCCCAGCTGCCTTTTCGGTAAAAGTTAAAGCCAAAATTTCATCTGACTTAGCCAATCCCTGCTCAATTAAATAAGCCATACGCTGAGTAATCACTGTTGTTTTGCCAGTACCAGCACCAGCCACTATTAACAAAGGTCCGTCTTTATGCACGACTGCCTTAAATTGTTCTTTATTTAAATTTTCAAGTAAATTATTCATAAATTACTAATTTCCAATGACTAAATGACAAATCAATATTTTCTTTTTACTTCTCCCCACTCACTTCGTTCGATTCTCCCACCCTGACCCGCTCACTTGATTTAATTTCTAATTTTCAATTCTTAATTTCGATTGAATGATTAATTTCTTAATTTCAAATGCTTTTTTATTCTCACCCCCCCCCTCTTTGTCATTCCCGCGCAGGCGGGAATCTAGGGGAAAAATCACCTATGCTATTTTAGTTTTCTTTACTGTTTTACTCCCGTTTATCCTGTTTAACCCTGGATCCCCGGGTTCTCTCCGCTTCGCTCCGAGCCCCGAGGATGACAGAAAGAAAAATAACGTTCGCTTCCCCTGCTTAAACATTCTATCATTATCTATTTGTTTCAAAATTAAACATTTATTTATTCTAAATTCACTCAAAATTCAAAATTTTTAAACATTACAATAAACATCTTATTACTATCATTTTACAACTTTTAGTATTTTTTCAAAATCAATTTTATTCTTATAGGGTCCAATAATCGCTAAATTTAATTTCTGATTGGTAAAAATATCTCGAGCCACTCTGTTGATATCACTCGCTTTTATTTCTTTTATTTCTTTATAATAATTTTCTGGGGTAACTATTTTTTCTTTTTTCTGTTGCTGTAAACGTAAAATTGATTGCCTAGCATACCAGGTGGTAATATTGTCAGATATTTCAAATTGTAAAGCCGAACGACCGATTAAATAATCTTTCACTCTAGTTAATTCTTTTTGCTCTATTGGATTTTGTGCAATTTTTTTATATTCAGACAAAATTATTTTTATGGCTTTTTCTGTCTTGCCCACAGGCACACCGGCTCGAGTTGTTAAATAGCCTGTGTCAGTATAAGATTGTTGAGTTGTTCTAACATAATATGCCAAACCGTTCCTCTCCCGTAATTGTATAAATAAACGTGAACTCATTGATCCGCCCAAAATAACACCGAGAAGCTTCAGGGCAATCATGTCCTTGTGTCTATATTGATAGGATCGAACTCCTAAGGAAATATGAGCTTGATCAGTTTTTTTATAAAATGCTTTAACTCGTGGCTTGTCTTGCTGTTCACAAACATCCAACTTATCACCAGCCTTCCCTGTCTCAAATTTGTTAAAATATTTTTTAACGGTTTTAATAATATCTGGTTTAACATTGCCTGCAATACAAATGACAGAATTACTTGTTTTATACTGAGATTTAAAATATTTTATAAAATCCTGACGACAAAAACCGTTAATATTATTTTTTGATCCAATTACATCCCAACCAGCCGGAGTATTACCGTAAAGCAATTCTTCAAATAAATCTTCGACATAAATCAT
>Ga0075120_10002704_pt1 | contig 12589 bp, 11 predicted proteins | sample AntAceMetag02UKL_FD_69792 | JGI IMG/M metagenome (GOLD analysis project Ga0075120, IMG submission 69792) | Saline lake microbial communities from Ace Lake, Antarctica - Antarctic Ace Lake Metagenome 02UKL | ecosystem: Environmental > Aquatic > Non-marine Saline and Alkaline > Saline | place... | reverse complement strand
AAAGATATAGCTGAACTGGCACATAACCATGGCCTATTATTGCATATGGATGGCGCGAGAATCTCCAATGCCGCTGCTTATCTAAAGGCCAACCTTAAGGATATAACAGTAGATGCAGGCGTTGATGTTTTATCCTTCGGAGGAACCAAAAATGGCATGATGTTTGGAGAAGCAGTAATATTCTTCAATAAAACGCTCTCAATAGACTTCAAATATATTCGTAAACAAGGCATGCAATTACACTCAAAAATGCGGTTCATTTCCGCCCAGTTTGAAGCAATGCTGACCAACGATCTGTGGTTGCTGAATGCCCAAAGGTCTAATTCCCTTGCACAAGTGTTGGCTAAAGAGATAAGTCAGATTCCCAGGGTAAAAATAACGCAGCCTGTTCAAATAAATGCGATATTTTCAATTATACCGGCGGAAGTTATAAAACCATTACAGAAAGAGTATTTTTTCTATGTATGGGACGAAAATAAAAATGAAGTTCGCTGGATGACCTCCTTTGATACGGAGGAGAGTGATATTTTTAAGTTTGTTAATACCTTAAAAAAATACCTATCATAGAATATTTTCATCCAAGCGCCTTAAAGTGGTTTTTCTGCATAATAAGATAGTAATCAAAGAGGCTTTATCGCAGATTAAAGCTTTAAAGGCAGAGATAAATGCCGTAAAATTGCCAAGGCTGTTTGTGTTTTTTAGATAAGACCTGTATAAAATTTACAGTATTGATTGCTCACCTAAAAAAACACAATTTATAACCTTCCGGGGTATATCAATTTTTTTTCATTAATCGACAATAATGTTTACAAACCTTTCTCTTGTTAAATTTATGCTTAATATCAAAAAAACGCTGTTTGCAGAATGGGTTTTTCTAAAGCATATTCAAAGAGTATTAGATCTTTTGATGACTATGGAAAGGAGGCTTTCATGACAAAAACACAGAAAGAGACACTGGAGTCTATTTTTAGGGCAGGACTAAAGGCTGTAGACCCTGAAAATGCTGTTTTACAATATGTCAGGCGCGAAGGCAACTTGTTATATGCAGGTGAAAAATCCTACAACCTTGATGACTTTAAGCGGGTTTTACTGATAGGGGCAGGGAAAGGAACCGCGCCAATGGCAAAGGCCATTGAAGATATTCTCGAAGCTTATCTTACTGAAGGCTTGATTATAGTAAAGTATGGACATGGGGTACCACTAAAAAAAACAATTACCATGGAGGCAGGCCACCCGATCCCAGATGAATCAGGACTTAAGGCAACTGAAAGGATTATCAAAAAAATAGAGGAGTGTACAGAAGATGATCTGATTATATGTGCCTTTTCAGGTGGGGGAAGCGCTCTTTTGCCGGCGCCGTGGCTCCCTGTTGATCTCGATCAAAAACAAGAAACCACCCGGCTTCTTCTGGAATGCGGCGCAACCATTAATGAAATTAATGCCATTAGAAAACACCTCTCCCACAGCAAGGGTGGATGGCTTGCAAAGGCTTCATACCCGGCATCTCTAATCTCTTTAATCCTGTCGGATGTTATAGGCGATAGACTGGATATTATAGCATCCGGACCAACAGTACCCGATGAAAATACATACAGTGATTGCGCTAATATAATTGAAAAATATGATCTTGCTGAGAAACTTCCTAAGGGTGTAGTGGAGCATTTTAAACAGGGTATGGCAGGCGCTATACCTGAAACACCCAAGCCTGGGGACCAGGTATTTTCAAAGACTCATAATATTATTGTTGGAAATAGCCGGTCCGCACTTTTGGCCGCCAAACAAGAGGCTATTTCCCTTGGGTATAATACAATGATTATATCATCTCAGATTGAGGGAGAGGCAAAAGAGGCAGCAAAGTTTTTGGCTGCAATTGGAAAGGAAATTTCCCAGGCAGATCTCCCAGTATCTCCGCCTGCCTGCATATTGGCCGGTGGAGAAACAACAGTAACAATTCAGGGAAACGGCAAGGGAGGTAGGAACCAGGAATTGGCGCTGTCATTCGCCATTGCCATAGACGGCTGGGAAAAAATCGCCTTCATAAGCGCCGGTACGGATGGGACAGATGGTCCTACTGATGCAGCAGGGGCTATAGTTGATGGCCTGACATGCAGGAAGGCCTTGCAGAAAAACCTAAATCCTTATACGTTCCTGTCCAATAATGACTCCAATTCATTCTTTGAGCCTTTAGGAGATCTACTGAAAACAGGCCCAACCCGCACAAATGTTATGGATATAATGTGCATAGTTATTGAGGAGTGAATAAAAATATACCTTGACATTTAACCCGGTTATATTTAGATATGCCCCGGAAGGTTATAAATTTTAAGTAATTTATTAAAAGGAGGAAAAAATGAAAAAGGTACTATTTTTAACTTTGGTTGTTTCTCTTGCGATTTTCTTAAGCATGACTGCCGGCCCGGTTATGGCTGGTTCCAAGGTGATTAAAATTGGTGTCATCTATCCTTTGACTGGTGGCGCTGCTGCTGCAGGCCGCGAGCTTAGAGCCGGAGCGGAACTTGCTGTTGACATTGCAAACAATGCCATGACAGACATAGACATGGATATGGCAAAAAATGCGGGAATACAGAGCCTGGGCGGCGCAAAAATTGAGTTGATTTTTAAAGACCATGAGGCCAATCCCACCCTTGGGGCAGACCTTGCCAAAAAATTAATCTTAGACGATAAGGTTGACGGCATATTGGGATGCTACCACAGCTCAGTCACAAAGACTGTGAGCGCCGTGTGTGAGCAGCATGGTGTGCCCATGATAAATGGTTCCTCTACTTCTCCGCCATTAACACAGAGAGGTTTTAAATGGTTCTGGCGAACAACACCCCACGACAAATGGTTCACCAAGGACCTTTTTGAGCTTCTAAAGGGGCTGACTGAGGGTAAGGTCCAGGGTGTAAATGCAGTGCCTAAAAAAGATCTTATGACAATTGCATCTGCATGCGAAAAGACGGAATGGGGCTCCCATGTAGCTAAACTTATAGAATACTTTGCTAAGGAGTATGGTCTTAAGCTGAAAAAATCGCTCCTTTATACGGCCAAGTCCCCGGATCTGTCAAGTGAGGTCCGGTCATTAAAGGCGGCTCGGCCTGACGTTATGCTTTTTGCCTCTTACACCTCAGACGCTATCTTAATGGCTAAGACCTTAAAGGCCCAGAAGGCTACGCCAAAGATTATATGGGGGCAGGATGCAGGATTTGAAAAGCCGGAATTCCGGAACACCCTTAGGGATAATATTGTTGGGATTTTAACGAGAACCGTATTTCTCCCTAAGGTAGCAAGCATTAAAAAGGTAGCTGGCCAGGTTAACGCCCTTTACAAAAAGAAAACGGGTAATGACCTCGGCGGGGCATCTGCCAGGGCATTCACCGGACTTCAGACATGGGTGTCTGTTTTGGAAAAAGCAGGCTCTGCAAAGCCGGCAGACATTCAAAAGGCCGCAAACACCATTCGCATTCCAGGCGGTCAGCTTGTTGTGCCGTGGGCCGGCATCCAGTTTTCAACATCCGGAGATGAGATTGGCCAGAACGTTCTGGGGTCAGGTCTTATTGGTCAATACCAGAAAAAAGGCGGCCAGTTGTCTCTGGAGATTGTATACCCATTTGACTTATCTACTGCAGATATGATCTATCCTTTTAAGTGGTAACATAACTGTTATAAAAATCTCTTTACACGGGGTCCTCACTGCCCTTAGGGAGGAGCCTCGTGTATACCCCGAAAGGCCACAAATTTCAATTTTTCAATGGCCCTGAGCATCAATAGCTGCGTTGTTCAGGCTCGTAATAGCGCGCTATTACGAGCCTTCACGCCTTGCTCTTGATGCTCATTGCTCACCGAAAAAAACGCAATTTATAACCTTCCGGGGTATAGATAAATTTTCTACCTCTCCAGAAAAAAGGAAATTTTTATGGATATTCTTGTCGGATCTATTTCTGCCGGTTTGCTTATTGGCATGGTGCTGGCCCTGATGGCCCTGGGCCTGACCATTATTTTCGGGGTAATGGAGGTAGTGAATTTTGCCCACGGAGAGTTCCTTATGGTAGGCATGTACACTGGTCTTCTAACGGCCCAGGCTACCGGAATGGATCCTCTGCTCACACTGCCTGTTGCAGGAATAGTAGGATTTTCATTAGGCGTAATCTGCTATTTCGGCTTCGTCAAGTTTCTTCTTCGGGGCCCGATGGTTGCCCAACTCCTTGGAACATTCGGTCTAATGATATTCTTAAGGAACCTGGCGCTTCTCTTCTTTGGAGCAGAAGACAGGGCAATTCACAGCGGCGTTCTTGTAGGAAAAAGTGTTGAATTCGGCATGGGGGTTATTGCTCCTGCCACCAAACTGGCTGCGGCTGCACTTTCAATACTCTCCTTTGCGGCAGTGTGGTTGCTCATGAATAAGACCAAAATCGGCAAGGCACTTACTGCAACTTCGCTTAATGCCCAAGGGGCAAGATATATGGGTATTCCTACGGAAAGGATGAATGCCCTGGCCTGGGGAATAGGCGGAGCAACTGTATCCATAGCAGGCGCCCTGCTGGTCAATTTCTGGTCGGTCAATCCCTTTATAGGCCTTCTCTTTACCATGATTGCCTTTGCCATAGTAGCCCTTGGAGGTTTTGGAAGTGTGTTAGGGGCATTTTTTGCGGGTTTGGTTGTTGGAATTATTACAGAAATACCAGGCATCTGGGATTTCTTTACCTACGCCTTTGACTCTGACTGGATGTCAAATGTACCAATGACCTCATTAAAGTACATGTGGGTTTATCTGGCATATTTTCTGATTGTAGTATTCCGGCCGAGAGGATTGTTTGGATGGAAACGTTAAAAAGCACATTTGATTTTTCAGATTTTCCCCGTTTAGACATTACAGTTGCCGGCGCTGTTTCGGTTTTCCTTTTATTATTTCCAGTATTTCCCCACTCTGCTTTTGCCATGGCAACCATGATTCAATTCCTTATGTTCTCCCTGTACGGCATGGGGTGGAATACCATAGGGGGCTATGGTGGTCAGGTAGACCTGGGAAAAGCCCAATATGTCGGCATAGGGGCATTTACAACAACTGTTATGTTAATCCGATGGGATATACCTTTCTGGTTCTCAATGCCCATAGGTGTCTGCTTTTCTGTTATGTGGTCTTTTATGCTTGGCTACCCATTGTTCAGACTCAAAGGACATTATTTTGCTATTGCAACTATAGCTGCATCACTTGTGTTAAAGGATATTTTTGAGGTGTGGGATTTTGTAGGCGCTGCCCGGGGCCTTGAGATATCGCCTATAAAATATAGCCCGCCGGACTTCCTGAGGCTCCTTTTTAAAGAGGATATTTATTATTATTATGTTATCTTGGCCTTTTTTTTCATCGGGATTCTGTATGTCAACTGGTTCAGAAAGTCACGATTAGGTTTTCAGCTTAGATCCATTAAAGATAATGAGGAAATGGCTCAATCATTGGGCATTAATGCTCATTGGGCTAAGATAAAGACCTATGCCATTGCCACGGCCTTTGTCAGCGTTGTCGGCTCGTTTCATGCGTGTTATATAAAAAACATTGAGCCGGAAGACACCATGAGCCTGGATATATCCATACTTATTGCGCTTATGGCCATGCTTGGAGGCGCGGGTTCTTTATGGGGGCCCATTATTGGAGCCGGTGTCCTAATACCTCTGAAAAGCTATTTAAAGGAATGGTTAGGCGCTCAGGTAGGTTTGGTAGGAATCGATTTGATTATTTATGGGGCAATAATAATGCTCGTGTCAGCAGTAGAGCCTCGTGGCATATGGGGCATTGTTGAAAAAATACGGCGGAGGAAAAAGGAATAATGGCATTGCTTGAGGTTCATGGGCTGACAAAGAAATTCGGGGGCTTAACCGCCAATGACGATGTATCTTTTAAGGTCAATGAGGGTGACCTTATTGGAATGCTCGGACCTAACGGCGCGGGAAAAAGTACCCTTTTTAACTGTTTAGCCGGATTATACCCTGTCACCTCTGGACATGTGTTCTTTGACGGCCATGAAATCACAGATCTTAAGTCCCATGAGGTTGCCAGACGCGGAATGGCACGGACCTTCCAGGTCTATGCAGCCTCTGGAGATTTAAGCGTTGTTGAGAATGTCATGGTAGGGTGTTTTATGCGTACCGGATCAGGATTTAAGGCCAAGGACAGGGCAAAGGATATACTGAAGGAATTTAAGCTCCAGCACCTTTCAGATTATATGCTTAGCGAGATACCGGTGGCCGCACAAAAGCGTGTTACTATGGCTACTGCCGTAGGAACAGAACCGAAGATGCTGCTTTTAGACGAGGTGGCAGCAGGTCTTAACCCGTTAGAGATAGAAGAAATAATGACCACTATCCGCGGTATACACAGCAGTATGGGTATTACTGTTATGTTAATAGAGCATGTAATGGAGCTGGTTATGAATATCAGTGATCGGGTAATAGTCCTGGATTCTGGAAGAAAGATTGCTGAAGGGGACCCTAAGGCGATAGCCAATAATCCTGATGTAATAAAGGCATACCTGGGAGAGCGTTACGTCCAGGAGCACGCTGAGGAGTTTAAGTAACTTATGGCGAAACATTTCTTTGAGGTAAAGGACATAAAGGTTCGTTATTCCGGTTTACCTGTTATTCATGGGCTTTCCCTAATCGTAGAATCAGGCGAAACCGTATGTGTTGTCGGAGCAAATGGAGCAGGAAAATCAACACTTCTTAAGGCAATTATTGGATCTGTTGGCGTATTTGACGGCAAGGTGTTTTTTAATGGGACAGAGATTCAAAACCTTAGCACAGAAAAAATTGTCTCCATGGGCATTATATATATACCTGAGGAGAGAATGCTTTTTGGTCCAATGGCGGTTGAGGAAAACCTCCTGTTAGGGGCATACACCTTGAATGACGGTAAACGTATTGGAGATAACCTAAAATTTGTTTATAATCTTTTTCCTCGCCTAAAAGAACGAAGAACTCAAGCAGCCTCTACCCTGTCCGGCGGTGAGCAGCAAATGGTTGCTATTGGCCGTGGATTGATGTCCAATCCCAAGCTGCTTATGTTGGATGAACCTTCCCTGGGCCTTGCCCCTCGCCTGGTAGATGAGGTGCTTGATACTGTAAGACGATTGAAAGAGGAGGGTATAACCATACTGATTGTGGAACAAAATGTGAGAGAAGCCCTTGAACTTTCCGACCGTGGTTATGTACTCCAGACAGGCAGGACAGTAATGGAGGGTCAGGGCAAGGAACTACTCCATAGCGATATGGTGCGAAAGGCCTTTTTGGGAATTTGACCTTATGGATGGCGATATAAAAAAACTCTCTTCCGGTGAATTGCGAAGTCTTATCCGCAGTGGGAAATGGAACAGTCCTACTGCTGGACTGGCCCTTGGCTATGCCCAGGCAAATGTTTATATACTGCCGTCTCGATATGCCTTTGATTTTTTCCTATTTGCCCAGAGAAATCCAAAGCCATGCCCTATTTTAGATGTATTAGAACCAGGCACATATGAAACAAATTTTCTTGCGCCTAACTCGGATATTCGCAGTGACGTTCCTCAATATAATGTTTTCCGTAAAGGTAAATTAGCTGAGAAAAAAGAGGACATAAAGGATATCTGGCAAGATGATTTTGTAACCTTTTTCCTTGGATGCAGCTTTACCTTTGAAGAGGCCCTTATAAGATCACAAATACCTGTGCGCCATATTGAGGAGGGAAAAAATGTGCCCATGTATATTACCAATATAAGGTGCAGAGACGGGGGAATCTTTAATGGTCCCCTGATAGTGACCATGCGCCCGATTCCCGCTGATAAAATTGTTATGGCAGCACAGATAACCGCCCGTTATCCATTTGTCCACGGCGCACCTGTACACATAGGAAGCCCAAAGGAAATAGGCATAAAAGACTTGTCGAGACCGGATTTTGGAGATGCAGTAGAGGTTAGAAGTGGAGAGACGCCTATCTTTTGGGCCTGCGGCGTAACTCCTCAAGAGGCCATTTTAAATGCAAGGCCCGATATATGCATTTCCCATGCACCCGGTCATATGTTTGTGTCTGATAAACTCAATGAAGAGTTTGCCACATCGTAAAATAAACCGTCTTTAAACCTCTTCATCTTATCCTCAACATCCTGCAGGGCCATATATGCCTCATCTAAAGATACCTGTTTAAACTTCACTGTATCGCCTGGTTTTAACTGCCCTAACAATGCTAGGTCTGCTGAAATCACTGTGGCAATCTTTCTGTAGCCCCCTGTAACAGTCTCGCCTAATATTATAATCGGCTGTCCGTCTCCTGGTATCTGGATAGCGCCAGAGATAACCCCTTCAGAGATTATCGACTCACCAGCCCCCGGTATCTTCTCAATAACCGGCCCAGTCAATCTTATACCTGTACGGTCTGCCTTTGGGCTTACATTATAAATTGATTTAACAAAGACATCTTTGCTTTTTTCGCTAAATTGCTCATCCTGAGGGCCAAATATTATCTGGAGGGTCCATTCTTTACTGTAATGAGGTATCCAATCAATGGGAAATGATCTTACATCTCCAGTTTTATTGGGGCTTGTGCAGTCTGAATAAATAATATCCCCTTTTTTAAGGGGCCTCCCTTCAAGGCCGCCAAACCCTGAGGGCAGGTTTGTAGATTTACTCTCCATAACAGCAGGAACGGATATGCCACCTTTTATTGCCAGGCAGGAACGGCAACCGCTTTTCAGTCCTCTAAAGGATATAATATCTCCCTTTTTAAGTAAATGGGCTGTCCACATCTTTAAGGGTTTATCATCATTAATATATGGATCAAAATCTGCGCCGGTAATGGCAATAACCGTATCTGTAATGACCCTGACCTTTAACCCGAATAATGTAACCTCCAGACATGCCTCATTCTCCCTGTTCCCCACAAGAATGTTTCCCACCCTCAGGGAAAATTTATCCACTGCACCGCTTGAAGCCACTCCATATCGCCCGAAACCAAACCTCCCAATATCTTGCACTGTGGAAAGGAGACCGGGGGATAGTATTTCTAATGTCTTTATTTTTTCCAATGTCTGAAATCCTCTTCATCTATTGGTGAAAACCTTACCATATCACCTGCTTTTAGCAGAGCAGGAGGATCATGATTCGGGTTAAATAAATTTAGGGGACTGCATCCAATTATCTGCCAACCTCCAGGGCTTACCACCGGGTAAATCCCTGTCTGTCTCTGGGCGATGCCTACTGAGCCTTCAGGGATTTCCGTTCTCGGGGTTTCCTTTCTCGGGGTTTCAAGCTCCTCAGGTAATTCCCCCATGTATGGGAACCCAGGCGTAAAACCAATCATGTAGACATGGTACGTATTTACAGTATGCAGCCGTATGACCTCTTCAGGTGTAATCTTGTGGTATTGAGATACCCACTCAAGATCAGGTCCATATCGGCCTCCATAGACAACCGGTATGTCTATAGTCTCCGGTTCAGGCAGGTGAATCTCCATAACCTTTTCCTCCATACCATCTATCCATTTTTTCAAGGCCCTTACATTTATCTTAAGGGGTTGATAAATGACAAGAATGGATCTATAGGCAGGCACAATGTCCATTAGGCCATCTAATGGGTTCCCTTCGAGTAAAACGGTAAGTGCGCTTACTCTCCTGTTTATCTCAGGGTTGATTTTATCACCTAACTCTACAATTAGGGAGCAATCGCCCATTATTCTATACAAAGGCTTATCATAATGCATCGTTGTTCCTAAAGAAATTTACCCATTGGGACAATATCTATTTCTGACTCAGACAGGGTTGTTCTTATTTGCTTTATTAGGTTCACTGCTGCGGGATTATCACCATGAACACAAATAGTATCACTACTGAGTTCAATCTCAGAACCATTTTTGGTTAAAACCCTTCCCTCTGTTATCATTTTTAGGGCCCTATCCGCCGCCTTTTTTTGGTCCTTAATCACAGCCCCAGGCTCTTTCCTGGAAACAAGAGAGCCGTCATGATTATATTCCCTGTCTGCAAAGAACTCAAATGCCATTCTTATTCCATTTTTTTTCCCCATGTCTTTTAGTTCATCTCTATTGACTCCAGCTAATACTACTAAGATAAGTTTTTTATCTATCGTGGAAACTACCTCTGCCATGGCCTCCCAGATTCTCACATCCTTAACCGCCATATTGTAAAGGGCTCCATGGGCCTTTACATGTTGCAGTCTCGTCCCCTGCGAGACCGCAAATGCCTGGAGTGACCCAATCTGATATGTAAAATAATCTTTAATTTCCTCTAAAGTGGCATCCATATACCTCCTGCCAAAACCCATTAAATCCGGTAAACCTGGATGGGCGCCTATTGCCGTCCCACTGCTATTGGCCAATGCAATTGTCTGTCTCATTATATGGGGGTCTCCCGCATGAAAACCGCATGCAATATTTGCCGAGGTGATTAAGGGTATTACCTCTTCATCAAGTCCGATTTTATAGGCCCCAAAACTTTCCCCTACATCGGAATTGAGATCTATCTTATGCCTCTGTTCCACTTTTTACCTCCTATCAGTTTCCTTATTATTTCAAAAAGATATTTATACCTCAGACCTCGTCATTCATCAGCACTCTTATGACATCATCTTCCCATTCCCATAAAAACTGCATGGTGGGTTTTTATCAATATTTTGAAATCAAGCCACAATGACCAATTGTCAATATATTCAAGGTCCATTTTCATCCAATCATGGAATCCTATTTGGTTGCGGTCCGGGCTAATCTGCCAGATACATGTCATGCCGGGTTTCATAGACAAGCGTCTTCGCTGCCATGTCTCATACTTTTCTACCTCTTCCGGTATAGGCGGCCTTGGCCCAACAAGGCTCATCTCGCCCTTTAAAACGTTAATCAACTGGGGAAGCTCATCAATGCCGGTATTCCGCAAAAAGGTCCCAACAAAAGGAATAATCCGCGGGTCTTGTTTTATTTTAAAGGCAGGCCCATCAGCCTCATTGAGTTCATCCAATTCCTGACGTTTTTCCTCTGCATCAAACGTCATAGTTCTGAATTTATACATAATAAAAATCCTGCCATTAACTCCGGAACGTTTTTGTTTATAAAAGACAGGACCCTTAGAAGAAAGTGTAATAATTATGGAAATAGCAAGAAATAACGGAGATAAGATGATTACCGCAATTCCAGAGAATGCATAATCAAATAAACTTTTAATGAGCAGCTCGATATGCCTTGCAGGTGTCGTGTAAAATGTCATAGTCATAATACCAAGAAAATCTTCAAACTGGATCGTGGCTATCTCTGGTTTATATCTTAGCTTGTATATCTGCCAGTCAGGGATAATACGTGTTTGTATCCCAATTTCCTCTGCAATAGACATACATAGCTGGGGATTCTCAATTTTGATTAGAGGCATGACAAAAACAATTTCATCAATGGCATTTTCAAGGAGGATTTTTCTCAGATCGTTGAGCGTACCGATTACCTTGATGTCCTTATATACATAATTACCTATGTCTTCTTGCCTTAGCTCAAGGCATCCTATAACCCTGTATCCCGCTTCCTCATGGCTTTCTATGGCGGTAATTACATCTTTTGCCTTATCGCGGCTTCCAATAATTAGGATATTTCTAAAATAAATACCTCTTCTCCAATAGCGGTTGAGAATATGATATATGCTTAATTTACTAAGGGCAAGCAGGACAATATCAAGAAAAAAGAATACACCTATCATTATTCTGCTTACATCCTTGATTTTTAATAGGTACATAAAGAGGATCATGAGCATAAAGGCAATGGAAATTGACTTTATTAGATTCCAGAATATCTTTATGTATGTCTCTTTTTTGTAAAGACTGTAAAGTCCGAATAAACTAAAACTAACGTACCATATTATAATAATCAGCAGCAGGACAAGATAATAATTAGGTCCGGTTAAAAGGCCTCTGAACTGCTCTGGAAGTAAATATTTTTTTATGAAATATGCCGCCATAAATGCTGCAGCCGTCAGGAGAATATCCCATAATTTATGCATTTGAGAGATTAATTTAGTTTGTTCTTTTAGCATATCTTCCTAATACAGACCTCGCCATTCACATTATACAATCGGCTGGAGACCTTTATATCCCGAGGGATTGCAAATTAATTTGACATCAGCTTGGTCTGGGCTCAGGGTTTCCCGCTGAAAGCGGGGTTCAAAGTTCAAGGTTAACCGTTTTGCGCTTTTCCCCTTAACCATTGATTTCATTGGGTTAATACCACGAGAGCTCAACCTCTGAACCTATGAACCTTTATGCGCCGTTTTTGTGGCGGGGTGAACCTTTTAACCCAACTCCTGGGTTGGAAACAGAGGTTTGTGTCCAAAATATTACACCATTATACGCTATGAATTACGAGGTCTGTAATAACTGTTAACCTTTAATATGTTTCATTAAAAGGCTCTCAAATTTCCTTAATATCTTTTCCTTATCCAGATTTTTTACTGCAAAGGTCCTGGCAGCCTTTCCAAGCATATGTCGTTTTGCAGGGTTTTCAGTTAGCCGGATTAACCCATCAATAAGGGATTTTTCATCCCCCGGTGGAATTATTATCCCACAAGTCCGTACAATTTCT
>Ga0075120_10002700_pt1 | contig 12598 bp, 10 predicted proteins | sample AntAceMetag02UKL_FD_69792 | JGI IMG/M metagenome (GOLD analysis project Ga0075120, IMG submission 69792) | Saline lake microbial communities from Ace Lake, Antarctica - Antarctic Ace Lake Metagenome 02UKL | ecosystem: Environmental > Aquatic > Non-marine Saline and Alkaline > Saline | place... | reverse complement strand
AGAAACAACTATGTGTGCATTATAATGACAATTATTAACTACCATAACTAAATTTTGATGTAAATTTGATTCCGAATTTAAATTTATGAATTAATCAGGCTAAATAGTTATTTATATTTTTTTTCTTCTTATTTTACTATTATTGTTATTTTTACAAAATTTAAAATTATTTCGGTTTAATTTTTTATTAAAATATTATCAATCATGAAAAAACAAAATTTTAAAATTACAGCGCTATTGATAATAGCGGCAATGCTTGTGGGTTTTATAAGCTCATGTAAAAAAGATAATAATGATGAACCCGAGCCACCACCATATATTTTAACGCTTGGTGTGATATTACCGCTGGATAATGATAATGGACAGCTTCGGGAAAATGCCATCAAAACAGCAATTGATGAAATAAATGCAAATGGTGGAGTATGTGGGGGATACAGTATAGAGCTGATTATCAGGAGCTCGGAAGGAGAAAACAGGGAGGTTGCAGCAGCAGCAGCAGCAAACGATATTATTTCCAGTGCTACAAATCTTATTGGATTTGCCACCTCTTATTCTACATCTTCAAAGGGAGTAGTTACACAGGTTTCAGGGCCGGGCCATTACCCAACAATCTCCGGTTCGGCAACAGCAGAAGACCTATCTGGTGTTTCTGATTATTTTCAACGCCTGTGCCCGCCAGATAGCTATCAGGCGAATGTTTTAGCACAAAAAGCTACCGAAATTGGAATAACCACTGTTGCTATAGCTGTTGAAGAAAATGATTTTTATTCGGAGGGATTATCGGAAAACTTTCAGGCTGTTTTCGGAGCAGGGGTGGTTACAGAAGTAAAGTTTAATAAAAATGATTCTGACTATGTAAATAAACTGAACCTGCTGTTAGCCGATTCTCCGGATGCTGTTTTTATATCAATGCTTAATTCCGATGTTTATGTTGAATTTATTGATAGTCTTTATCAGATTAATAGAGAAAAAGATCTTACAAATACACATTTTATTCTTTGTGATGCCTTACATTCAGAGAATATTTTTGATGCCCATGTTGAAATAATGATTGGAGAAATAAACGGTAAGCCTAAAAATTTTGGAAGCGTTTCTTTTCCGGATACAACAACAGATGCATATAAATACTTTGCTGAAAAGTTAATGGAAAAATACGGACAGGAAGTTGGTTCGTTCAATGCACAATTTTATGATATAGGATATATTTTTGCTTTAGCAATTGAAGAAGCAGCATATTCTGCAGGATTGGGTAACATGGAGTTGTTCAGGGAGGCCGTTAATGAACAAATAAGACTTGTTACCAATTTTGAATTTGGAGATTTTATAGTTTATCCAAATGACGGATGGCCCGACATTAGGCTTGCAGCAGACATAGGTGGTGTGGACTATATTGGCGCTTCAGGAAACTGTGATATTGATGATGAAGGAAATACAATGACCCCATATTTAATTTTTAAGATTGTTGGCGAAGGTGGTGATTATAGTTTTGAAAACATAGAGTATATTAATCCTTAAGTTTATGCTTTAAAATACATCCCTGGGAATAGCCCTGATTAAATTTTGTGTATATTCGGATTTTGGATAATTATAAATTTGGTCTGCATCGCCGATTTCTTCAATTTTGCCGTCCTTCATTACAGCCATTCTGTCGGACATGAATTTTACAACCGATAGATCGTGGGAAATAAAAATATAAGTAAAACCATATTCCCTTTTCAGATCATTTAAAAGGTTTAATACCTGTGCCTGAATTGAAACGTCCAATGCTGAAACCGATTCATCGCAAATAATAAATTTTGGATTTAAAGCTAAAGCCCTTGCAATACAAATTCGCTGTCTTTGTCCACCGGAAAGCTCATGCGGATAGCGATAAAAATAACCTTTATCAAGGTTTACTTTTTCAAGCAGTTCAAAGACTTTTAATTTTCCGGTTCTATGATTTTTATAAAGCCTATGAACCTTCATAGGCTCCATAATTGCCGAACCGACTGTTATCCTCGGATTTAATGAAGAATACGGATCCTGAAAAATTATTTGAAGGTCTTTTCGCAATTTTCGCAATTCGTTTTTTGATATTGTTTCAATATTTTTTCCATTATATAATATTTCACCTCCGTTTGTGTTAACAAGCTTTAATATTGACCGCCCAAGGGTGGTTTTTCCACATCCCGATTCACCCACCAAACCTAAGGTCTCACCAGGATAAACATTCAAACTAATATCATTAACAGCCTTTATGTAATTTTTGGGTTTTCCGAAAACACCTTTTTTAACCGGAAAAAATGTTTTGATATTTTTTAATATTAAAACAGGTTCTTTTTCAAATATTTCCCTTTGTTTTAATTTTCTTTCCTTTTCTGAAATAATTAATTCTTTTGTAAAGCCTTTTATTGTTACGTTATTTTTATTTTCCAGAAAATCATTAATAACCGGAAGCTTCTTCAGCCTGATATTCAATGGTGGTCTGCACGCTAAAAGTCCCTTGGTATATGAGTGCTGAGGATTTTTAAAGATGCCTTCAACTTTTCCACGCTCAACAATTTTACCTTTGTACATCACTAAAACAGTATTAGCAATTTCGGCAATAACACCAAGGTCGTGAGTGATGAAAATTATACTCATTCCATACTTTTTTTGCAGATTTTTCATCAGATCAAGAATTGTTTTTTGAACTGTTACGTCAAGGGCGGTTGTCGGCTCATCAGCAATTAAAATTTTAGGATTGTTTGATAAAGCCATGGCAATCATAACCCTTTGTTTTTGACCACCGGAAAGCTGATGTGGATAGGAGCTGAAAATATCGTTAGGTCTGGGAAGCAAAACCTCACTGAAGAGCTCAATTGTTTTTTCTTTTGCTTTCTTTTTAGATACATTTTGGTGTTGCCTTATAGCTTCAACAATTTGATTTCCGCATGTGTAAACAGGATTTAAGGATGTCATTGGCTCCTGAAATATCATTGCAATTTTTTTACCCCTGAAAGATTGAATATTTTTTGGAGAAAGCAAAGAAAGATCAATTTTATTACCTGGTGGATCATAATAATTAATATCACCGGAAATTATCTTACCAGGTGGAGTTTGTATTAGCCGCATTATTGAGAGGGCGGTAACGGATTTACCGGAACCCGATTCCCCGACAATACCAAGAACCCCACCCTTTTTTAGGGAAAAACTAATATCGTCAACAGCCCTTACATTTTCATTTTCGGTTTTAAAATCTACCGTTAGATTATTAACTTCAAGTAAATGTGGTTGTATTGACATGAGTACAAAGATAATTGGAATTAGGTGGCTAAATGGCTAAATTATTAAATGATTGTATGTTTTGCCATTAGTATTAGTTATTCAGAATCTTTTACACACCGAACAGAATTACCAATTGCTTTATCGGGAGTTCCGAATCCCACAAAAGAAGCATTATCAAGAAAAAAATCAAATCTTGCATCTCCGGTGAAATATTTTTTTGTTGTCCAAAAACTTGTGGAAAATTTAAAGTCGGTGAATCCATGTGGAATATAAGAAAGATAACCGGCCATCAGTGCGGAGAAGCCTGTTTCGTTGGTGCTTCCCGAGGCAGCACCCATTGATATTAATGAATAAGCATAGTCGCCCTGTGATGCAAAATTTTTAAGCTCTTCGAATTCTGTAAAGGTTGGTAGGTGCCAGCCATCCGGGCAAATACCCTGATTGTCTTCATTTGAAACATATTGCATCATTTCATCCCATTGGTACAAACCACCGAAAATATCACAATAAAGCTCATTATTGTCGTAACAATATTTTTCTACAATCCCATTGTAGGTTTGGTTTTTTGTGCTGTTGATTTTAGTTCCCACCTTAAGATTTTCTCTCATCCAGCAAAAACTGTTTATTTGCACAGTGTTATAAACATTACCATCAGCGTCGGTTACTGTTGGGGTGCCTTCACAGGGGCTACCGTTTCCGCTTGTTGCTGTTTGAAAACTAATTTCATCTCCGTAAAAAGTTCCTTCAGTGTTTGTTGCATAAGCCCTGACATAATAAGTCAGACTTTCAATTAGCCCTGTAAGGTCGCTGGTAAATTCACCCACAGTAGATGTTGGGCCTAAATTGGTTTTTGTATCATTAATATCAGGATAAGGAAAAACAGACCAGCAATGTCCATGCAGTAAAATTTCCAGATTTCCCAACACGGCTATTTCTCCTAAACAATTTGCAGTTGTTTGGGTAACCGCAGATTCTGTTCCCGTTAAAACGATCAGTGTGTCTGCACCCGAACCAAATACATTTAAGCCTTTTGTAGTTGTATTTGTTAAGCCCGGAACATCAACAACCTCCAAAGCTGTTACATATGTTCCCTCAGCGGAATATTGATGATTAGCGGTTTTAACGGCTGAATATTCTGTGTCCCAGGTGCCGTCATTTTGCCAGTCCCAGCGAACTTTTATCTCTGTAGCAGGACTTTCATTATCAGAACTTGCAGAAGCATCAAAAAGAAAGTTTGTTGTAAAGGGCCCCGATGATGGATTAATTGTAAAGGAAGCGGTTGGCGGATTATTCGGATTATCATTATTATCGCCGTTTGTATTATTTTCTTTTTTACAGGAAATGAAAAATAAAGAAATTGATAAAATGAAAACAAACAATAAGTAGGAAATGATAAAATTTATTTTCCTATTCATAAAAAAGAGAGTTTAAAAATTAATCTTCAAAAATAAATAATATACTTGAAAATCAGAGAAATATTTTTTAGAGATTTTCTTAATCATGACATTTAATAAGTTAGGGTATAAACCATAAACGATGATAAGTATTTTCGATGATTTTCTTTCACTGATTTATCCGCGAGTATGTGCATCATGTCGTAAAACCTTGTATAAAAACGAGAAGGTTATTTGTACATTCTGTAATTACCATTTACCAAAAACGAATTTTCATTTTGAAAAAAATAATCCGGTAAGTGAAATTTTCTGGGGGAGGGTGGATATTAAGTCTGCATCGGCATATTATTATTTTGCCAAAGGCTCAAAGATACAGCATCTTGTTCACCAACTTAAATACAAAGGAAAAAAAGAAATAGGAATTTTTATAGGAAAACAGTATGGTTTGGATCTGATTGAATCGCCTCAGTTTAATACGGCTGATGTTGTTATACCGGTTCCTCTGCACATGAAAAAACAAAAGCAAAGAGGGTATAATCAAAGTGAGCAATTTGCAATAGGAGTTTCTGTGTCCATGAAAATAGAATTAGATACAAAATCACTTTATCGTAAAATTGCATCACAAACACAGACAAAAAAATCACGGTTTAAAAGATGGCAAAACGTGAGTGAAATTTTTAGTGTTAGAGAGAAGAATCAATTAAAGGGAAAGCATATTTTATTGGTTGACGATGTAATTACAACAGGCTCAACCCTTGAAGCCTGTGCAAATGCCTTATATAAAGTTCCTGATGTTAGAATTAGTGTTGCGGCTATTGCCTTGGCAGCAAATTAGAAAATTGGGAACTATACTAAAAAGGGATAAATTATTGAATTTTTGTAATTATTTACCTGGTGTTCAAAAATAGAAAAAAATCAGCGTTATTAACAATTAATTAACTGTTTTTTTGTTTGCTTTTTCCGAAATTCTCTAAATCATAGTGATATTAACAATTTCAGTTTATATCTATTTATAAAATAGGCTTTTATAATTTGTTTTTGTGATTACTTCTAAACTAATTTTGTAAAAAAAAGTTTGGATAAAGACAAAGTCATACTTAATTTATTTAAACAGGTTGAAGCCTTGACCTTGCGAGTTCAACAATTGGAAATACTCGAAGAAGAAATTACAATTCTACGACAGGAAAATTCTGTACTCAAAGTTGAAAATACAGAACTTAAAGCTCGTTTAAATAGCAATAGCAGAAACAGTAGTAGGCCTCCATCAAGCGATGGATATAAAAAGATGCCTGCATTTCCCCAAAAGAAAAATGGCAAACAAGGAGGTCAGAAAGGACATAAAGGTCGCACCCTACATCAAGTTAATAATCCTGATAAAGTAGTAGAATGTAATCCTGATAAATGTAATTGTGGACATGTATTCACAAAAGATCAGCTGATATTATCGGAAACACGTCAGGTTTTTGATTTACAAAAACCTCAATTAGAAGTTACAGAATTTCAAATCAATAAAGCAAGATGTCCTGTATGTAGCAAATTACATAAAGGTATTGCTCCTGACGGTGTTAATGCTCCTGTTCAATATGGTAATGGAGTAAAAGCTTATGCTGTACTATTAAATGTTCATTTTAAGCTTCCATTCAAAAAAATACAGTTGTTGTTCGGCGATTTATTTGGTTACTCAATAAATGAATCAACTGTTTATTCAGCCGGTCAGCAGTGTTATGAAAAACTTGAAAAAACTGAGGAAATTATAAAATCAAAAATAATTGAATGCGATGTAGCTCATGCTGATGAAACAGGTCTTCGAGTAAAAGGAAAATTACATTGGTTACATACAGCTTCTTCATTGCTTTTTACTTATCTTTTCGTACATGAAAAACGAGGAGGGAAAGCATTAACAAGCGATAAATCTATATTGGATAAAATCACAGGCTGGCTTGTTCATGATTGTTGGAGTAGTTATTTTAGTTTCGATAAATTAAAACATGCAATTTGCGGAGCCCATATCTTGAGAGAATTAGAAGGATTAGCAGAAAATGGACAAAGTAAATGGGCAAAAGTTTTTAAAATATTTTTGATGAGTGTTTATGAAATGTCTTTTGATGAAAAAGTCAAACGACGGCAACAAATTGAATCGAGATATAATATCATTTGTGATATCGGTGAAAAATCGGAACCTCCACCTAAAAAAACACCAGGAAAAAGGGGCAGGTATAAACGAACTAAAGGAAGAAACCTTGTTGAACGTTTGATCAGGGAACGAGATGCAGTACTTGCATTTGCCTTCAATAAAGAAGTGCCATTTACTAATAATCTCGCTGAAAGAGATATTAGACCGGCAAAAGTTAAACAGAAAATATCAAACTGCTTTCGTACTTTTACTGGTGCAGAAATCCTGAGTTTGACAGCAAATCCAATTCAAGTCACTTAACTTACTGACACTCAATACCTATTTTTTCATTTTCAAAAATACCTGTGGACAACTGATATTTGTTAATAACCATGTTTATAAATAAATAGACTTATTATCATAGTATATTTTAAATATTTTATCTTAGCGAAAAATTATTTAAAATTTTATTAACATGTTTTTGAAGAAAACAAAATCCAAAAATGTTACTTATCTAAAAATAGTCGAATCTTATTGGGATAAGCAACAACAAAAATCCAAACAAAAAGTAGTTGTAAACCTTGGCAGACTTGACTTCCTATTATCAAACGGACTAATTGGTATTGTTGATAATCTAAGTCGGATAGTAGAACAAGAAACAAAATCTTCAGACAGGCAGATAAAGAAAAAATCCGACCTGAAAGATATTACCACAATGAAAGAAATAATCAAAGCAGGCTATGGTTTTATTATCTATCGTAAATTGTGGAACAGATATGATCTGGATAAATTTCTAAGTTCAATATTAAAAAACAAGAAAACGGAGTTTGGTTTTGTTTCGGTTGTTTTTTCAATGATTGTCAATCAACTTTTAAGCCCATCATCAAAATTAAAACTGTGGGTAAATAAAGATAAATATCTAAAAATAAACGAAGAAATTGAACTTCAACATTACTATCGCAGTTTAGATATTTTAGCTGAAAATAAAGAAACAATAGAATTAAAACTGTTTGAAAAGAACTGCAGTTTGTTCAACCTGAAATTAGATATTGTTTTTTACGATGTAACCACATTTTATTTTGAGTCACAGGTTTCGGATGAATTAAAAGACTTCGGATTTGATAAAGATAATAAAATCAATAATGTACATATAGTCATGGGATTGTTAGTTGATAGAGACGGTAAACCCATCGGCTATGAGTTGTTTAAAGGCAACACATACGAAGGACACACTTTATTGAAATTCATTGAGAAACTAAAAAAACGATTTCAAATAGGTACCATAGTAATTGTAGCTGATAAAGGATTAAACTCAAAAATGAATTTAAAGCAAATAAAAGAAGCAGGCTATGATTATATTGTAAGTGGTCGGTTAAGGGCAATGAAAAAACAAGTTAAAGAAATGGTTATAAATTCAAATGATTACATGCCATTAACCTGTAAAGAATTATCTTTTTTAGACCCTGATGACAAAGATAATATATTTAAATACAAAGTTATAGATTATGAAAACGAAATACGTTACAAAGAAGAACCAAATGATAAAAAATATAAGAAGATAAAATTACAAGAAAAATTAGTTTGTACCTATTCATCAAAGCGAGCTTCTAAAGATAAAAAAGATCGGGAAAGAATGCTTGAAAAAGCAAACGAAATTATTATGAATAATGAAAAATCAAAAATAGAAAATCGCAGGGGGCACAAAAAATATGTAGCTAAACAATATGCCGAAAATATTAATGCTGATGATTATAAATTAGTTTTGAATCAGGCAAAGATCAAAGAAGATGAAAAATATGACGGATATTATGTATTGCAAAGCAGTAGACCGGATTTACAAGCCAAAGAAATAATCGAAAATTATCATTATCTTTTTAAGATAGAAGAATCCTTCAGGATTATGAAAAGCACTATGCAGGTACGTCCTGTAAATCATTGGACACCGAAACGTATTGAAGGACATTTTGTGATGAGTTTTCTGGCTTTTCTATTGGAACGTGAATTAGAATACCGATTATTAAAAAATAAAAAAACAAAGGCTCCTGAGAAAATTAAAGAAGCAATAAATTCAATGGTTTTTACTAAAATAAGTATAGAAAATAAAATATATTATTTACGTAGTAATCATAATAAATTAGCATCAGAGATATTAGCAATGCTAAAAATAAAACAGGCTGGACACTTGTTAAATCAAAGTCAATTAGAAAAATATATGAATATAGAATTACAAACTTAGAGATATATTAAAATGAAATAATATCATTATAATTACTGTTTTGAATAAAAACAAAACATGGGGACAACTTTCGCCACCTTGGAATTTTATCTGTCAGTATATCAGTTTAATAAGAATATTTGCTGTCAAACTCAGGAATCGAAGATTTTGCTTTGCTATTCCACTGGGTAAACCCGTGGCTATTATTGTTATACCGCTTCGCGGTTTACAGGGGTAATTCGTTTTGTATTATCCCTGTTCCTAAACTTTTCCACCCAAATAACCCACATAATAAATATAACTACGTAAAAGAAAGGTCTGAGAATCCACATATGGCAAAAATCCCATATATCAGGATTCAACATTAGAATTATTGAAAGAACTACAATCCGGAAAATATTGACCAGATAAATAACAATAATTCCAGCTGGTATAAACCATAATTTGTGTTTCCATGGTCCCGGAAAAAGCAAAATCAAAACCGTCCATTGATAAAATTGTTTTAATCCAGAACAACTTGTGTTTACCTCAATATAGCCTTTATCAGGAAAATACATTGTTGTTACTTTTGTAGTTATATCATAACCTATGATGTTTTCCACTATCCACGAACTCGCAATAAATACCTGTTCTGCCAGAAACTCTGCTGTTTCGTTGAACAGTAAGAAGGATTTTAAAAATTTTATGTTACCCCACCAGAGTTCATGAAATCCATAAATGATTATAGCAAATATCAACACATCCACCAAAGGGTGGAGTTTGTGTTTTTTTATGAACTCTTTGATTTTATTATATGCCTGTAACATTTTTATAACTAGGCAACCCACGACTTAAGTCGTGGGCTACTGATATTAAAAGAAATTCAAAAACCGTTTTAACGGTTTATATCTGAAATTATAAACAGATGCTAATTATTTTGTTTCTTTTTCATTTTTAGTAACAAAACAGGCAGATATGAAAGTACTATTGCCATAATAAGCATAATTAAAGTAAGTTTATATATACCCATGTTTTGTAACAAGAATACTAAAACAATAAAACCCATGTTTACCAACATAAATATAAGGGTTGACTTAAAATGACTATTTGTTAATGTAAGAATTCTATGATGTACATGTCCTCTGTCGGCTTTGAAAGGAGAGTGTTTATGAATTAGTCGAATAACAAATACCCTCAGGGTATCAAACAACGGAATAATAAGAATACCTATTGAAACAGCGGGTGAAGAATGTATAAAGTAGGGATTTCCGGGATTGGCATTCAGTTCGTTAAATTTAATAACAAATATCGCAGTAATAAATCCTAATAACAAAGAACCAATATCCCCCATAAATATCTTGTTTTTTCGCCCGAAAACATTAAAAAAAAAAACGCTATCAAGGCTCCAACTAAGCTTGCAGCTATAATTGTAAGCTGATATTCACCAACAAGATAAAACCAAATTCCAAAAGTTGCTGATGTCACAATTCCAATTCCGGAAGCTAATCCGTCAATTCCATCAATAAGATTAAAAGAATTTATGATTACTATCAACACAAACAATGTTAATAATACGCTTGTAAAATAATCAATTTCATAAACACCTAGAAATCCATATAGGCTGGTAAATCTAATATTACCAAGCTCAATAACAATTAAGGCAGCAACAATTTGTCCAATAAGTTTCTTAAATGGGGAAATTGCTGAAATATCGTCTTTTAAACCTATGAAAAAAATTATTAGTGACCCGGCAATAATATACTGAATATCAGGTATCTGTTTAATGTTTAGAAAAACCAATGATGATATTAAAAAGCCTGCAAAAATAGAAAGCCCTCCTAATGTGGGTGTTTTTACCAAATGAGATGTCCGGCCATTTGGTGTATCAAATAAGCGCTTTGCTCTTGCTACGGCTATTATTGTCGGGATAGCAATAACAGATATTATAAGAGCGCCAAAAAAACTGAGAACAATTAACAAAACCTGGTTATTAAAAATAAAACCTAAATATCCATTAAGCATGGCAACAAAGATATAACATTTTTATTTTTTACAAATGTTTTTGCTATTATTTCACCTATAATCGGAAAAGATTAATAGAATATCCTATCTGCCAACGAATAATTTAATTTTTTAATATATTTAAATGGCAACAATTTCCATATAATGTGTAAGTGTTTTAAGCTCGTAATAGATAAATAATTCTTATAGTTGAAATTCCAATATAATTGTTTATTTTCCACACCCCATTGTTTTTTAAAATAATATGCTCCACTATTAAGTGTGCTTCTTCCAAAAGAATAAATCTGACAATGCTCTTTCTCTGCATCAATTATCATATTATAATGTAAAAGATATGATGTGTAGAATTTATTATATTGTTTTAGTGTTGAAAACCAGCAATTTTCATAAAAGCTACCATAAGACAAACATATTCCCCCTCCAATAGGTTTATTTTCTTTATATGCAATAAATACTTTCGCAACACCAAAAGAATACATATTAATCACGTTTTCAAAAAATCCGGGTGAAAGTACCGGTGATCCGATCCTGTGCATGCTTTTCTTGTAAACATGAAAAAAATCATTAAGTAATTCCCTGCTTTCTCCGGATTTAATTTCTATCTCATTTTTTATTGCTTTCCTGATTTTTCTTCTTAAATTAGAATTAAAAGAATTGATTTTTTCTTTTCTGTAATTTGAAAGGTTTAAAAAACCTGATATTTTGGATGTATGATAAAATGGTAATATTGTCATAAATGAACGGATGTGTATTTTTCTAATTTTAAAGGATAATTCCTTGTTTATCATTCTAATAATTTCCCTAAATACAATTCCATAGCTCTCCGGAGGTGTTTCATTATCAGACATCAATGGTCCTCCATACGAAAAATGTGGCATTGAAATCAATTTTTTTCCAATAATGCAAAATGGGAAAACACCAATTAAGTTCTTTTGATTATAAATTAAAACATTAAACTGTTTCCATCCAAAAGTCTGATTTAAAATCTGTCCTAAACAAGGATTATGAGCAATAGTATACAATTGTTCGCTGTTCCAAACAAATTCATTCCACTGTTTTAAATTATTACAGACTAGTATTTTCAAAGAAATATTCATGGGGATAGAAACAATTAAAGGTCACAAAAGTAATATATTTTATCATTATAACTGTATCTTTTCATATTATGATAGAAATTTTACAACTATGTTTAAGAAACATAATTTTTGTCAAGCTTAATTTTTGACTTTCTCCATTTTTTTATTTTTTCATCCATTGCAATGTTTATTTTTTTCTGTATGATTTTCCGTTCATGTTTACAAAATAAGCCTTATGTGTAAGCCTATCAACCATAGCGGCAGTTAATACTGTATCGCCGAATATTTCACTCCAGCGGTCAAAAGACAGATTAGTAGTTATAATTGTAGATTTTATTCAGGCTCGTAATGAGAGATGTGAGAACAATAATTCAGCTCCTTCTTTATCTAAAGATATATAACCAAACTCATCACAAATTACCAAATCGTATTTTTCAAAACGGTTTTCAAATTGCCTTAAAGTCTTTTCTGAGCGACTTTATTTTATCTGAGTTATCAGACGTAGAACTGTTGTAAAACGTACCTTAAGATCGTTTAAACATGCTTTTTTTTT
>Ga0075120_10002699_pt1 | contig 12605 bp, 10 predicted proteins | sample AntAceMetag02UKL_FD_69792 | JGI IMG/M metagenome (GOLD analysis project Ga0075120, IMG submission 69792) | Saline lake microbial communities from Ace Lake, Antarctica - Antarctic Ace Lake Metagenome 02UKL | ecosystem: Environmental > Aquatic > Non-marine Saline and Alkaline > Saline | place... | reverse complement strand
GAAAGATAAGGAGAGTATTTATCTTGAAAGTACACCAATTGAGAGTTTTCTCGACATTAAAAAGGGGGATTATGTTGTCCATATTAATCATGGTGTAGGCAGGTTTCTCGGCATTAAGACCTTAAAAGGAGAAGATTTCTTTTTAATCAAATATTTTGGAGAAGATAGACTCTATATCTCCATAAAAGATGCAGATCTTATTCAGAGATATTTAGGGTTTGGAGGTAGAGCTCCTAAGTTAAGTAAGCTAGGAAGTAAAGATTGGCAGAGTTTAAAGAGCAAGGCCAAATGTGGCATAGAGAGTTTTGCAAAAGATCTGCTAAAAATTCAAGCAGAGAGAACATCTTTAAAAGGATATTCTTTTTCCAGAGATACGGATTGGCAGAATGATTTAAAGAGCAGTTTTCCCTATAGAGAGACTTCTGATCAGCTCAAAGCTATAGAGGAAGTAAAGAGAGATATGGAATCTACTTACGCGATGGATAGGTTAATATGTGGCGATGTTGGTTACGGTAAGACCGAAGTCGCTTTACGTGCGGCGTTTAAAGCTGTTATGGATAATAAGCAGGTCTCAATGCTCGTACCTACAACAATACTTGCTCAGCAGCATTACCAGAGGTTCCTAGAAAGACTTGCACAGTTTCCGGTTAGAGTTGATATGTTGTCAAGATTTAGAACTGGAAAAGAACAAAAAGGGATTCTGGCTGATTTAAAAGAAGGAAAAATAGATATAATTATCGGGACCCATGGGCTGATATCATCAAGTGTTGAGTTTAAGGACCTGGGTTTACTTATAATAGATGAGGAGCAGAGGTTTGGCGTGATTCAGAAAGAAAGATTTAAGCAATACCGTCAGGTGGTAGATGTTTTGACTTTAACAGCAACGCCGATTCCGCGTACGTTATACATGTCGCTTGTTGGTATTAAAGGTATGTCGGTTATAAATACTCCTCCGGAGGAGAGATTGCCGGTTAAGACTTATATCTCTGAATATGACGATAATCTAATTAAGCGTGTTATCAGGAGAGAGCTTAAAAGAGGGGGTCAGGTGTTTTTTGTAAACAACAGGATAAGAGGCATAGAGAGAATGGCAGCAAAATTAAAAAGATTATTACCTAAAGCAGAGATTGCTGTTGCACATGGAAGGATGGAGGAAAGAGATCTTGCTGATATTATGGCGAGATTTTTAAATTCTGAGATAGATGTTCTAGTCTCTACTACTATAATTCAATCTGGAATCGATATCCCCAATGTTAATACTCTGATTATAAATAGAGCAGATATGTTTGGGTTAGCCGGCCTCTATCAGCTTAAAGGAAGAGTAGGGAGATACAATAGGATTGCCTATGCATATTTTTTAATACCCAAGGGCAAGCCTGTCTCAGACGATGCCTCAAGAAGGCTTAAAACTATAATAGAAGAGTCGGATTTAGGCGCAGGGTTTAAAATCGCTATTCGAGATTTAGAGATAAGAGGGGCGGGTAATATCTTAGGGCAAGAACAACACGGATTTATACAGTCTGTGGGCTTTGATCTTTATTGCAGACTTCTTAAGCAGACAATATATAAATTGACAGGAGATGAAATAAAAGAGAAAATATTTAACAAAATCAACAATTGAATGCGGGGGGTTTATGAAAAAGTTTTTAATGGTGCCAGCACTACTTTTGTTAATAGTTAATATCTCCGAGGCTGTTTTAGTGAATAGGGTGGTAGCCGTAGTTAATGGAGAGGTTATAACTGAGTCTGACCTGGTTCGTTTTGCTAAAAAGATAGCTATAGCTCGGAATATAGATTTAGCTCAAATGGATAGAGCAGCAGAGGATAAGGTTGTCAGAGAGTCACTCAATGAGCTGATAGAAGATATGCTGATCCTTTCTTATGCCAAGAGGTTAGGTTTAGGAATAAATGAAAAGGCGGTTGAGAAAAGGATTGCCGTAATCAAAGACGGTTTTAATACCGAGATGGAGTTTTTAAGTAGATTAGAGGGGGACGGCTTAAGCTATGAAAGCCTTTGGCAGAGAATATACAATGATATTCTAAAAACTAAGACCGTTGATTATTTTGTCAAAAGTAAGATAGAGTCCCATCCTCAAGAGATAGAAGAATACTATTTTGCTAACGAGGATGAGTTTATTGCTCCTGAGGCATTCAAGGTTGAAAAAATATATGTTAAAAAAATCGAAAATAGTAAGAATAGAATAGATCAGATAAGATTACTGATTGAAAAAAAGGTACCATTTGAGATTTTGGTTCAGAATCATAGCGATTCCTTGGCTGATAATGTAAGAGAAGGGGAGTGGCTTTTTAAGGGTAGGGTTAGTGAGGATATAGCTAATGCTGTCTTTGGTCTTAATGTCGGAGAGGTAAGCGATATAGTAGAGACTGAGAGTGCTTACTATATATTTAAAGTCGCGGCTAAGGCAGAAGCGCATTTAGAAAAGCTAGATAAGGTTAAGAATAGAGTCTATAATAGTCTATATCAGAAAAAATTCTCTGAGAAATATAATGAGTTTATCACAGAGCTTAAAGAGGATGCCCAAATCGACATTAAAATATAAGAAGATTTTGCTCTATACTCTGGGAGATCCAGCCGGAGTGGGTTCTGAGATAATCATTAAATCTTTAAGCCAAAGAGAGGTTCTTGACTCTGCTATACATCTTATAATTGCAGACCATAGATCTATTCTTCAGGCTGTTTCAATTTTAAAATCAAAGATCAGTTTAAATCCAATGACTGATTTTAATAGCAACCTCTTAGAAGCAGGTGCTTTAAATATCCTAGATCTCTCTAATGCGCCGGATGTAGAGCTGACTCGGCCTGATGCAGCCTCTGCTAAGGCAAGCCTGGAATACCTCGATAAAGCTGTAGATATAATTAAAAAATATGGATCAGATATAGCTTCATTGATAACTCTTCCGGTCTCTAAAGAGGAGATATCTTCATTGGGGGTAGGTTTTAAAGGGCATACAGAATATTTAAAGGAGAGATTTAGCGTAGATTCTGTATTGATGGTATTTTTAACCCCTGTTTTCTATCTCTATCTGGCTACTCGCCATATTCCTTTAAGAGAAGTCTCAGCCCATATCGATTATTTTGAGTTAAAAGATGCTATTAAGAAAATGGATAGTTTCTTTTCTAGAATTGATAAACATAAACCTAAAATAGCTGTTTTAGGCCTCAATCCTCACGGAGGCGAAAACGGTATCATAGGAGATGAAGAGGTGCTGATTATTAAACCTCTAATAGAGGAACTGAAGGCAGAGGGTCTAAATATCGATGGCCCTTATCCCGGAGATGGTTTTTTCAGAAATAGGGAGAGGTTCAACTATAATATTGTTGTCAGCCTTTATCATGATCAGACGTTACCTGTAATCAAAGCCATGTTTGATAATACGGTTAACTTTACTCTCGGGCTTCCTTTTTTAAGATTTTCCCCGGATCATGGTCCGGCCTATGATATTGCGGGTGAGGGAATTGCAAATCCGGCTTCGCTGCTTAAAGCTATTGAATACTCATTAACTCTCAATGTATCTTAAAGATATTCTTAAACAATACAATGTTAAACCCAACAAGAGATTGGGTCAGAATTTTTTAATATCGGAATATCATTTAAATAAAATAATAGATTCTATGGCCATTGAAGATGGAGGTTCTATTTTGGAGATTGGCTCTGGGTCTGGAAACCTTACTCGGGTTTTGGCTAAAGATGCGACTTCTGTGATAGCGATTGAGAAAGATGTCAGACTGTTCGATGTTTTAACCGATATTTTTAAAGAGAGCCCTAACGTATCTTTAATTAATGCTGATTTCTTAGCTATAGATTTAAAAAGTTATTCTAATAAGTACGGTCTTCTGAGAATAGTCGGCAATCTTCCTTACTATATATCTACTCAGATAATAGAGAAGATAATAGAGAACAGGAAGATTATTAAAGATGGATATCTTATGCTTCAAAGAGAGTATGTTGAAAGAATGATTGCAGTGTCTGGGAGCAAGAAGTACGGGCGCCTCTCTATATTTGCTCAGACATTTTTAAATCTTAAAAGACTATTTAAGGTACCAAAAAGCTGCTTCTATCCTCAGCCTAAGGTTGACTCTTATTTCATCTCTTTTAATATTAAAGATGATTGCATTATAGAGGATGCAGCTCTCCTGTCGCTAGTAACCTCTGAATTTTTTCAAAAGAGGAGAAAGAAAATAACAACCATAATTAAAAATTCTAAAATTCTCACTGGACTTAATATTGCATCTGTAATGTATAATTTAGGAATAGATTTAAATCAAAGGCCTGAACAGTTATCGGTTTGTAAATATATAGATATTGTTAAAAACATGGAGGGATAATGCATCCTGTTATAATACAATTTGGAAGTTTAGCAATTAGAAGTTATGGAGTTATGCTGGTCATAGCTTTTTTGGCAGCGTTCTATTTAGCAAAGTATGATTCAAAAAGAATTGGTTTAAATAAGAAGAATATGGATTCAATTGCAAATTATCTGCTGCTTGGAGGTTTGCTTGGTGCTAGGGTCTATTACGGTCTTTTCTATGACCCTTATTATTACTTTACAAAGCCATGGGCTCTGCTTTTTATATGGCAGGGTGGCCTTGCTGTGCATGGCGCCATAATAGGCGGAATTTTATCGCTGTATATTTTTTCAAAGAGAAATAGTGCTGAGTTTCTAAAGTTAGCAGATTTTCTTATACCTCTCTTGTTGCTTGGTCAAGCTATTGGCAGAATAGGTTGTTTTTTAAACGGCTGCTGTTATGGTTTACCCACAGAAAAACCATGGGGTATAATATTTACCAAGGACAGCTCTGCCTATTACCAATATGGTTTTCAGGCTCTCCATCCGACCCAACTTTATGAATTTATATTGTCTCTCATAGGTTTTGTTTTCTTGTGGGTTATAAGGAAAGATTCACCTTTTCGTGGTTTTATCTTCTCGTTGTACCTTATATATTACGGTCTGATAAGATTCTATATATCTTTATTTAGGGCTGATTCGCTCTATCTTTGGGGTAGCAATATAAAAATTGCTTATCTTGTGAGCTTGGGTTTAGTGTTATTTGGGGTAGTAGTATTAACTAGAGGTATTTTAAAAGCTAAAAAAAATTAGTACTATCTATATTCTCTGCTTTTTTAAAATAGGTTTTTAGGTTATAATTTAGCCAAAAATATTCAAAAGTTATGGGGATAATTTAAATTATGGAGATAGATAAGGCAAGAATAGAAAACGGAGTTGATATATATAATCTCATTAATGAGGCGGCTAAAGAGCATGAGGTTCTACCGCGTGCCCTAGGATATATATATGAGAATATACGGGATTTTTGGGTAGTTAGCGATAAGGACAAAATTGTAGGTTGTGTGGCTCTGCATTTTATATGGGAGGATTTAGCTGAGATAAAGTCTTTAGTTTTAGATAATAGTTTTAAGGGAAAGAACATCGGGACTTCTTTAATCGCAGAGGCTTTAAAAGAGGCTCAAAGCTATAATATAAAAAGAGTGTTTGTACTTACTTTTATTCCCGAATATTTTAAAAAGTCTGGTTTTAGAAGGGTTGATAAATCAGAGCTGCCTCACAAGATCTGGGCGGAGTGTATAAATTGTCCGAAATTTCCTAATTGTAATGAAGAAGCAATGATAAAGGAGTTGTAAAAATGGGTATGACTTTAGCAGAAAAGATATTAGCTAAACATAGTGGCAAGAATAAGGTTAGTCCCGGTGAATATATTCTTGCTAAGGTTGATCTATCTTTTGCAAATGATATCACCGCTCCACTTGCAATAAAAGAGTTTAAAAAAACAAAAAAGAGATTATTCTCCAGAAAAAAGATTGCTTTAATACCGGACCATTTTACTCCCAATAAAGATATTAGATCTGCTCAACAGGCTAAGATTCTAAGAGATTTTGCTCGAGAAGAGCGAATCGAGCATTATTTTGAGATAGGAGATGTTGGTATTGAACACGCTTTGCTCCCAGAGCGTGGCCTTATAAAGCCAGGAGATTTAGTAATAGGGGCTGATTCCCATACCTGTACCCATGGAGCTCTGGGTGCGTTTGCAACAGGGGTAGGGAGCACCGATATAGCTTTTTCTTGGGTGAGTGGAAAATGCTGGCTGAAAGTACCTCAGACAATAAAATTTGTCTATAAAGGTAGATTAAATAAGTGGGTTACAGGTAAGGACATTATACTCTTTACAATAGGTGATATTGGAGTAGATGGGGCTTTATATAAGGCGATGGAATTTACAGGACCTGCAATAAGAAGGTTAAGCATGGATGGGCGCTTTACTATATCAAATATGGCTATTGAAGCAGGGGGTAAGGCTGGGATAATAGAACCTGATGATCTGACCTTAGAGTATCTAAAAGGCAGAATAGATAATGTGGAATATAGTAAGTTGAAAAACAATATAGATTATTTTAAGAGCGATAAAGATGCTGTCTATAGTGAAATAAGAGAGTATGATCTCTGCAGTTTAGAGCCTGTTGTCTCCTGCCCTCATTTACCTAGCAATGTTAAGAGGGTCTCTGAGTTAAAAAAAATCAAAATAGACCAAGTTGTTATAGGTTCTTGCACCAATGGAAGGATGGAAGATTTAAGGTTAGCGGCTAAGGTTCTCAAGGGTAAGAAGGTTAATTCTAAGGTTAGATTATTGATATTTCCTGCTACTCAGAAGATATATCTAGATGCTTTAGCTGAAGGTTTACTAGAGGTATTTGTAAAATCTGGAGCTGTGATATCACCTCCGACTTGCGGTCCTTGCCTTGGCGGACATATGGGAGTTTTGGCGGAGGGTGAGGTTGCAATTGCAACAACAAACAGAAATTTTATTGGCAGGATGGGGCATGTTAAATCAAGTGTATACCTATCTAATCCTGCGGTAGCGGCGGCTTCGGCTATTACCGGTGAGATAACCAATCCCAGCAGCTTGTGAGAATATTTTTAACATTCGTCCTTCTATTTTTTGCTGCAGGCTGTAGGTCTCTCTTTCAAAATAACTATCTATTTAAAATTCAGCAAGAAGAATTCTTTTTACAAGGTTCTGTTTTAGTTAAAGGGTGGGGCATTGCAGATAGTTGTTTTAAAAATATATCCTTTGAGATCCCGGGTGAACCCTATAAGGCTTTTCTTTATTATGCAGGTAGAAATAGCGGTTTTCTGGAAGATAAATCTTTATATATTGAAGGTCAGATAATATCTGGAAGATTAATATATGCTGAGAATGTAAACAGAGATCCTGCATATAATAGGTATGTGTATACCTTGCGTTATGACATAACGCCTTTCGTGAAAAGAGGGGAGAACAATTTAGAGATTTGGGGTTTTGAGTCATTTTTAAATGAAGGTCTTGGTGTAGTCATACTTTATGAAGACAGCAGCGAGAGATTGAAAAGAGTTGTTCTTAAATCAGGGCTTGGTTTCTTTTGGTCTGGGCTTGAAGATGAAGAGAGGCGTGATTCTCCAATGGTTGAGTTTAAGATTAAGCCTAATGAAATATCTGAAGAGGCGCGTGTATTTATGTTTTTCGCAGGAGGCTCAGAATCTCCCAGAGATGAGAGGGTTTGGTTTAAAGGGTCTTTGGTCAAGTTAAATTCCAGTATAATTTCTGATTCAGAGCTGTTGTTTGAAAATCAGATAGCTTCATATGATGGAGGAGATTGGGACAGCTTAGATTTTAAATTGCCTCTTAAAAAAGAAGATAAGTTTATATATTTTCAAATTGAATCTCTGGATTTTACTGCCTCTGAACATAACGGAGATAGCTTGAATTTTGTCCTTACAGGATTAGAAATTCCGCTTGTAAGGGAGTGAGATTTAAGATAATATTTAATTAGTAGTGGTAGCTGATAGTAGTTTGATTTTTTAGTGTAAATATAAATATTTGTTGTTATAATAAATTTAGTTCATTGAAATTATATTTTAAAGAGTTAATAATTGGAGACCCGGTATTCCTGCCACAACCCCACGCCCGTGGCCAAGCCCCCTCCTCCACCCCCAAAATACCGGGTCTCCTTTAGATTTTTATTGATGTAAGCGTAGTTTTTATATAGATTTAACAGAGTTCTTTTAAAATATAGTTCAACAGTGTGAGGGAAGTTGGTGCGCCTAATGTTTTGGCAAGTCCAACGCAGCCCCGCTGCTGTAGCTCAGCCTTGTGAAGCAAGGGACTTTTTTAGTAAGATCGAAGCCACTGCCTGTATGGTGTAGGTGGGAAGGCGACTAAAAAAGCTGAGGAGTCAGAAGACCTGACTGTTGAAGATAAGTTCTAGTTCTCTCGAGGTGAGGAGAACGATTATCGTATGATTGGGTTTATAAATCGAGGGTGAGCCCTGTTACTTTTTTAGGTAGCAGGGCTTTTTTTATTTTGTACCAGTTTTTTTAAAATTAAAAGGAGTAGAAATGAAGAAAATATTAATGGTTTTGGGTTTAGTCTGTTTTTTATTTTCAGTTACTTTAAGAGATGGGATTGCAGAAATCGTTGATTTGGATTCTATAGTTATAACTTCTCATTCTAGTTTGAAGAGTGTATCAAAGTACAATATACCTTATAAGGTATATGTTTTTAATGAGAGTGACATAGAAAAGTCAGGGGCTAGCACTGTGCTTGATTTTCTTAAAAAGGTTGGCGGGGTCAGTGTTAGTGATTGGTATGGTACTGGCGTTAAAGCCAATGTTGATTTAATGGGTTTTGGTGAGACTGCTAGCTCTAATCTACTGCTTCTTATTAATGGTAGGCGTGTGAATGATGTAGATATGAGCGGAATAGATTGGACGCAAGTTGATATTGATAATGTTGAAAAAATAGAAGTGTTGAAAGGCGGAGGTGTTGTTCTATATGGTGATAATGCAGCAGGCGGAGTTATTAATATAGTTACGAAAAAGCCTAACACCGATCAGTTTACTGGCTCAGTGGGAACAAAAGTAGGTAGTTTTTCCTTAGATGAAGAAAGTTTTGAGGTAGGGCGAGCATCTGATAAATTTTCGTTTTATTTAACTTCAAGCCATTCAGGTACAGAGGGGTATCGTAAGAACAGTCACTATTATTCTGACAATATTAGTACATATTTAGAGTATAAGCTTTTAGAGGATACTACAGCTACTCTTGATATAGGCTACCATAATTATAGATACGGGTTACCCGGAGCATTGTACGATACTGACATAGGAAATGGTTATTCAAGAAGGGATACAAAATATCCTGATGATCACGCATCAATGGAAGACTCCTATTACAACTTAGGCCTGGAGCATAGTTTTGATGATACCGCCAAAGTGGTATTAACGGCAAATTTTCGGAATAAAAACGGAAGAGATAATTGGCATAGTTCAAATCAGTATATAGATAGAAGTATTCAGAGTAAAGGATTGCGAGCAGAATTTTTTAAAAGCCTCGATATTTTTAATCTGCCAAATGACTTAATTGTGGGTATAGATTTATATCATGCTGATTTTTCTGCTGACTTAGATTATCCTTCGTGGATAGATGATTGGACAGATATTGATAGAGATACTAGGGCTATTTTTATGCAGAATGAATTGAGTATCTCTAGTAAGGCAAAAATTGTTTTTGGTGCCAGACGTCAAAAAGAGAAGCTTACATTTGATTACACACCTAGGACAGGTACAGTTGTAGATGATAAGGTTGAGTTTAGCGAAGAGGCTTATGAGTTTGGCTTAAACTATCGCTGGAAAGAAAAAACAAACACTTTCCTGCATTTTGCTCGTGGTTTTAGAGTTCCTAAGACCGATGAATATTTCAGTGTTTGGGCTTCGCCCCCTGTTAATCAAGATCTTTTAACTCAGCGCTCTAAGAGTTTAACAGCTGGAATTAATTCGCAGCTAAATGAAAAAGCAAATTTTGATTTTAATATATTTTATATGCAGATAGATAATGAACTTTACTGGGATCCAATTGTAAGTTCTAATACCACCTACGAAGGGACAAAAAGACTTGGTTTTGATTCAGGTTTTAATTTCAATCCTTTTGAGAATCTACTAGTAAATTGTTTCTATACTTATGTAGATGCTCAGTATAGAAAAGGAGATTATAAGGGCAAGAAGTTTTCTATGGTTCCAGAACATAGCTTTAAGGCCGATCTTAGTTATCTTTTCTCTAATGGTTTGACTCTTTATTTAGATCTATTATATAGAGGCAGTGTTTATCAGATAAATGATCCTAATAATATTTATAAAAAGGGAGATTCTTACTGGGTTACAAATATGAAAATAGATTATAAATATAAAGATAACTGGAGTTTGTATTTAGGAATAAATAATCTATTTGACGAGGAGTATTCAGAATATGTGGCCTATAGTGCGATGTATAACAAGAATGGCATCTATCCATCTCCTGGAAGAAACTATTATACTGGGATTAAATATTCATTTTAATATATAGAGCTTATTTTTCTATGTTAAAATAGTGCGATGTTAATTCGTATATTAATAATTTTAATACTAGGGGTTTTTCTATCTAATGCTCATGCGTTAAGAATAGTCTCATTAAGCCCTTATCTTACCGAAGCTATTCTACTTCTTGATGGCGAGGACTCTCTAGTTGGTATTACAACGATATCTAAAGAGCTGTTTGGTATTGATAAAGAAGTAATAGGAGATACTTTAAATATTAATATAGAGAAAATTGTTTCGCTTAAACCCGATATTATTTTGGCAACTCCTATGAATAAGATTGAGAGGGTAGAGAGAATTAAGAAGCTAGGTTTTAGAGTTGAGTATTTTGAGATTGAAAAAAGTTTTGAAGATTGTTGTAGTAATTTTATGAGGCTTGCAGAGATGATGAACAAAGCTGAAAAAGCAAGAATTATAATAGATGAATCAAAAAATAAATTAGAGGATCTAGTCTGTAAGTTAAGATCAGAGAGCATGAAGAATATTTTTATAGAAGTTGGCCGTAAGCCTCTTATTACCGCAGGCAGAGATTGTTATCTAAATGATTTAATAAAACATGCCGGAGCTTATAATGTAGCTAGTGGCATAAGGGGCGGTTTTTTTAGGATAGCGAGAGAGAAGGTGTTGGAACTAGACCCTGAATATATCCTGATTCTTTCTGAGGATCATTTGGCGAGCTCTAGAGTATGGAGAAAGTATAATTTTTTAACCGCTGTTAAGTATGAAAATCTAATTAAAGTTGATGATGGTATTTTTTCAAGACCTAATCCTGTAAACTTTGTTCAAGCTGTTTATTTGTTGAGTTCTAAGATAAATTCAGAAATATTAAATGAAGATTAAGATTTTAATAATTGTAATTCTGCTTTCAATTATAACTATATTCTCTTTAAAATTAGGTGAAGTTGAAGTCTCTTGGCAGGAAATATTTAAAGTTATAACTGCTGATTATGACTCGGGAATAGAGAGCTCTATTGTAAGAGATATTCGCTTGCCTAGGATTCTAATCGCGCTTATAGTTGGAGCTGGTCTTGCAGTAAGCGGTGGAGTGTTTCAGTCTGTTTTAAGAAATCCTTTAGCAGAACCTTATACTCTTGGTATCTCAGGCGGTGCTTGTTTTGGCGTTGCTTTGGCAAGTTTATTTCTTGGTTCTAAATTTTCTTTTTTGATACCTCCTGCCGGCTGGCTAGGGGCATTAGCCGCTGTTTTTATTGTCTATTTTCTTTCGCTAAGGCGTAATTTTACAACTATAAGTCTTATCTTGTCGGGTATTGTGATTAATTTTTTATTCTCATCTTTAGTGCTTGTCTTGTTTGCATTTATTAAGCCTAACAGGGTTCAGTCTATGATACTCTGGTTAATGGGGGATCTCTCATCTTCTAATTTTAATTTAGTAAAAATAGGATATTTTGTTATCTTGCCAGCGATAGTGATTATTGTTCTTCTCTCCCGCAAGCTTGATATTTTAAGTTTAGGTGATGAGAAGGCACATTCTTTAGGACTCAATGTTAAAAAACAGAAGCAATGCTTTTATATTTTGGCTTCTCTTATTACCGGTACGGCTATAGTGTTATCAGGAGTAGTTGGTTTCATAGGTCTTCTTATTCCGCATTTGATGAGAAGATTCTTTGGAACTTTAAACAGGGGGGTTTTAATAGCTTCTGCTTTATCTGGGGCAGCTTTCCTGCTTTTGGCTGATACATTTGCCCGGGTTATAATATCACCTCTGGAGCTGCCTGTAGGTGTTGTAACTGGACTTGTTGGGGGAGTATTCTTTCTTGTAATCCTTATTTTAGGTAAGGAGTTTAAGGTTGGATAATATCTTAGAATTAAAAAATATATCTTCTGGCTATCAGGGTAAAATAGTTATAGAGGATATTGATTTTAAAGTTAAGAAAGGAGAATTTATAGGTTTAATTGGTCCTAACGGGGCAGGTAAGACTACTCTTTTCAAGACCCTTATGGGTATATTAAAACCTGAAAAGGGTGAGATCTTATATAAAGAGAGAGATCTAGCAGGTATAGATATTAAAGAGAGAGCAAAGAGAATAGCGTTCCTGCCTCAGATATTTGAAACCAGGTTCTCATATACAGTGGAGGAGTTTATTACAATGGGGAGATTTCCTCATCAGGATGGGCTCAGTACTTATTCTAAGAGAGATTTAGAGAGAGTTAAAGATGTTATT
>Ga0075120_10002684_pt1 | contig 12672 bp, 13 predicted proteins | sample AntAceMetag02UKL_FD_69792 | JGI IMG/M metagenome (GOLD analysis project Ga0075120, IMG submission 69792) | Saline lake microbial communities from Ace Lake, Antarctica - Antarctic Ace Lake Metagenome 02UKL | ecosystem: Environmental > Aquatic > Non-marine Saline and Alkaline > Saline | place... | reverse complement strand
AACCGCCGATGATCAGATAATGAATAGGCCAACCGCGGATGATACGCATAACACCGATAAGAATAGCAAGTCCCACGGAAAAAGCCACAGACATGCGAAGCCCAAGGGCATATTGTTTTAAAGATTCCTGGCTCGGGTCAATAAGGCCCCCCTGGCCGGCAATCTCTGCTGCTTCCCAGGCCACAGCAATGAGGGCAGGCTCTGCCACTGTGGTTGAGAACCCTAAGGCAAAGGCAAAGCAAAGGAGCCAGAAAAGACTGCCCTTCCTGGCAAGGGCATGGGCCATTGACTCACCAATGGGAAACAGGCCCATTTCCAACCCCTGAACAAACAGAGTAAGACCGGCCACCACAAGAAGAGCCCCAAAAATGACGTCTCCCATTTGCGGTAATGGCTGTTTTAAGACAACAATCTGAAAAAAAGCGATCACCAGAATAATGGGCAAAAGATCAGTAAATGCTGTCTTAAGTTTTTTCAGGATTATGGAGGTGATCATTGCGTTCCTCTAAAAATGGTCCCTGTTTAAAATAAATAGTGTTTTCGTTCAGGCACTAAATATATGAATAAAATAGGAGCTTGGTTTTGTCAAGCAATACACGAGTTCCAAGAAATAGGATTATTTTCCAGGAGCTATGTGGCAATTTGCAAATTGGTCAATATTTTTTACAAGAAATGTTTTCTGCTTTTAAATTGATTTACAATTTGGAAAAAAATCTGACACATGCGCGAAATTATCTTTTTTGCAACCCAAATCATAAATACAAAATTATCTTATATATTTCAATAACTTATAATTTTTATTGTGCTTGAGATCAAAGGCGGCATCATAGTTGCTCTTAGGCTAGTACAAGAAACTGGAAGAATGTAAAAATGTCATTCTCAACATAAAATTAAGGTAGCATAATGGAGAAAAGCAGTCACCAGCGTAAGGGAAAAGAAAAACGGGTCAAACGGGCTATTTTAACCAATATGATAATTGTTCCATTTATTCCTTTTTTATTGGCTATCGGGGTTAGTTTTTATTTTTTCACCACGGCACTGGAGAACAATACCAGCAGCAGTTTAAAACGGATTGTGGGAGATCATCGTGATATGATCGAGTCCTTTCTCATGGAGCGCAAATCTGATCTTGAACTCATTACAAACACCTTTGATTTTGAACAGATAAATCAAAAAGAATCCATTGACAAAATATTTGAAAATCTGAACAAACGATCCAATGCATTTATTGATTTGGGACTTTTTAATTCCCAGGGGGTCCATGTATGCTACTCCGGCAAGTATCAGCTGAAAGGAAAAGATTATAAAGAAGAGCTCTGGTTCAAAGAGGTCATGCAAAATGGATACTATATCAGTGATATTTTTTTGGGATACAGAAACATTCCCCATTTTGTGATTGCGGTAAAACAGGGCAAAGGGGAGAACAGCTGGGCACTTAGGGCAACCATTGATACATTGTTTTTTGACAGGCTGGTATCAAAAGTGAGAATTGGAATGACAGGGGAATCCTATATCCTTAGCAAAAAAGGGGTTGCGCAAACCGGAAGAAGGTCAGGGGGCATCCGGGTTCTGGATAAAGATTCTGAATATTCTGATTTTCCTCCATCTGGAGACCATATTCAGACTTTTATCAAATCTGATCCTGTTGGGAGCAGGCACTTATATGCAACAGCCGGGCTTAAAAACCAGGACTGGCTCCTGGTGGTCAGGCAGGAAAAAAAGGATGCATTTAAATCTCTTTATTCAGCGTTATATATCACTCTTATCATCATGGTCATCGGCGGGGCAGTCATTATTATCATGGCCGTCTATATGACGGAACATGTCGTGAAAAGGATTGCTCAGCTGGGACAGGAAAAAGAAAGCCTGGGACACCAGCTGATCCGGGCTACCCAGCTGGCGGAAATCGGGGAAATGGCTGCCGGATTTGCCCATGAAATAAACAATCCTCTTCAAATTATTAAAAGTGAACAGGCCCTGATAGAAACCATTCTGGAAGATATATCCGGCAATATTGATGATGAAAAAATTGAAGATATGAACGAAATTGAAGACTCATTGGACCAGATAAAACTACAGGTGAACCGATGCTCTGAGATCACCCATGCCATTTTAAAATTTGGACGAAAAAATGAGATAAAAGAGCAATCCTTGAATCCCTGCCAAATCATCCCTGAGATTATTCACATGGTTGAAAAAAAAGCCATGGTCAGCGGAATTGAAATTATAAAAAATATTTCAAAAAATTCTCCGGCATTCATGGGTGATCCCTCCCAGTTCCAGCAGGTGATACTTAACCTTTTTAATAATGCAATGGATGCAGTTATAGACCTCCGCGGTTCATTTGGGGGAGCGGTGAGCATTGAGAGTAACAGGCGAAATGGAGACAGGCTTGAAATAAAAATTACCGATAATGGAATCGGTATCAGTCCGGAAAATATTGAAAAAGTATTTGCGCCTTTTTTTACCACAAAACCTGTGGGTAAGGGAACGGGGTTAGGGCTTTCCGTTTGTTACGGGATTATAGAAAGTTTTGGCGGGACCATGGAAGTAATAAGTGAACAAAATGTCGGCACGACCTTTGTTATAAACCTGCCGGCTGCGAATTAATAAAAATTATGGAGGCTAGTCATGGGAAAAATGAAGATTTTGCTGGTTGATGATGAAGAACGGTACCTTCAAACAACCAGAAAACTGATTGAAAAAAAAGGGTATGAGGTTTTAACGGCCCTGAGCGGGGAAGAAGCCCTTGAAAAACTAAAACCTCAGAATGTCCATGTGGTCATCCTTGATGTTAAGATGCCCGGGATGGATGGGAATCAGACATTAAAGGCCATCAAAACCCTTTATCCTTTAGTGGAAGTCATTATGCTCACAGGCCATGGCACAATGGATTCAGCCATTGACGGCCTGAAATCAGGGGCCTTTGATTACCTGGTGAAACCGGCTGATATTGATGACATTATTGAAAAGGCGATGGAGGCATTTGAAAAACGGCAGCACCGTGAAGAAAAAATAAGGGTAGCCCAAAGTAAAAAATATATGCGATCCCCCCGGGAAATTCTCAAAGATGATGATGAATAAAATTTTGTATACTGGAGGTTGATAAATGAAGAAAGAAAAGCAAGCTACTGGATATGATAAATATATAAATTGGAAAATTTTTATATTTCCGGTTATCCTTTTTTTTGCAGTCCTGCTCATGCCGACCCCATATGGGATGAAGGATGTTGGTACTGAATATAAGATCGGACCAAAAGCAGTTGTGAACCATGTTACCAAAGAGTTGTTTGATAAAAGCAGTTCAGATGCAGAGCAATGGCAATTGCTCACTGCCAGTATTATGGAAAAAAATATACGAATGGGGGCTTTGAACAAAACCCGGTTTTTAAAACGGGATATCAAATGGTGCAAAAGTAATAAGATAGAAGCCAGTCAAAAAAACTTTGATAAGGCCCAGGAATTTATCAAAACAAAAACATCTGAAGACAATTATCTGGCTGCCATGAAGAAAGCACTGGAATTCAGAAAACAAGGATTAAAGTATGAAGACTTGAGCGAAAAAGATAAAAAAGCTGCTGACAAAGGTGCCTGGCATATAAAAGTTGCCTGTGCCATGGGTGTGTTTGTTGTGCTCTGTTTTTTAACAGAGTGTATTCCCCTTCCGGCGGTTGCCTTTTGCATCGGTCTGATCCTTGTTTTTACCGGGGTTGTTTCGAGAAACGAGGTGGCCATGCTGTACTGGAGTGATGCCTGCTGGTTTATCATGGGTAGTCTTATGTTTGCCGCGGCCTTTGTCAAAACAGGGGTGGACAAACGGGTGTGCATGGCAATGTTTAAAAAACTGGCTGTCCCCAATACCAAATGGATAACCCTGATTTTCTTTTTGATTATAGCACCTTTGGCGGCATTTATATCTGATCATGCCCTGGCTGCCATGTTTCTTCCCATTGGAATGCTGTTATACCAGAACAGCCTGAGCGATGAAGTACCAGAAGACAAGGAACTTGCAAAGCTGTTGATGATCACCATTGCCATGGCCTGCAATATCGGGGGGCCTGGAGCGCCTTCCGGCGGGGCCAGGAATGTGATCATGATGACTTATTTAACAGATATGTTCGGGGTTGATATTGGTTATTTTCAATGGGTTACCTATTGTTTCCCATTTGTAATTATCATGATTCCCATTACCTGGTTTATCACCAATCTTCGTTTTAGACCCAAAATAATCTCCCTGGCACCTGCCATGGATCAGTTAAGGATAGAAATTGATAAAATGGGAGGCTGGAACAAGAAACAGATATGGGCTCTGATAATATTTGTTATCATGGTGTTTGGGTGGTTTACGGAAAAAGCCTTTTATAATATGGGCATTTATCCCATCCGGCTGGGCATTGGTGTCATTGCCATTGCAGGTGCTATCGCCTATATTATAGTCGGGGTTGTCAATTGGCGGGATTATCAGGATAAGGTGGATTGGGGGGTTGTCTGGCTTTATGCAGGTGCCATTATATTTGGAAGAACACTGGATTCCACGGGTGCTGCCTATTGGATAGCGCGATCCGTCATCGACTTTTTAGCACAATTCGGCATGGAAGCCGGTCTTCCTTTAATGATGGTCAGTAACGGGCTTACATCAATTCTCACCAACCTTATGGCAGACGGGCCTGCTGCAGCTTCTGTGGGACCCATTGCCCTGAATATGGCGGGTATGGTTCATCCCGGCACCAGTTATTTGCCCTTCATGGCCATGGCAACGGCCATTGCGTCTTCATTTGCATACTGCTTGATTATCGGCACGCCGCCCAATGCAATTGTATACGCCAGCGGATATCTTGAGCCCAAAGATTATCTCAGGGTCGGTATTCCCATGTTTTTTATTGCCAATGTTGTTTTACTTTTTTTGACCGGTGTTTTTTGGTCATTCAGGGGATTTGGCATAATGCCAGGGTTTTAATCCAATTTAAACGGATGCTATTATGAATAGGCTAGTGGAAATAAAAAAGATGGAAATAAAAAAATCAGAGTCAAAAAAAATAATGCTGAAAGATGGGAAAATTCTTTTCAGCAAAGAGACTGAACGAAATTTTTTTTTCTTTATGACCATCATAATGCTTTTGATGGGTGTATTTGTAAAACTGGTATAACCTAAGGATTAATATGATGATTGATTCACACAAAAGATATTCTAAGGGAGTACGATAATGTTGGAATCGGCTTTAAAAAGCTGGCAGTTTTATTCTTATTCTCTGATCCAGCTTTTGATTGAACCCGGATTATTTTTCAAGGAACTTGCCGAAAAGACAACATTGAAAAGGGCTTTAGGGTTTATGGTGATCTGCTGTGGTTTTTTCACTATAGCAAGCCTTTTAACGGGGGCTTATTCCAGGCCTGTATGGATCATGGCAATCATTTTTTTTGTTAATGCATCAGGGACGATATTAATTTCATCGGGCTTAGGGTATATAACAATGGTCATGATTCTTGGAAAACGCACCTCTTTTCCTATTATTTTCAGTCTATATGCCTTTTCATCCGGAGTGACCCTTTTCATATCATGGCTACCGTTTTTTCTATGGTTTACTGAACCCTGGAAATTGTGGCTGATATACATCGGGTTTAAAAAAACCTGCGGGCTTACATGGAAGCAGGCATTACTCGTTCTGCTGGTTTCTATGACCATTCAGTTTTTTTTAATATATTCTGCGCTTATGACATTTGGTAAGTAAAATGATAAAATCAAGGTATTGCGCAAACAATATGAAAAGCCAATTTACTTGTGACCTTTATGTTACGCGTGACCTTTAGGTTATGATTAGAAGTGATCAATAAGGAGACAATACAGATGACAGACCGAATAAAAGTGTTAATGGTGGATGACGAAAAAAGATTCAGGGATACCACCCAAAAGATTCTTACCAAAAAGGGATTCACTACCATCCTTGCTGAAAGCGGAGAGGATGCCCTGGAAAAAATTGAACAAGATCCAGATGTTGTTATCCTGGATATCAAAATGCCTGGAATGGATGGGCATGAGGCCCTGGCAAAAATAAAAAAGCTTAAGCCGGATCTTCCGGTCATCATGCTCACGGGTCACGGGGCCATGCCTTCGGCAAGAAAAGCCCTTGTTGAAGGGGCCTTTGACTACCTGAGCAAACCCTGTGATATTGATCTTCTGGCAGAAAGAATCAAGGAAGCCTGTCATAGGACGAATAAATTGTCTGTCCGGGAAGAAAAAAATGTTATATCTGTAATGATTCCCATTACAGAGTACACAACCATCAATGAAGAAAAAACCATTCAGGACGCAATTGATGTGCTGAAGAAATCTTTTATTACAAAGATAGCAACAAACCAATTGATGGAAACCGGTCACCGCTCTATTCTTGTGAAAGGCAGTGATAATCAGGTAAACGGGATCTTGACCATTCGGGATCTATTGGAAATGCTCATGCCGGACTATCTTTCAGCACCCAAACCGTTTCTGGCAGACAGTATTGAATATTCCCCCATGTTCTGGAAAGGGATGTTCAGTATGGGAATCCGGGAAAAGAAGAATAAATGTATCAGAGACATCATGTCACCATCCCCCATTTCCATTGACGGTAGCTCAAACCTGATGGAGGCAGCATACCTCATGCTTCACACAAATGAGAGACGTCTTCTTGTGACACTATCAGGCAAAATTGTGGGTGTGGTAAGGGAGCAGGACCTGTTTTTTGAAATGGAAAAAATTTTGAATTTATAATATACTGATGCCGCATTTTAAGGTAAAATCAAAATAGTCTGAAGAATGGTATTGCAATACCATTCTTCAGGACTATTTATAAAAACAGGAGACCTGAATGTATTTCCCAATTGCCGAAATTCACGCCAACCCATATATTATTTTCTTTACTGCTTTTGTTGTTTCATTTTTCACTTCAATGGGGGGTATTTCCGGTGCTTTTTTATTATTGCCATTCCAAATGAGCTTTCTGGGATATACGTCTCCTTCTGTTTCCGCCACCAATCATGTTTTCAATATCATTGCCATTCCAAGCGGAGTGTATCGTTATATCAAGGAAAAACGGATGTTGTGGCCTTTAGCCAAGGTCATAGTTATCGGGACTCTACCCGGGGTTTTTATTGGTGCATGGGTACGAATCCAATACTTGCCTGATCCAAAGAATTTCAAGGTATTTGCAGGACTTGTCCTGCTTTATATCGGCTGGAAACTTTTAAAAGATATTATAAGTAACAGAAAGACAAAGGAAAAAGGCATAGTGATTGAGGGTGCGGGGTTTCATAGCCTTGCTGTCATGGACTCCTCGTTCAACAAGGTCTCTTTTACATTTGGGGGAAAACTATATGCTTATGCGCAGTTACCCATTTACATTATCTGCTTTTTTGTGGGGATTATTGGTGGGATATATGGAATCGGAGGCGGATCGATCATTGCACCCATACTTGTCACCATTATTGGTCTGCCAGTACATGTGATCGCAGGGGCAGCCCTTTTGGGAACCTTTGTAACATCGGTTTCCGGTGTGATTTTTTATCAGTTTCTGGCCGGTCTATACCCTCAAGTGGCTGTGTCGCCTGACTGGATGCTGGGTGCCCTGTTCGGTTCAGGCGGTTTTTTGGGCATGTATCTGGGGGCAAGGGCTCAAAAATTTGTTAAAGCCGTATATATTAAAGGGATTTTAGCCTTTTGTATCCTGTTTATTGCGTTGAAATACATTTCAGCTTTTTTTATTTAGTGGCCGAACGAAAACCGCTAATTTTCCCGATTACTGCGTTGGGCTCAATCAATCTTATAAAATCGGGTTAATCCTCAAAATATTTAATTTGTGATCTTTCCTGAAATATAAATTTTATTGGGTCTTGTATCTAATGTTATTTTTATAAATAGTTAAAATTAAAAGACAAAATGCCAGGCATAAAAAAAGGATGTCTCTGAACATTGTTAATTTGGTCATGGGGTTTTCATCAAAATCTGTTGAAAAACAGCCGCAGCTGATATCAAGTCCCCTTGCAAGATTAAAAAAAATCAGGCCCACAAAGATGCTAATTAAGATTGTAACAATGGATGCAGCGCCTGACATCCAACGATTCATCAAAAGACTTGCCCCCACTAATAGTTCAAGCCAGGGCAATATCAAAGCCACCAGGTTGATCAAAGAGCCAGGTAACACCTGGTAATCAAATACAGCCTGGGCAAATGCCTGGGGGTGAAGAATTTTATCAATACTTGCAAAAATAAAAACACCGGCAAGGATTAATCTGATGGAATGATAAAAAATACCGATTTTGTATGATTGTGCATCTTTGGTATTAGTCATTTTTAAAATTCCTTTTATAAAATTGGTACTTCATTTTTTATCTCAGTATAGTTTCAAGGATTGGTTTAAGCAGGGTTACATTCTATGAACTCCCCTCAATCGGTAAATTCATTTCCTGCCAGACTGACCAGCCATTAATAAGTATTTTTACATGGTTAAACCCCATCTTTTTAAGAAACAGCGCCAGATTGTGACTTAAATCACAGGACTCGCCATCGCAATAGGTGATGATAACCTTATCATTCGGTAAATCCTGTACAATATTCATAAAATAGTCATCAACTGAATGCCAGGGTAAATTTTTTGCCCCTTTGATATGACCCAACTCAAACTGGTTTTTATCTCTGGCATCCATAAAAACAGCTTCATTTTTTTCAAAAAGTGCTTTTGCCAGCAAGACAGGTATAATAAGCGTTTCACCACTTTCCGAAGTCAGCCGATTTTCTGTTGACCAGTCTGCAATGATGGGAATTGAGTCAGGGCGAATCATGTTGACAACCAACCCCATGACCACGGACAAAAATAGTATGAAAAAAGCTTGTCGGACAATTTCATTCAGATGCAGTTGAAATACCGTGCGTTGCATTTTAAAACCATTCCTTTTGTTTGCATATATAGATTGAACTTTTCCATATAGTTGTATGTGATAGTAAGAAATTAAACAAATCAGCCAAAATAAGATAACATTTTTTCCGAAATTTTAAAAAGGAGAAAGTGTTATCTCTGGATATTTGCCATAAGAAATTTTGCATAACCCGTTCCAGGCTGGTCACCTTACGTCCTCTGGATGGATATGGCAAGTTTGTAAATGTTTTTTGCAAAATAAAAACTTGTACGCTGCAAGAGGACGTCCAGAAATTCCAAGCTTTTCAGGGTTTATGATTTGATTTTGTTGTTCTATCAGGGTACTATTCATTTTGATGAATTTCTTCTCTTTGATTTTTTTATTTTTGCTATTAAGGAAACAATGAAACCAATCCAAATCATAGGACAACCCCGTTGTGGGAAGACAACCCTTATTGTAGAAATCATAAAACAACTATTAAAAAAAAATATAAAAGTTGGAACAATTAAACATAGCGCCCATGATCATGAACTTGATAAACCGGGCAAAGACTCCTACTTGCACAGGACAGCAGGGGCAGCTCCTGTTTCTATGATAACAAAAAATATGGCTGCAATTTATTTGCCTAACAAAAAAGATCTGTCTCCTCAAACACTTCTTGAAAAATATTATACAGACGTTGACATTGTTCTTATTGAAGGATGGATCAGTGGGCCATATGACAAAATAGAAGTTTGGCGAAATGAATGTGGATGTCAGCCTCTTTTTTATGAAATTAAGAATGTAAAAGCCTTTGTACACGACGATCAAAGTAACCCAACAGATATTGGATTTGCTAAAAAAAATTGTATTACTCTTTTTAAAAGATCTGACTTACTTCAAATTGCAGATTATTTGATGAAAAAGGTGTCTTAATACTTCCTAATGGTTATGTATAATTAATCCTTTTGCATCTGTGATGGCAATACTGATAACCTTTTCGCCGTCCAGGCGATGGGTTGCACAGGAAATTCAGGGGTCATAGGCCCGGACTGCCATCTCGATCTTATTGAGTATAGTGTCATCATAAATCCCGTTTTTAATTAGATCCCTTGCTGCCCTGTCCACGCTGAGATTGATAGGAGCAAGGTTGTGGGTGGTGCCCACGATGAGATTCACCCGGGTAATGAGACCGTTTTCATCTGTCGAATAATCATGAATAAGGGTTCCCCTGGGTGCCTCAACACATCCGACACCCCTTCCTGCACAGGGTTCGACCTTGGTTCGGACTTTAGGGTTGATGATCCTGGGATCTTTCAGGATTTCAATTGCCCTTTCGCAGGTGTAGACCTCCTCAATCAGTCTTGCATAATGATAAAGAAGGGTGGATTGTGCAGGGCGGCCATACTTATCGCGGAACTCTTCAAGTTCAGCCTGGGCTCTTGGAGTGGCAAGCTTGTCGGCCACATTGATCCTTGCAAGTGTATTGGATCTATATATGCCTTTTGGAGCATCAAGATCCATTGAAAACCCTTCTCCCCAGGATTTTGCATAGGGAAACTTGCCATATGAGAACGGTACCACCTTTTCTGCCAGATGGTCCAGATACTCATCCGGGCAAAACTCCTTATAGCTTCCATCGGGTTTCATTAACCGGATATTACCGTCATACAGATTCAAAGCACCTTTATTGTCAACCATCCCAATGAAACCTGTGGTAATTTCTCCAAGACCGGGGTAAGATTCTTCAAATTTTGGAAAAACCTCTTTTTTGGCGTATCCCAGGGCAAAAAGGGCAAAATCCAAAAGTTCTGTCAAATTATCAAGAAATGTTTTGCGATCCTCTATTGAAAGTGGTTTTATAAAACCGCCAGGAACACCGGCAATAGGATGAATGGTTTTTTTGGAAAATCTGTCCAAAATCATTTTAGCCTTATGCCGCATCTTGATAACTTTCCCGGCAAGTTCAGGGTTTGCCTTTACAAGCCCCAGAATATTACGAACACTGTAATCACACTCAGGTCCCATAAAAAAATCAGCCCCGGCAAGGAAGAAAAAATGAAGCAGCTTGTCCTCTATATGGGAAATTGTCAGCATCAATTCTCTTAAAAGATTTCCCGCAGGCGGCACTGTGACCTTAAAACAGGCATCCACAGCCTTATTGGAAGCAATATGATGCATCCAGGGGCAAATTCCACATATTCGACTCACTATCCTGGGAAGTTCTTCAGCTGGCTTACCTTCAACAAATTTTTCAAATCCTCTAAGGGATTTAAACGCTACTTTTGTTTCCTGAACATTACCCTGATCATTTAACTGGATATGGATTGAAGCATGTCCTTCTATGCGGGTGATGGGTTGAATATTTATTATTTTTGCCATATTATTCTGATTCCTTTGTCCCAGGTAAAGGGTGCAAAAATCCATGTCCTCCGGAAAACCTGAGCATTGATACTGTTTCAGGCAAAGAAGATATATCAATGCCGTTGGATACAAGGGCATTGAGCATGGCTAACCGCTGGTTGCCTCCATTTTTTACGGGGCCATAACATCCCCTACAGGGCATCTGGGCCATAATACACCTGGCCTGCTCTGTGTCTCCCCCGCATCCATCCCTGGTAACAGGTCCCATGCAGAGAAACCCCTGTTCCAGAAAACACTCAAACCCTTCTTTTGTATCATCATAGACCCGCCACTGGGGCAGTTCAAGAGCTCTTTTCAACACTTTCACCTGGCCTTTGCCATCTCTTGATGCAGGACAATTGTCGCACACTGATTTCTCCGGCAGCGAAAAAGATTCATTTTTCTCAATTGATTGAAGCGCCCTGAAAATATGATCTGGATGGGGAGGACAGCCGGGAAGACTAAAATCCACACGGATGTGCTCATCAAGGGCATAGCAGGCATCCATCAACTCTGGAACTATATCGGATGGAAAACTATCAACTTTATCCGTCCCCAGGGTGTTAAAACAATGTCCAAGAATATCATCGTTATGGTAAGAATTTGCAAGGGCTGGAATTCCCCCGTGGGTGGCACAGGTACCAAAAGCAATAATAAGATCACAAGAATCTCTCATGGCGCAGGCAAGTTCAAGATTTTCTTTGGTTTTAATATTACCGCTGATAAGACCCACATCAGCTTTGGGCAGTTTGATAGTCTGTGAATTGTTTTTTCTAACGCCATGTTTGCTGTCCATAAGCAGGGGAAGATGAACGATGGAGACAAATTCCAGCAACGTTAAAAGCTTGTCTCCCATGTCAAGAATAGAAATCTCACATCCTGAACAGGCATTTAAACTCTCTCCTGCTAGTTTTATGGGCATAGCTTCCTCGCAATAGCTTGTTAATCCTGGTTGTTATCATGCAGATCAATTATAATATGCTTACACCTTGACCTGCACTGGCTTGGCTTGAAGACTTCTTCTCTTGTACCTGGTTTTCTTTTTTTTTGCAGAAGAGGCCTTTCTGACTTCCAGAAGCGCTCTACTGGCAAACTCTGGATTATCCTCCACATTATATTGTTCAATGCTTTTAAAATTTCGGCTGTCCGCCAGGACAGCCCTGCCAAGTGGTGTCCGGGTAATGACTGTTGTCCACCCTTCCTCAGCACCGATCCCGCCAAAGGAGATATCGGCAAATTCTGCTGAATAATCGGAACAATAATGACAGGCGTACCGTTTCATGGATTCCATCTTCTCAAGTTCAATTGTTTTAATCTCCCCGGAATTCAGGGTGATAATGAATTTGTCCTTTAAGTTGATCCGGCTGACATCGTCCCATGATATTCCGGCAAGATCTGCCA
>Ga0075120_10002683_pt1 | contig 12672 bp, 10 predicted proteins | sample AntAceMetag02UKL_FD_69792 | JGI IMG/M metagenome (GOLD analysis project Ga0075120, IMG submission 69792) | Saline lake microbial communities from Ace Lake, Antarctica - Antarctic Ace Lake Metagenome 02UKL | ecosystem: Environmental > Aquatic > Non-marine Saline and Alkaline > Saline | place... | reverse complement strand
ATTGTCCTGTAAAACTTTATGACAATTTATTGTCAGTTAGGAGGTAGTCAAGATGTTTTATGCGATTTTAACTTATTTATTTATAATAAGTTATCTAATGTGAAGAAAGCTTATATGCTTCGCAGTATATGCAAAGGAGGTTGCTTAGCTCACACTATAAGAACCTTCAAACACTTGTAAATCAAGGAAGCACTATGGTGGAAAAATATCAACACATGTTGAATATATTCAACACTAGCTATTTTAATTTGTTTTTAAAAAGAATATTGATTATCTCTAAGATAAATATCATAGAACATTTACGTCGCTAATATATATCATAGAGATAATGGAATAGATATTGCATTAAAGTTTAAGAAGTAAAATACTTCGGAAAAAATAGCTGGAGGATTAATCAATGAAGAAAATTAGACATTTTAGGGTGATTTTATGTATTTTGGCAATAGTTTTGCTGCTGGGTGGATGTGCCACATTCCCAAAACCTAATGAAATAGTTGTTCCAAAACCTATTCAGGGTAATAGTGGGAAGTATATGTGTCCATATACTTCTGACGGAACAGTTACTCCCTGGGTCGAAAAAGGAATGATTGCAAAATTAGGTGCAGATGTAGGGGGATATTTAGGCAAAAAAGCTGGTGAAGAGGCTCTAAAAAATGTTCCTTTTGTTGGTGGATTTTTGGGAAACAAAGTAGGTGAAGCAGCAGGAAGAGAAGCAGCGATAGCACTTGTGGGTGGAAGAGATTTTATCAAGGAAAATTCCGATTTATCCTTTTCTACTATTGATGATTTGATTGTATATCTCTATGCTAATTATACCAATAACGAACATTGGCAAAAAGTATATGATTTGACTAAAGGTATATACCCAAAACTTGAAAAACGATGGGAATCTGCAATTAAAAAAGCAAGAAAAGTATAAGTTTTTTAACATTCAGGGCATTATTATTAATGCCCTGTCCTTTTTGGAGGATTTATGAGATTTTCAAAATATATTATTCTTTTTGTATTTTCTGTTATAATTGTTATACTAGGTGGTTGCGCAGCACCTTCTGGGGCTGTTGATGTTAGGGAAGTTGATCCATCTGTTTCTATCAAGGGGGTTTCTGGTTTAGGTATAGAATCGAAAGACATTGTAACTATGACTTCAAAAATGGTTACAGATATTCTGAGTGATCCAAAATTTGTAAGTAGTGGTAAAGTACCCAAAATTATAATTGATGACCGCAGATTTATGAATGAATCAAATCAAATGATCAACTTAAATATGTTGTTAGACAGACTTAGGATAGAATTAATGCGAGCTTCAAATGGAAGATTGGAATTTGTTTCTAGAGAAAACATGGATATTGTATTAGAAGAGAAAAAACTTGAAATGCAGGGATATACCGAAAGTGATGATGATTATTCAATATATACTGCAGCTGCGGATTATCGAATGATTGGCAAAATTACTTCCTTATCTACGACTTCAAATAAAACAGGAATTAGATCAAACTACCTTCAATTCTCTTTTGAAATGCTGGATTTAGATCAAGGATTATCAATTTGGGGTAATATATACGAAGTAAAAAAATATGGAGCTGATGATACAATTTATCATTAACTTATAACAGGTATAAAATGAACAAACTAAAAAAAAATAGCAAATTATTTCTATTTATAGTTGTATTGGTTTTTATTTCAAGTTGTGCAGTTTCTACCACCACTACTACAACTCAAAATAAAACTAATGGCAAAGGAAATGATACTGTTTTGAGAAATATGTGCCTGGGTACAGAAGCATTATATTATAATGATCATCAGAAAGCAAAACGTCTATTTGAAGACGTGACAACTTCCATTTCTGGTATCTGGGGTGATTCACCTGAAGCTCGAAAAGCAAGATCATTGTGGTATGAAGAAGCCATAAAACCATTTAAAGGCGAACCTTATGAAAGAATGATGGCATTCTATTATATGGGTATTATTTATCTACAAAACAATGATTTTGGAAATGCACAAGCAGCCTTCAGGCAATCTGTTATGCAGGATGCCTTTGCTGAAGAAGAACAAAACAGAGCAGATGTAGCTTTGCCTTTATTTCTTCAGGGTTGGGCTCTTCAATCCCAAGGCAGTAAAAGAGCTGCCAAAGACGCCTATGATCTGTTAAATAAGATTCGTCCAGATTTTGAAACGCCTTCTCTGGATAAACAACCGAATGTAGTTTTAATTGTAGAAACTGGTAAGTCACCAAGAAAAGTACCCGATGGGGTTGGGTCATATCAGCTAAAGTTTTTCAGAGGTAAGTTTTTTGATGATAAAGCTGTTAAATATTCGATTGATAACGGAAGTACTAAGAAATTATATCCTATGGAGGATATTTACTGGCAAGCGTCATCTCGGGGTGGAAGAGCAGTTGATAGGATTGTAAACGGAAAAGTTCAGTTTAAAGAAACGACTGGAGATATTGGTACTGCTCTTACTGATATATCATCAGAATTACTTGACAATCCCCATTCTTATGGAAGTGGAGCTGAAGAAGTTGGTCTGGCTTTGGGAGTAGTTGGTGTTGCATCAATTTTACTTTCAGCAAGTACACATTCAGCTGTGGATAGCAGATACTGGGATAATTTACCAGACGCTATCCATATTACAACGTTAGACTTAGCTCCAGGAAATCATAAATTAAATTTGACTTTTTATAATGAACAAGGATTTGCCATTCCAGAATTATCAAGAATTCTTGACATTAATGTGAAAGATAAAAACAATATTTTCTGGTTTTCCGCATGGGACAGAGATTCCAAAAAATATTAATTTCATGGGAAAGCTAAAGGTCATTGCTGGTTAAGTCAGGAAGGGAAATTTATTTTGAAGATGAAGAACCTGAAAAATATCCAGTCTATCTGGGTTATTGGGAAAGAATTAGATACTGGATGAACGATAGTAGCTCTAAGCAGGGCAAGCATGTATTAAAAAAGAAGAAGCAAAAAGAAATCAGGAGAATTAATGGATTTTTATGAATCAGAAACCAAATTCAAGTTAAATGAAATGATCACTTGGAGAGATGTTGACGATGAATTGATCATACTGGAACTTGAATCAGGAAATTATTTTTCTATGAATGATGTTGGCAGATTTATCTGGCTGAAAGTGATAGAAGAAAAAGATTTTGGCACAATTGTAGATCTGATCACCTCTGAATATGACACCATTGAAGATCAAGCAATACATGATGCTTCCCATTTTATAAAAGGATTAATTGAAAAGAAGATAATAGAATGTCAATAAATACAAAACTCACAGAGTGAGTAAATTCTAAGGAGGAAAAGATGGCTAAAAAAGCAAAGAAAACGTATGAAGCTCCATTATTCATACAACACAATCCACTTGAAACTGTTAGCTCAACAATTTATTATTATTGGTATTAAGGGTTGTATTCCAGTTGTTAATATCGATAACAAAGTCTGAGCTTTCTCAAAAACATGACACAGCACTTATTTTTTTTCATTTTTAAAAGAAATCAGGTGGAGAACTAAGCTTCTTCACCTGATTAATTAAGCTATTCGGATGTTACATATATGTCAAATAATTCTTATGATATAGTGGATTACCAATTTGTATCACCGTTAATGACACTCCCATAAAATGAGAACTTACGGGTATGCTAAGATTGAATCAAATATCTGAAAATATACAAAAATAATGTTTAGAGTTGCAGTTCAGAAATCATGGTTCAAATATGATTTATTTTTCCTTGTTCAATCTTCATTAGTAGAGAGTTCGAGCCAGCGTTCTTCGAGTTTGCCTAATTCCTTTGCAATCAACTCCTGTTTAGCTGAATTTTCTTTAAAATCTGCAGGTTTCATATTAGCAGCATTCTGAAGGATGTGATCTTGAAGTTCCTTTTTATCTAATTCCAGTTGTTCAATTCTGTTTTCTATCTCTCCCATCTCACGAAGCTGTAAGTACCCCAAACGTTTAGGTTTATCAGCTTTTCTCTGCTGCTCCAATTTATGTGTGTTTTGAGCTTTGGTCTCCTGTAATTGACTATCTTGAAACCTTTTCACCAGCAGATAATCTGAATAATTACCCGGAAATTTGATTATTCCAATATCTGTGAAAACAAAGAGGAAATCGACAACTCTATCCAGGAAATACCGATCATGGGATACTGTGATAATGCAGCCTTTGAAAGCATCCAGATAATCTTCCAATATCTCCAGGGTTTTAATATCAAGATCATTTGTAGGCTCATCTAAGATAATAAAATTAGCTCCAAACATAAGCGAAGAGAGCAGATACAATCTTTTCTTTTCACCCCCGGAGAGGGACTTTAATTTTGACTGCTGCATTTTCCCATCAAAAAGAAATTTTTCCAGCATTTCCGAAGCAGAATGTAACATACCATCCTTCGTGCGGATATGTTCAGCATAATCTCTGATATAATCAATTACTTTCTGTTCAGGCTTAAAATCATGATTTTCCTGTTTAAAATAGGCAAATATTGTATTAAGTCCAATTTTGATACTGCCTTGATCAGGAGTTTCCTCACTAGAGATCAGGCGTAGCAGAGTAGTTTTTCCGCAGCCATTAGTACCGATAATACCAATTCTTTCCATCTTTTGAAAGATGTGAGAGAAACCACTAAAAAGGTGTTTCTCATCATAAGATTTAGCAACGTTTTTTAGTTCAAGAATAGTTTTTCCCATTCTCTTGCTGGCAAAAGCAATTTCCAGCTCAGAATTTGATACGAGATAAGATTTATCTATAAGTTCTTTAACGCGGTCAATATGGTTTTTAGGTTTACTTGTGCGAGCTTTTGCTCCGCGGTGAAGCCATTTGATCTCTTTTTTGAGTTGAGCCCGACGCCTGGTTTCTTTACGTTCGGAGTCTAAAAGGTCAAATTCTTTTTTTTGCAGATAATAGCCATAATTTCCATCATAGAATCTGATCTTTCCATCTTCCATTTCCATAACCCGGTTTGAGACAGCATCAAGGAAATACCGGTCATGGGTTACGAAAATTATTATACCCTTGTAATTGAGCAGATATTCCTGCAACCACTCGATAATATCTACATCAAGGTGGTTGGTAGGCTCATCAAGGATCAGGATATCAGGATCGTCCATAAGTACTCGAGCCAGATCAAGCCGCCTTTTCTGTCCACCAGAGAGGATACCTGTATTCAGGCTCAAGTCAGAGAATCCGAGGATATCAAGGAATTTTCTGGCTTTGACTTCAATGTCCCAGACCTGTTTTGCATCAATTTCAGTCATCAAACGCTGCTGTTCAGCAACCAGTTCAGGAAGATCAACATCAGGTTTTTTCATTTCATCTTCTAATTGATGATACCTGCGAAGCAGATTGTACTTGGGATTGCTACTGAAATATATTTGCTGATAAACCGAAAGATCATCATCAAGCTCAGGAATTTGAGGTAGATAACCAATTTTTATATTACTGCGAAAGACGATGGATCCGTTATCAAGTGGTTCTCTGCCAGTGAGCATTTTCAGGAAAGTGGATTTTCCGCAGCCATTAATCCCGATCAAGCCGATTTTATTATTTTCATGAATGCCAAAAGAGGCATCCTGGCAAATAAGCTTTTCGGCAAATGATTTGCTTAGTTTTTCTATGGAAACAATATTTTTGGTCAACTAATGTATCCTTGCAATATTAATATAAAAGTCTAAAGAAATGACGGATCTGGTCAGCATACTTACCATAAACAACCACCTGATGATTTCCACAGATATTGTCAAACCAGTCATGAAGCGATTCATTCGTCTGAATTTGCATGGAGCTTCGGCAGAAGCTATTTTTCCCTACTATTTCAGAATTCACGGTGCCTTCTAGAACATCAAAGCGGGAATCTTTGCCTATGCGAAAAACCGTGATATCCCGAGGTTGCCTGACATCCATAAATTCCTCTATAAAATCAAATTCCGGGGCATTATTAAAAAGAAAAGTACTATTGATATTGAACATGTCCATGGGAACTGTGCAATGCGTTAAATAGAGCAGGTTATCAATAAAATCTATGTGAGAGATATTTGTCATCCAGCAGTATTTTTCAGTTAACAAATTAAGTATTTTAAGTGAGAAGGCAGCTTCCAGATCACCCTCACAGGCTGAGATAATGCCTTCTTCATTAAATCTATCCATTGTGAGGCAAAAGGACGAGCCTTGCTGCTGCATGTCTTTGCAGCGGACAGCCAGCATATTTGCTTCAAATTTTTTCAGGAGTCTATTTATTGCCAGATAGCTGACAGCAGAATTATAAAACTCAGCAGGAGGTAGTTTAGCAAGGTCATCTTTATTATACCAGTACTCAGCTTCTTCATTCGCGATTTTGGGATCTACCTTGTCATAACTGTGTAGGAGTTCATTCACTGAAGTCGGATATATCTTTGTTTTGAAAGGGGGCGGAGGTGAAAGGAATTCGGATGTGAGTACCCACTCGTGTGGTTTGCCAATCATCAGAAGCTTGGACTCATTCATTTTTGTCTTATATTTTTCTATATTAAAAAGTAATTTGAAAGCTTCCTCTGTATATGTGGCAATCTTAATCTCGCTATTTGCATGATAATAACCATTGAGTTCGGCACCCGATGAAAGCGCATTATTGATCGGTAGACAATAAATATAAATGGTGGAAAAAGCTTTCTGGACAATTTTTTTTACCAGCACTTCAGTTCCACCAGACAGCAGGAGGATAATAATTGTTTCCAGAGGATTGATAAAGGGAGGTAAAATTGGTTCCGACCATACCTTAAGATGAGATAACTCTTTTTCTTTCAGATATTTCTCTACTTTTATCACATCAGTATGGGGAGAGATCAGAACAAATACATTTTCCATTTACTAATTAATCTCCAGACTATAAATTTCATCATTCTTTTTTAAAAAATTAGCTGATAGATAATTAGTTAAACTGTCAAGACATTGTTAACATTTATCTGAAAAATGATGTAAGAAAAAACGAGAACGTGACTGAAAATCATACTATTCATGTCCATATCAGTTAGGATGAAATGTAGTTGCTGCGTAAATTTAGAAGCTTTCAGGGTAAAAAAAATGGTACATGTGTAGGGATTCGAACCCTAGACCCGCTGATTAAGAGTCAGCTGCTCTACCAACTGAGCTACACATGCACTCGGGAGCAAAAGTTAAATTCAGGTTAAAGCTGTCAAACAATTTGCGGATAAATTTATGAGATAATTTTGGGTATTGACAAAAAGAGTAAAGTATAATAAGTAAGCCGTCAATAAGGAGAAGCAGAAAATGTTTGCAGTAATGGTAGATCATAAATTAAGGGATTATCGGGATAAGATAGCCTATAGTATAGATTATATATTTACTGTATTGGGCTATAACTACCGGATTCTTGCTGATGATGAATATGCGAAAGTGGAAGAGATACCCTTCATGTATGTATCTGATAAGAAGATAGTTGAGGACTATTTATCTGATAATCCGCGAGGGTTTGCAATTTGCATTTTGCATGATCCCATTCATTATAATTATGAAAATCTGGGCAGGGCTGATATCAAGCAATTACTGAAAAGTTTTAATATAGGTCATGATATTCCATATTTATGCAGCAGGGAGATAGTGGAACCCATATCTTTTACCTGTGATTCGCAGCAAAAGCGTTTTTATGTGGGAGTATTTCATTTTGATCTGATCGGTAATATATATTTTCATTTAACCGGCAGGGAGCAGAATGCATTCAATCAGCGGGATCCACATAAGCAGTACTTATATCAGCAATCGAATTTTGAAAAATTTATGAGTTACCCTTATTTAACAGGAATGATCAATTTGGTAGAATTATTTCTGGGAGAAGGGGAAAACTATTTAAGATATCCATTGATGCAAAAGCCAGTATGGCCAGGAAATAAGCAGTATGCTGTAACAATCAGTCATAATGTTGATAAATTAACTAAATGGAACTGGAGTACTTTTTGGGGTAGTTTCTTTTACTGGTTCAGAAGCTTCTGGCGGGTGAAATATCATTTAAGGAATTTTTGGGGTTTGCTGAGATACTTATTTGATAACTGGGAGCCATACTGGAATTTTGATCTTATATCGGGTCTTGAACATGATAATGGTATCAGGAGCACCTATTTCTTTGGAGTAAATTATTCTGACAAACCGGGTGTCGATTATGATCTGAATGATGAAGACCAGAAGAAGCAGAAGAATGAACTGCAGGCATTTGGGCATGATTTCGGACTGTTTTTAAGTGGTGAAAATGCAGAAGAGAAAATTGCCACTTCATTAGATAAATTGACTGAATTTACTACTTCAAAAATTAAAGGAGTGCGCAAGGCAAATCTGTTGACACTGAAAGAAGAGGACATATTAAACAGCAAAGATAGTGATCTGGTGTGGGATAGTTCCTTGACAATGCCGGATCTGCAGGGTTTTGTGAATGGGATTGGCTATCCATATTTTATAATTCCTGCGAATATAAATGAGGGGACCCTGATAGAACTGCCGGTGAATTTTAGTGATCAAGCTCTTTTAAATGGCAAAATATCCTTAACTCGAGATGCTCTGGAAGAAAAGATCGAGGACATGATAGATAAAGCAAGGAAGTTCAGATCTTTATTAGTTTTTAATTTCAGTTTATACACTTTTGAAGAGATATTGCTTTTATCTGAAATATATAAATGGTTGATGGAGCGATTAAAGGGAGATCCTTCGGTATGGAAGGCACGGCTTTCAGAGATAAGTAACTGGTTAGAGCAAAGGTCAAGCGTAAAAGTACATAATAAGCGTGATCTGGTTGAGATTGAGATAGGTCGAGATATTGATGAGATTACCCTGTATTTGAAGGGATTATGGCGTGTGACAGAAATCCTGGAACGTAAAATATTGGAAAATGAACAGGAGGAGTTAGACCTGTTTACAGAGAATACCTGGTGGCAATTGAATGATGCGGAGGTGATGGTTACGGGTAGGATGCTGAAGGTGAGGAATGCAAAGAGTGGTTGCCGGATCAGGATAGAGACGGAGAAATTTGGTTAGAAGAGTTAAAAGGATAAGATGCCAAAAGCCTTAATAATCTCTTATTTCTTTCCACCATTAAGTGGACCAGGTGTGCAGCGGTCATATAACTTCGTCCGTAATTTACCAGCTAATGGGTGGGAACCAGTAGTTTTAACTGTTAAAGATATAAGTTACGTAGCTCGAGACGAATCATTGATGGACAAACTTTCAAATACAGAGATCATCCGAACTGAGACTGCAGACCCCATGCGAATCATATATTTGTGGGATAAAATATGGGGCAGGAAAGAAGGGGATAGTGCATATATTCACGCCAGTCAGAATCTACGTAGTTTTGGGAGAGATGTATTTCCCATTGATTCCAAAATAGGGTGGCTGCTAACAGCATACAAAGAAGCCTGCAAGCTGTGTCGTTTACATGATATCAAGGTGATCTTTGCAACTATGAGTCCTTTCACTTCAGGCATTCTAGCTTATATGGTGAGTCAGAAAACAGGATTGCCCTATATACTTGATTATCGTGATCTGTGGCAGGGTAAGCCGGATATCAGCTATTTCAGCAGATTTCACCGCAGGCTGGCAGAGACATGGGAAAAACGGATAATCAGAGCAGCGGATTCTATTATCCACGTTACGGACAGGTCTAAGGAACGGTTTCTGGAGATCTATCCGGAATGCGGAAGTGATAAAGTGAGTGTGATCTATAATGGATATGACCGGGAAGCGATCTCGAAAGAGATCCCAGAGCAGAGTGATAACAGCAGGATAACATTTACCTATGCAGGACATTTTTACGGGAAACGAAATCCCAGGTTATTTCTGGAATCAATTAAAGAGCTCATCGATGATGATTATCCTCTGGATGGAGTAATATTTGAATTTATTGGTAGTTTTCCTAAGTCAATCGAGGAATTATTTTTTGAACATGAATGTTTAAAACGGATAAAGTATCTGATTTATGGAGATTATATAAAAAAATTGATTGACAGCACGGTATTATTATTATTCATTTCAAGTGAAGACAGCAGGATGATATTGACCCAGAAATTATTTGAATATCTGGCTGTAAAACGTCCGATCCTGGCAATGATACCGGAAGATGGGGAAGCAGCGGGGATCATAAATAAATATTCTGCTGGACTTGTTATTGATGGATCAAGTAAAGAAAAAATTAAAGCCGGGATACAGGAATTCTGTGGGATAATCAGAAAAGGGGATCTAACTAAAAGGTTTAATGTGGCAAATAATGATTATAGAGAATTTGAACGCCAAGCTCAGGCAAGGCAACTAGCTGAGATAATGGATAAAGTTACTGATGAATAAAAAGAAACTGCTCCATATACAATTATTGCCTCTTCTTTCAGGAGTGCAGAACATGATGCTCAGCCTGCTTGCAGGTTTAGATAAAAACGAGTATGAGATCTATGTGATAAGCAAACCTGGTGGTCCTTTAGAAAAGGAAGTGGAAAAGGAAGGATACCACCATTTGCCAGTGAAATATCTGGAACGGAATATTTCTATCTTTGATCTGGCTGCTATGAACAGCATTTATAAACTTATCAGGAAGTATAAATTTGATATAGTGCATACCCATTCCAGCAAAACGGGATTTATGGGAAGAATTGCGGCAAGACTGGCAGGCGTGAAGCAGGTATATCACACAGTACATGGTTTTGCCATCCACGAGCATCAATCGAATCTCGTTAATATGATTTATATGTTTCTGGAAAAAATAGCCGGCAGGTTTTGCAACAAAGTGATATTTGTTAATGATCATGAGCGAGAAATGGCGATAAGAAGGGGAATTTTACCCGCAGAGAAAGCGATAACAATTTATAATGGAATTTCATTGGAAGGATTTAAGGTTAAGAATGCTGACGATTATCTGTCAGACAGAAATTACAAAGAGAATCCATTTACGATAGGTAGTGTTTTGCGTTTCACAACCCAGAAAAATGTATATAACACGATCAATGCGGCAATTACTGCCTGCCAGAAAAATGATGATATTCAGTTTGTATTTGTAGGAGATGGAGATGATTTTTTGATTTGTAAGAATTTGATTGATCAGGCTAAAATGAATACCCGAATACTACTCACTGGCTGGCAGGTAAAAATAAATGAGATATTGATCAAACTTGATGCTTTCATCCTTTATTCACGGTGGGAAGGTCTCTCGATCTCCATATTGGAAGCTATGGCAAGCGGGTTGCCCATAATAGCATCTAATATTAAGGGTAATAATGAATTAGTTGATTCAGAAAATGGAATACTGGTGGACGTGAAAGATTCAAATACATTAATTGATATACTTGTAAATCTACCTCGACGTAAGACAGAATTGCATGACTGGAGTAAAATATCACGCAGTCGAGTAGAAGAAAAATTTGCTATTCAAAGATTTATCAATGAATATAAGGCAATTTATGACAATTAGCATATATGCCTTGAGTTTTTTAATTCCCCTAATATTGACATTCTGCCTGGTGCCGGTTAATATAAGATTATCAAAAAAAATGGGTATGCTTGATATGCCTGATAATCGAAGAATTCACAAGGAACCTGTAGCGCTTGCAGGAGGTCTTTCCTTTGCTCTTCCTATAATATTGATGGAGATCATTCTGGCAATAGTCTTTAAGGAATATCAGGACAGGTTTATGGAGCTTGCAATTGGTGGGAGTTTGATAACTGCACTGGGCTTTCTGGATGATAAGAAGCAATTTACTGCCAGGTATAAGTTGATTTTTCAAACTGCAATAGTCAGTTTTATGTATTTTGCTGGATATCGAATGAATTTACTGACAAATCCCTTTGGTAATGCAATAAATCTCGGGATATTTTCCTATCCGTTCACATTATTGTGGTATCTTGCTGTGATCAATGCTTTTAATCTTATTGATGGTATTGACGGACTGGCAGCGGGGATATCAGCTATAGCAGGAGGTGTGATCCTTACAATTGGTATAATCAATCACGATCCATTCGTAAGTATTTTATCACTGATATTAATGGCAGGAAGCATTGGTTTCCTCTATTATAATTTTTTTCCGGCACGCATCTTTATGGGTGACACGGGAGCGTTATTTCTGGGATTCACTATTGCCTCTATCTGTATTTCAGGTGTAGGACAGTTTAAGGGGATTACTACAATGACATTATTGATCCCAATTGTTACATTGGCGTTACCATTGATAGAGACTTCTAATACGATATTTCGCAGGATGAAAGATAACCGGCATATATTTCATGCAGATAAAGAGCATATTCATCATAAACTGCTTGAACTGGGTTATTCTCAGAAAGCAATAGCCTTAGTGCTTTATTTTATAACATTTTTATTTGGATTGATCGCAATTGGATTTTCGTTCTCCAATAAACGGTTATTTCTATTGATCTTGATCCTATTAGTATTTATTCTATTTATATTGATAAATCTACTCTACAGCAAGGAATTTAAAAAATGAAAAAATTAATTTTAGTGCTAATTCTCATAACCGTAATGGCAGGTTATGGAGAGACAATTCTGCGCTCTTGGCGCAGCTACACGAATACAACCCATATTTCTGATCTTGAGATCGATGGTGATATTATCTATATGGCAACCTGGGGTGGACTTCTTGAATATGACTTCACAAAGGGGAGTTTTGAGGGTCCGATTAAAATGGAAGACGG
>Ga0075120_10002682_pt1 | contig 12681 bp, 7 predicted proteins | sample AntAceMetag02UKL_FD_69792 | JGI IMG/M metagenome (GOLD analysis project Ga0075120, IMG submission 69792) | Saline lake microbial communities from Ace Lake, Antarctica - Antarctic Ace Lake Metagenome 02UKL | ecosystem: Environmental > Aquatic > Non-marine Saline and Alkaline > Saline | place... | reverse complement strand
TTTTTTGGAAAAAATGTTCAATCAATGCTAAAATTAGGCAGGGCACAAGGTGTAGCCATTGCAGCAGCATTATTTCGTAATGTGCCAATTTTTGAATATGCTCCAAAAAAAATAAAACAATCAATTACAGGAAACGGTAACGCTTCGAAAGAACAAGTTGCAGGAATGCTGGCAAATTTGGTTTCGATAAAAGACCCTCCAAAATATTTGGATGCTACTGATGGTTTAGCAGCAGCAGTTTGTCATTATTTTCAAAAAAATTCTATTCAAAATAATAAAAACTATTCAGGATGGAAAGCTTTTCTAACTGATAATCCTGATAAATTGGCAAAAACGCCATAACTATTTCATTGCTTTGCTAATCTTTTTTGCTATTGCCGAAAATTCATCAGGAGTAAATTTCATTTTAGGTTTTTTGAAATCTATATCATAAATTGTTTTTAATGGAATAAGATGAATATGGGCATGAGGGACTTCAAGACCAACAACAGCAATTCCCACTCTTTCGCATTTCACAACTTTTTCAATAGCTAAACCAACTTTTTTTGCAAAAAGAAACAAGCCTATATAAATTTCATCATCAACATCAAAAATATAATCTACTTCTTTTTTTGGAACCACTAAGGTATGACCTTCGCAAAGAGGATTAATATCTAAAAATGCATAAAAATTTTCATCTTCTGCAATTTTATAAGATGGAATTTCTCCATTGATGATTTTAGAAAAAATTGTTGCCATAAGAAAATATTATCTTGATATTTCAATAATTTCAAAAGAAATTGTACCGGCAGGAACTTCAACATCAACTTTTTCGCCAACTTTTTTACCTAACAAACTTTTTGCAATTGGTGATGAAACAGAAATTTTTCCCTTTTTAAAATCTGCCTCAATTTCAGGAACAATTTCATAAGTCATTGTTGCACCATTGCTAAGATTTTTAATTTTTATTATGGAAAGCAATAAAACTTTTGATGAATCAATCTTAGTTTCATCAAGAATTCGTGCCTTATGAACAATTGCCTGAAGTTTTGATATTCTTAATTCCAGCAATCCCTGGGCTTCTTTTGCAGCAGTGTATTCAGCATTTTCCGACAGGTCCCCTTTATCTCTTGCCTCAGATATTTGCTGTGAAATTGAAGGTCTTTCCACTGAAATAAGCTGTTCCAATTGGTCTTTTAATTTTTGTAACCCGATTTCAGTATAATATGTAATTTTAGACATTGATATTAATATTTTTTTGGAAAATGCTAATGTAAGATGACCCTAAAAAGGGTCTTATAATTTTAAAATATAAAATTAATAAAATTAAATTAAAATAAAAAATTTTATTATTATAAATTTATTCTGGCTCCGATGCTGTGAGTTCCTGAGAATGGGTCAGAGGCTCTATAAGAATAATTAACAGAAAAAGATGAACCTTTTTCTTTATTCAGTGGAGCTTGAATTGTCAAACCTGCTGTTGGACCAGTAAGAGCTGTAGTTCTTCCTGCATCAAAATCGCTAAAAAGATCCTCTTCATAAACGTATCCTCCTCTTAAAACCAAATATTCTTTCCATGAATATTGCAAACCTAAAGCATATTGGTCTTTAGTAAAAGAGTTAGATGTAAAATTACCAGCAACTGTAAGAGTATGATCAGTAAATAAGAAATCATATGAAGCACCAATTTTTATTAATGAAGGTAATTCAAATGATGCTGAACGTTGCTCAACTGTTAAAGAATTTTCTTGTCCGGGAACAAAGCCTCTAAAAGATAGTCCATCACCTGAATATTTCATGGTAGGACCAACATTTTTCATAGATATTCCGAATTTAATATTTTCCTGTTCTCCTGTTACGTATTGAATACCTGCATCAATTGCAAGACCTTGAGCAGAAACATCAGAAATTTGTTCGGAAATAATTTTAAAATTTATACCTCCATAAATACTATTGGAAAATGCTTTAGCATAAGAAATACTAATATTTAAAAGACTTGGCGAGAAAGTTCCTATTCCACCTCCTTCGGGAAAATCAACAGTAGTAATATCAATTTCACCAAAAGACATTGACATTATTCCGAAACTTATAACTCCTTTATTTTCTCCAAGTTTTTGAGAAATTCCAAAAGCGTTTATATTAATATCCGTACCCTGTAACCATATAGTTCTACTAAACACTAACTCGGTACCTTTAGTAAATGCTGTTCCTGCGACGTTCAAATATTGAGCTTCCAATCCTCGAATACAAGCACTGTTTGCATCTCCCCAACCTGAACTTCTTGCCCATGGATTTATTAATAATTCAGAAGCTCCAGCTTCACCTGTTCTGTCTTCATTACCTGCTATCAGATTATTTAATGGAAACACTACCAATCCTATTAGAACAGTAATCATTAAATATTTATGTAACTTTTTCATATGATTAAATTTATGATTTTCAATAATATTATTTGTCAATTTATGATTATTTATTAGAATGAATTTAAATCAATAGGTCGCAAGGTTCCAAACCATTTTATTACTCTTTCGCCTATACCTTCTGCTTTAACATGTATCAAGTATAAGCCTCCTGCTATTGGAATACCTGCATGATTTTTTAAATCCCAGTCTATTGATGTTTTAGGTTCGGTATCTCCTAATTCTTTTAATGACGAAACTCCGCTTTTATCAACATTAAATTGTCTTACTAAAACTCCATTGACTGTGTAAATTGATATTGTAGATTTTACAGGAAGATTTGTAATTTTTACACGATTATCCAACTGGTCAACTTCGTAGCCCGAGAAAGCATAATATGGATTAGGAACTATGTTAATTAAATCTAAAGCATTTTTAGCTGTTTCATTGTCATTTTTAATAGTTGCAATTCCATCGGTATTAAAAGTGTACATAGGATAATTGCCATTTTGAGCAGGATTGGCACCATAAGTAGAATAATTCTTTTTATATGGTTTTGCAACCTTAATTATTATAGTAACATCAGTAGGTATATCTTGTGGGTCTTTAAAACTATAATCTCTGTCAAGCATCGGCATACCAACCCACATAACATCTTTATATATATTTCTTTTTGAAGAACTTGGTGGATTAAAACTACCTTGTGATAATATACCGTAAAGCCATGCACCATTATCGTAAACAGGGCAATCATACTGACTATCATAATTATGCCCCATAATATAAATAACATGTTTTCCACCGAATAAAACTTCTCCTAAAGATGTATAATAATTACTGGTTGGATTCCAAATCATGTCTCTAGCATTTTCACCAACTAACCATGAATCTTCACCAAACATCATATTTAATCTTTCACCTGTTTCAAGATTTATAGCGTAGCCGGGGAACCAGCTCATACCTCTTCCGCTTTCTGCATTTCCGTTTTTATCAACTGAATTTCCAGCTCTTATATTAAATTTTGCTACACCTCCTTCTGCCAGACTTTCGTCGTCGCATAATTCAATGACAGGACATCTTGTCCATTTTGAATCATCGGAAGTTAAAACCAGCATAATACTTGAAGTATTTTTGATTTTATTCATTACAATATATTGACTCCAGGCAGGTCCGTTTTCATATTTCGATGTTAAACGATATGGAGCAAATGTGCCGTTTACAACTTTTTCATAATATTCTTTAGGGTCCATCCAGTCTTTCCCTAAATTTCCAGGTTCATAATCATTATTTTCAGGTTCAGCATTATCTTCTCTTGTTCCTGAACGAATCCAATTTAAAGTTGTTGAACCGTCATAGTCGGAAACACCACTAAACCATCTTTCTGAACTATCGGCATAAGCAATTGATGATTCTATAAAACCATTGTCAATTGCACCTTCTTCTCCGGGGTCAACAGTTTGTTCAATTTGAATAGATAATCCTATATCCGGAATTAATTGTTCGTTTCCAATTTCAATACTTCTTTCGGAATAAATAAAACTATTAGTATCATTAGGATTCGCATCATCTATTAAAACCCATCTTGCTAAACTGATATTATTAGGGTCAATTGTATCAGGAATAAATTTGAGAGTGTAATCAGCCTTTTTAATATTTAAAGGGTCAATAACTTTAACTTTTATAGGTCCAATTGAATAATCATATTCAGGTGTTAATGATTTCCATGGGGGTCCTGCCATAATTTCGTCAATAGTTTTTGTTGTAAATTCAAGTGCATTTCCTCCATTTCCTTGCCCTTCGATACGAGTAATTTTTGGACCATCTCCATAAGAGGCTAATGGAACTGTTCCATTAGCTTCGGGACTTGTTATATGTGGAATTCCGGTAGTAAAAGTAATTGATAAGCCGGCAGATGATTTTCTACCTGCAAGATATGGTTTTTTTTGTCCATATAAACCTTCTAATATTGCAGGGTCTTGAGAGTATTTTTTATATTCGTTATAAGCATAAGCTATAGCAATAAAATAATATTTTTTATGATTAACCAATGTTCTGTCGCCTGAAGCAAATTGGTCTTCAGTAATTTTAAATGAATGAACTATTCCTTCATCTGCACCATTAACTTCTTCAACAGGCATATTTCCAGCTACTGCATCAGAGTAATAATAATTTACTAATTGTCCTACATCATTTTTTTTGTCACACTGAGCAACTAATCTCGCTAAATCAGGGTCACTTAAATCAGCTATTGATACAGTAGCACTTTTAATTTGATATATTTTGTATCCTTCAAATCTATATAGGGAGTCATATCTCGCAGCTCCTTGAAGAGAATCAGGAGAAATAATTCCAGGGTCCCATTCTTCATATTCTTCATTATAGTTATTGGAAATTGGTCTGTTTGAAATATAAAGAATTAATTCTTTATCAAGTTCTCGGATTATTAAATCTGGAGCATCAGGTCCGTCAACAACTTTAAAACAATTATCAAACAGACGTTGGCATTTGTCATCAACAGTTCTGAGAAGTTCAACAGAAGCAAAAGGTCCACCTGTACTTGCTCTTGCCCATGGAATACCAACAGTTATATAATTAACCGCACCTGCTTCAAGAGTGAAAGGTCCGGCAGATTGCATAAATCTTCTATCGTAAGGTGGATTATGTGCTTCTTCTTCTGTCCAGTAAACTTGACCGTTTGGTGCTTGTCCACCAGTGCCCCAGTTACATGGGTCTGTATCACCGGGAAACATAAAATCACAATCAGGACCATAAGCAGGCGGAGAAGAATTGGGATGAGCATTGCCTCCATATTGCATTCTAGTATTGTCTTTCCAGAATCCTTTAAGAAATTGATAATATTCTACTGCATAATCCGGGTCGGTCATAGCTTCAAGTCCACCACTTCCGGTATTATTATGATAAACAAATTTACGCATTCCGAAACGCTCGTTATCAATAATATCATCGCCAAAGTTTACGCCATTAATATTAACATCACAGATAAGAGTTTCATAACTTCCTGTCGTGTCCGTATAGTACAAATATGTTGTATCAATTGGCAAATGTGTGATAGAATCATATATAATGACTGGAGGGTTAATTAATGTATCATTACCAATTACATTATAATTTAAAGTATCACCTGATGCATTAATATTATATAATTTAATAGTAGTGTAATGAGTTAAAGAATTAGGATTGTCTATTCCGTCAGCATCCATATAAGGTCCCTGGAAAAAATCAACACCAACAGCAGGTGGTTGTTCCCCATAGTGGTCATATTTTCCGGTACCGTCAACTGATACACCGTTATAACAGTAACCCAATCCTCTAAGAATGTCGCAACCAACAAAATCATCATAAGCATAGCCAAGGTCAGTATCAACCCACTGACTAAAATAAGTTTCAGTTAAACGATAAGTAGAACGGTTAATAATTTCATAACTATAAAATGTCATATTATTAATTTCATCGTTAGTTGCAAAAGCAAATGCTTGTGCACGTATTTCTACACCTATTGCAGCACCTGTTGTTTCGGTATGAATATTACCTTTATCATTAAATACCCACCATAAAGTTTGGTCACCTTTAAGAACCTGATCAACTAAAATTCCATTTCCTTCCATAGTAGGGTCATCTTGTTTACAAAGAGAATTATCTGTGTCATAATAAGGATAATCTCCTGCATCGGGGTCATAAGAGAGATCTCCATCATAATCAAAGAAAGGAGCAAGATAATAGCTTTGGTTTTTTGACAAATCACCATGAGCAGGCCAATCATCAATAATTTTTGGTCTTTTATAATCCGGATAAGCATCTTTATCAGCAAACCATGCTATAAATTCATTTACTTCTCCTCTTGTAATAACAAAATGTCTGTCGTAATCGTCGCATGTTTCTGCATCAACAGCAGCAGTTCCATCAGTTGTTAGTGGACCTGTCCAAAAGTCATTACCATGACCTCGATATCTTTGGGCTGCACATTTCAATTGCCCATTAACATCTTCGCCTGCCATCCATAAAGAAGCAGAGAACATTGATGTTTTTCTGGAGCCTTTAGGTATTTCATATTCAGAAACATTTTGAAGGTCCCACCACATATCACCACCAGTGTTAATTCTTGCCCTGACATTATTTATACTTAAATCAGTTGCAGCAGTAGCCGGCAAACAAGCAGTTGCAGCAACTCTATTACTAGAATTATGTGGTTTTTCATTTAAGTATTTTTCTGCTGATAAATTGTTTGAAAAAACTCCGCAGATTATTAAAAGTATTATGGAACGAATTATATTTTTCATAATATTTATTTATTAAAATTTATTTCTATTTTTTTAAAAATTAAGTGCGATTCCTAAACGAATTCTTCTTGGCAAACTATAATTGCCAGGATTGTTAACTCTAATTTCATATAAATCTCTGAAAGCTTGAGGGTCATTATTTGATTCGATTTGATTCTGGTATTCTGCAGCAGCAAGAAATCCATCATCATCCGGATTTCCTGTATATCTATAAACACCCATAACATTTTTGGAATTTAATAGATTGAGGATTTGTAAATAAATGTTGACGTAAGTAATTTTTTTGCTTTTTTCTTTATCTTTTCCCCATTTAATACTAAAATCTTTATCAATTCTTGCATCTATTCTGAACTGCCAAGGTAATCTTGAACCGTTTATAGAACCCTGAAGCAAAGAAGAACCTCCACCAAGAATAGCAGAAGTAACATTGCTTTGTCTGCTGTAAGGTGTTCCTGAGCCACCATTAAATGTAATATTAAATCCTGTATTTTCCAACAAAGCAATGGATTTAACTTTATTAGTTCCTTTAACTTTACGATTAATAACCGGTCCGTTATATTTTTTACCTTCGTCAAAACGAAAATCAATAGTGGTTTTTATTTGGTGACGTTGGTCATAGCTATAAGGACCTAGAGTTCTCAGATTAGGTTGTCCGGAAGTTACTAAATTAAGTCCCGATGTTGCTGATGAACCAGTACCGTTTGCAAATTGCATAGTGTAACTTGTTTTCACCCAAACATTTTTGCTTCTTCTTAAATCATAAGAAATAGTCATTCCTTTCACAGTACCGAAATCAATATTATTGTAAGAAATATATGATACAGGATAAGCATCGGTGTATTTGAAAATTTGAACCATGTCTTTCATTTGTCGGTAATAAGCAGAAAATCTAAGAGCCGAAGACTTATTTAATACTTGTTGGAATCCTAATTCATAATCAACAGTTTTTTCAGGTTTTAGGTCTGGATTTGAAATTCTGTTTTGTCCGATACTTTCAATATAATAATAACTTGCCGGATTTAATCGTGTGCCTGTAGTAGGTCGCTTTGTTAATACATCATAATGGGCAAAGAATAATGCTTCATCAGAAATCGGGAATGAGAATGATATTCTCGGCATATAGCTAATTTGAGGCTCAAAATCTTTAAAAGCTTTAGAGCTTAATACGTTATCATCAGGGTCAACAAGATATGGAGCAATTCCAGTACTTCCTTCAAGTACTGAAGGGTCAGAAATTTCTGTTCCTTCTGAATTATACCAAACGTCTTCATTTCTGTATCCTACGATTGAGGAAGGATTGTGAACATCATTTACATAAACAACATAATCACTGCCCATATTTGAAGGATGAGAAGAACCAAAATCAACAGCATTAACTTCACCAACTGTTTTAGCTTCAAATAATAAATATGGGTCTTTTAAAACTTTTTGATTGGCATCATAGCGGTCAACTCTTAAACCTATATTAAAGATTAAGTCTTTAAAAGCAAATTTATCCTGAATATAACCAGCCATATAAATAGGTTCAAAAGCACCAATATATCTAGTGTAATTTCCATTTTCATCTTTATCATTAAAGAAATCATCAAAACTTGGTTTGTCTTTTAATAATTTTCCAGTGTGGTCATATCCATAATAAGAAACATAAGAATTACCTCTAGATATACGATCACTATTGTTTAATAATTCATCAGCACTAAACATATCAACGGAGAAAAATGATGGGTCTATGTTATCAACGTCAATCCAATCAAGTCCGTCAACAGATAGACCAAGTTTTTTTCTAAGATTAATATCAAAGAAAGTTTGAGATGAAGCATCGTATAATCTATCATACCATATTGTATCCTGAAAAACGCCGTTAGCATCAAATACAGCATGAGGGCTTGACTTATCAAGCTGTTCAATATGGTAGTTTGTTAAGCCTCTCATTAAAGTCCAGAAACCAGCAGGCTTATAAGCATAAGCTCTGTCAACACGCTGTTCATAAATTAGTCCGAACTGCACTTCGTGATTGCCAATATCAGCAGAACCATGAGCATTTATTCCGATTTGAGAAGCATTTGTAACACTATAACCATTGTATGGTGTACCTGTGTTTGTCCATAAATATGGAGAATATACAGGGTCTGGTAATTGTCCGTTTAATAATCCACCACCATTCTGGACTAATTCTGAATTTATGTAATATCCGGAACTTAATGGATACAAATTGTAATATTGCTGAGTATAATTTGATAAATCAGGATTAATATCAGAAGAAGTAAAAGTATATAAAGTATCGCGGAATCCATTATGTACAAATACATTATTATATCCAAAAACTGAATCAGATCCAAGTTCATAAGATTTAATTTTATAAGTTTTAAAATCTCCTACATATCCATACTTGAAAAGGTCATCTTTATGATCCTTGTTTTGATTTTTATAGTTATACTTAGAATAATCGGCTTGAATAGAATAATAAACATTTTTAATAATTGATTTACTATCTTTGTCAGAAGGGAAACGTTGAGTAAATCTTCCATAAACTCTCCATGTACTTGTTATATATTCTCCATTATTTTTTGCATTATACATTGAGTTTCCTAAGCTCCAAAGTCGTCCTGTGCCGTAATCAAAAGTTCCACCGAAAGTAAGGTTAGTATTATTAGTAGTACGAACATCTATTTTTCCAATAAGATTTATTCCGTATCTATCTGCATCTGTTTTAGCAGCAATGTTTTCTATATCATCTTTATGAACATATTCTGAATTTTGATAAGTTCCAAAACCAAGACCGGAAGGCCTGAGAGGGTCTGCTTCTAAAGACACTAAAACGTCTTCTTTGACTCTGCTAACACCAGTTCGATAAGGTCTTGGGTCTTTAAGATAAGATGCTTCACCTGCTATAAAGAAACCAAGAAGTGATGAAGAACTATTAGTATCCTTACCCATTATTAATGGACCCTGTACATTGAAACCAAGAAGATTATACCCGTATTTGTCTAGCAACTCAGATGTTACAAATTCTACACCAGCCCCAAATTTACGAGATGGTCCTTTAGTAGTAGTATTAATAATACCGCCGGTTGCATCACCATAACGTGAAGGTGTACCACCTGTGATAACAGTAACTTGTTCGAGGGCAGATTTTGGCAAACTTTTAGAACCTCTAACTCTGATGCCATCAATGTACATCACTGTACCTTCTGTACGTGAACCCCTGATGCTTCCCATTTCTCCATCACGCGAAAAAACACCTCCAACCTGAACTGCAATAGATTGTGCTGACCTAGCTGACATCTTTGAAATTTCTTCAGAAGTCATTGTTCCGCCTGTAGAAGTTTGATCCTTATCAATTAATGGTACTTTATATTCTATAATCTCAAAAGTTTCTAGAGTTGTAATAGTTGATTCCATATCAATATCAAGGACACGAATTTTATCTGAATTAATAATAACTCCTCTGATTAATAAAGGTTTGTAGCCAACAAAAGTTGCTTTTACATCATATTTTCCAGGGGGAATAGGCTTAATAGTATAATTACCATCAAAATTTGTGGTTGTTCCACCAAGCTGTTTTCCGTCTAATTCAATAACAATGTTGACAAATGGTATCAGGTCTTTGGTTTTCTTGTCTTTTATAACTCCTTTCAATGTTCCCGATTGAGAATATATTAACGTTGTTGTGGTTAATATGATTGTTAATGTAATAAGTAACTTCTTTAACATATCTGTAATTTTATGTTTAATATTTCTTGTGTTTTAATAAAGCGGTAAAGATAAAAAATAATTATTTTTAATTTTAAAAAAAAGAAAAAATATTTAATTCTAAAACATTCAAACATAACGTCTGTTCAAAATTTCAGAAAAAATAACAGCTTTTTTTAGGTCAAAATTCTCTAAGTCAACTAATTTATTTTTTTGTTTACCGGTTTTTTCTATATCTATTATAATATCATTAGAATTAGATTCTAATAAATCTTCTTGTTTTTTTATTATTGGTTCTTCAATAGCAATTTCATCTTGAAAATTATCCATATATTTTTGTTCGTCAATTATAGTCTCAGCAGGAGCAGGAACAGAAGCAAAAGATGGCTGAACTACATTAGATTGCTCATTGTTTAGTAGCATTTCTTCAAGAAATGATTTTTTTCTTTCTACAGGGGGCTGTTGTTGTGATGTTGTTTGGGCAGATTTTGCTTTGTTTTTTTGACTTTTTCTATAAAGGGAATATAATACCCAAGCTACTCCAATTATTATATATATATACTCTTTCATAAAAGATTTTTTGTGAAAAAAATTTAGTTATTATAAAACAGATGATATATTAATTTTAAGGTTAATATATCAAAACACATAAAGGTACAACATTTTAAGTAATAAAAAAAGCAAATTTAATATTATTTTTTTAAAAAAAACAAATTACTTTAAGCAATTCTAAGATTATTTTTCTTAACACATGAATTTTAATTCCTTATCACTGAATTATTCAGAAAAATTCAAGCATACAGCTATTCTATAACCAAAACGAATTCTAAGATTCAAAGAACTTTTATTTTTAATTTGTCATAAGGAAGAAATTATAGATAATATTTAGAAAGCACTATTTATGAACATACTTAATAAATTTCTCAACTTCGGGAATTCCGCCCTGATAAACCAAATATCCATTATAAGGTTCACGAGGAGTAATTTCATCATTAATTGATGTCAACATAATTTTCTTTACTTCTTCGGGGTCTTCAGTTTGTCCGAGAGTCCAACCAAGTTTTATGAAAGCAACTTCGGGAAGCATGTTTCCTGTAGGAATAATTCCTTTTGCCATCATATCACGACCGGTATCATAAACAAACATGTGAACATATCCCCAAATAGTTTGAAGTGTCATATACATATGAACACCTTTCGCATGAGCTCTTTCGATAGCAGGATAAAGTTCTTTATTAACGTGTCCTAAACCTGTCCCGATAATAATAACACCTTTGTAGCCTGCATCAATAATAGCATTCAATATGTCCGGATTCATTCCGGGATAATAATACATCATCGTAACCTTATCATTAAAATAAGGCATAATTTTAACATTCCTGTCTTTTCTTCGGGGTTTATACTCCTTTTTTAAATGAGTTATTTCCTTTTTGTTAATCATTGCTAATGGAATATCGCCAATAGTTCTGAAAGTTGAACGATAGGAAGAGTGCATTTTCCTAACACGAGTACCTTTATGAAGAAGGCCATATTCATCAGAAGTAGGCCCGAACATACAAACCATAACTTCAGCAATATCTGAATGTCCGGCAGCTTTCATAGCATGTTGTAAATTAAGAGCCGCATCGGAGCTTGGTCTGTCAGACGACCTTTGTGAACCAACAAGAACAATTGGCACAGGAGAATTCTGAACCATAAATGTTAATGCTGCACCTGTGTGATGCAAGGTGTCAGTACCGTGACCAATAACAATTCCATCTATACCATTTTCTATTTCTTTTCCAATTGCTTTTGCTAATGACATATATTGAGATGGTCCCATGTTTTCAGAAAAAACTGCAAAAACTTTTTCAGTTGTCAGGTTGCAAATGTCAGCTAATTCAGGAACAGCACCATATAATTCTCCGGGCGAAAAGGCTGGTATAACAGCACCTGTACGATAATCAAGGCGAGAAGCAATTGTGCCACCAGTTCCAAAAAGTTTTACATAAGGCAAACCTTCTGTAAAAGGAAATTCTTTTTCAGGAATCTTATAATTAGCTTTTTTGTATCCGGTTTCTTTCATGTCGATTATAGTTTTTATATCTATACCTATATTATAACCGGTAATAATTTTCATTACTAAGTGTTGGTCATCATCATTTTCAGAACGGGGCAGTATTGTTCCTTTAAAAGGTCCACGAGTTGTGTTTACTTCAGCTTGCCCCCAAACTCTTACATTATATTTTTTTAGAATTTCTAATGATTCGCCTTTATAACCTTGAAATATATCGTTACTCATTTTTTATTTTTTTACTATTTTTTCTAATTCG
>Ga0075120_10002680_pt1 | contig 12685 bp, 10 predicted proteins | sample AntAceMetag02UKL_FD_69792 | JGI IMG/M metagenome (GOLD analysis project Ga0075120, IMG submission 69792) | Saline lake microbial communities from Ace Lake, Antarctica - Antarctic Ace Lake Metagenome 02UKL | ecosystem: Environmental > Aquatic > Non-marine Saline and Alkaline > Saline | place... | reverse complement strand
ATTTTCGATAAGCAGGATCAGGATATCGCGTGGTGCCCGGGATGTGGTAATTTCAAGATCTTGGATACGCTCAAGCTTGCCCTTTCTGAAATGGGTATTCGCCCTGAAAATTTGGTGGTCGTGTCCGGTATTGGGCAAGCCCCCAAAACCCCCCAGTATTTCAACACCCACATGTTCAATGGTCTGCATGGTCGATCTCTGCCAGTGGCCTCAGGCGTTAAAGGAGCCAATCCATCGCTAACCGTCTTTGCCGAAGGCGGTGATGGAGATATGTATGGCGAAGGGGGGAATCATTTTATACACGCCATCCGCAGAAATCCTGACATCGTGCATCTGGTGCATAACAATATGGTCTATGGCCTCACCAAAGGACAGGCATCACCCACCAGCCAACTGGGGTTCAAAACGCCGGTGCAGGTGGATGGCGTCTTCGCCGAACCCATAAACCCCATGGCACTGGCCATTTCGCTGAATGCTTCCTTTGTAGGGCGCGCGTTGGCCGGTGATGTGGACCAAACCAAAGAACTGGTGAAAAAGGCCATAGCTCACAAGGGATACGCTCTCATCGATATCCTCCAGCCTTGCGTGACCTTCAACAAGATCAATACCTTCAAATGGTTTAAAGACAACACCTACTACTTAGACAGCTCGCACAATCCATCCGATCGCACCGAGGCTTTCAGAAAAGTCACCGAAGGCGACAAAATGCCGCTAGGGCTTATCTACTGTCGCGAGCTACCAGTCTTCGAAGACCACCTGGCGGCCTATGCCTCCCGCCCCGAACCCCTGTATACCCGCCAGCTGGATGTGGGAAAACTGGAAGCAATGATCAACACAAAACGTGGTGCATAGGCAAAACAAACGCGCGCACCCACAGTTCAGCATTTAAAACCAGCTACGATGCTGGAAATCGTATCAGAATAAAGGATGCGGAATATATAAAAATGAATAAAACCGTGGATTCAAAATGAATGCGGTTTTGATTCCTTAATAACCGAGGCCCTGCTTGCCGAGGAAACACGACCTCGTGCGACCGGGGTGGGCGGCGGGCTTCTCATTGCGCTGCGGGGGATCAATATGAACCCCGGCGCCACTCCGGACGATATGGTTGCCGTCCGATTATGGGCCGATAACGAGCGCCTCATCAGTACCAGCCAGCGGGATCTTTTATCAATCGATGATCTTGTCGAACAGTTGAAAAAAGAAAAAGGGCCGTCGGAAAGCGCCGATTTTGTCGTATCGCTTGCCGACCGTCTGGTCTGGCGTATGAGCGATACGGTCGACACGCTGGAAGACCAGATTGCAGAGTTGGAAGAACAGGTCCTGTCCGAAGAAGGGACCACCCTGCGTTTTGATCTGGCGACCCTGCGCCGGCAAACCATAGCTCTGCGCCGCTATCTCGCGCCTGAACGGGATGCTGTTTCAAGTTTGATGAATGAACGGGTGAGTTGGCTGCATGATGTGCATCGAATGCGATTGCGGGAAGTGAGTGACCGGCTCATACGTCACATTGAAGATATTGATGCGGTACGTGAGCGGGCGGCGGTGACTCAGGAAGAACTGATCAGCCGCGCCTCCGACCAGCAAAACAAGCGCATGTATGTCTTATCCATCGTGGCGGCAGTTTTCCTTCCGCTCAGCTTCTTAACAGGTCTTCTGGGTATTAATGTCGGGGGTATTCCCGGCTCGGAGAATCCAACCGCATTCCTTCCTGTTATTCTGTTTCTGACGGTTACGGTTCTCTGTCAGATACTATTGTTCAAATGGAAAAAGTGGTTGTGATACTTGATCGCGGAAAGAGGGTGACACGGCACAAAGCTCAATGCGTCCTGAACCAAAACTGCTGCCAGTTGTTGACTACAGCCGAGGTCCCCCACAGGCGGTCGAATTCCGGCTTCGCCATAGTGTTTTCTTTTCCGAACTTCCGGCGTGAGCGGGTGCTCAGCGCCGTCCGCTACCGCCCCGAGGCGGGCCGAAGCGGCGCCTGCGCCCGGCAGGTTTCTGGGCCTTCGATGTCTGGACGGACGGTTTGGCCTTTTTCAAATGAGCATTGGGCTGGTCGGATTCCTTGAACCCCTCGAGCGTCCGGCGCTCCAGACGGCTTCCCATGCGTATTTCGATGGAACGCACCAGGGTGGCATCATCTGGAGTCACGAAGGTAAAGGCGTCTCCATCTTTGGCGGCGCGTCCGGTGCGTCCGATTCGATGCACATAATCATCCACATGAGCCGGAACATCGTAGTTGATCACATGGGAAATGGTGGAAACATCCAGTCCGCGCGAGGCGATGTCGGTGGCCACCATAATGTGGAAGGTTCCTTCCCGGAAACCGTCCATGGCGGCTTTGCGTCGGCCCTGTGAAAGATTGCCCTGGAGCGAGGTGGTGCGATGCCCGGCGCTGATCAATTGTCGGGTCAGGCGTTCGGCGCGGTATTTGGTGCGTGTGAAAATCAGCACAGAATTCCGGTCGATCTGCTTGAGCAGCGCCAGCAGAAGCGGCGTTTTGAACTGATTGTCCGATACGGCAAAGAGGGCGTGCGTCACCGTGGCCGGCGGCATGGAATGCGAGATTTCCACCGTTTTCGGATCCCGCATCACCTCGCGAGCCAGCAAGCGTATATTCTCCGGCATGGTGGCGGAGAACAGCAGCGTTTGCCGTTTGGCGGGCAGCTTTTTCACGATGCGCCGGATGTCGGGAAGAAAACCCATATCGAACATGCGGTCGGCTTCATCCAGGACCAACACCTCGATCTTCGACAAATCCACGGTGCCGCGCTCGATATGGTCCAGCAGACGCCCCGGACAGGCAATCACCACATCCACGCCCTTTTTCAATTTGGCAATCTGCGGGCTGATGCCCACGCCGCCATACGCCATCGCCCAGCGAAGCCCGGTCCCCTTCCCCAGTTGCTCGAAAACTTCCCGTATCTGCTCGGCCAGCTCGCGGGTCGGCACCACGATCAAGGCCCTTGGAATGCGTCGGGTTTGACTCAGGCGCTGCAGAATCGGCAATAAAAAGGCAGCGGTTTTCCCGGTGCCGGTCTGGGCCAGCCCCATGACATCGTGCCCTTCGATGGCCAGCCCGATGGTTTCTTTCTGGATGGGAGTGGGCTTGGAAAAGCCCAGCTCAGTCAAATTGGCCATCAACGTGGCGTTAAGAGAAAAAGGAATAAAGGACATAGGATACCGACCTGTTTTTGGTGTTATTCCGCCCAGGCGGAGGCCGGAGAGGATCGTTTTTCACGAATGAAGAGCCCTCCCTAGCAGATCGCCGCGCGACAAGCGAGCGAATAAATAAGGCGGCGTTCCGTCGCCGGAACGCCGCCCAATGCCCTCCGGGCGGAAAAAGATCGGGATCGGGGTTCGCATTCGATTTCGAAGCGATCCCGATCCCGATTTGGATCATTCCAACGGCTGGGCGTCTGCAACAACGCCCAACGGATGGCTAGATCAGACCCTGTGCCAACATGCAATCGGCCACTTTCACGAAGCCGGCAATGTTCGCACCGATCACCAGATTGCCTGCCTGTCCATATTCCTCAGCCGTTTCGAAACAGGCCTTGTGAATCTTGACCATGATGTCGTTGAGTTTGGCATCCACTTCCTCACGCGACCAGCTCAGGCGCATCGAGTTCTGGCTCATTTCCAGACCCGACGTCGCCACACCACCCGCATTCGCGGCCTTGCCCGGACCGTACAGAATTTTCTTAGCGATGAACTGGTCCACCGCTTCCGGCGTGCTCGGCATGTTCGCGCCTTCGCTCACCAGCATGCAGCCGTTGGCCAGCAGGGTCTTGGCATCCTCGCCCGAAACCTCGTTCTGGGTCGCGCTCGGAAACGCGCAGTCACACGCAATAAACCAGGGGCGTTTGCCCGCGTGGAAGGTGGCACCGAATTTCGTGGCGTATTCCTGGATGCGCCCGCGCTTCACATTCTTCAGCTCTATCATCCACGCCAGCTTCTCGGCATCAATCCCGGCCTTGTCGTGAATCGTACCATCGGAATCTGACACGCTCACCACTTTGCCGCCCAACTGATTGACCTTCTCGATGGTGTATTGAGCCACATTGCCCGATCCCGAAACCGTGCAGACCTTGCCTTCCAGCGTCTGCCCGCGCGATTTCAGCATTTCCTGCGCGAAGTACACAGAGCCGTAGCCCGTGGCTTCCGTACGAATCAGTGAACCGCCCCACTTCAAACCCTTGCCGGTCAGCACGCCCGTGAACTCATTACGGATGCGCTTGTACTGTCCGAACATATACCCAATCTCACGACCGCCCACGCCAATGTCACCGGCTGGCACGTCTGTGTCCGGCCCGATATGACGCTGCAGTTCCGTCATGAACGACTGGCAGAAGCGCATCACTTCGTTGTCCGATTTGCCCTTCGGGTCAAAATCGGAACCACCCTTGCCACCACCCATTGGGAGGGTCGTCAGGGCGTTTTTGAAAATCTGCTCGAAACCGAGAAACTTCAGAATGCTGGCATTCACGCTCGGATGAAACCGCAGGCCGCCCTTGTACGGTCCGATCGAGCTGTTGAATTCAAAACGGAAACCTCGGTTGACCTGCACCTGACCCTTGTCATCCATCCAGGGAACCCGAAAGATGATCTGGCGCTCCGGCTCGACGAGCCGATGAAGAATCCGCGCATCACAATAATCCTTGCGCCGACCCATTACCGGCTCCAACGACTCGAGCACCTCGCGCACCGCCTGCAAAAATTCCGGCTCCCCCGCGTTCCGACGTTCCACTACATCCAATACTTCCTGAATTAGGTTGCTCATCTGAATCTCCTTTCATGTTTTTTAATGGCACCTGATAGCCATATGTATTCATTTGAATGACCACATAATTCCGCTTAACCACATATATGTAAAGATTTTTATTTTCTACCCCGAGGATCAGTTTTACCTTATACGGCATTTATGCCGTCTTATCTCCTTGACCTGTACCCTAAACGAGCGGATATTGCCTTTTCGAAGAGACTCATCGAGTAAAAACAGGCCGTTTTATACGGCAGAAGAAGGAGCCCGTATTTTTATTAATTTAGTATCTTCCTGGTTTTTTGTGGAGACGCAGGGGAAGTCGAAAGAAGTTGGACGAGATGGCCTGGATTTTTGGGGAAAAACCGCGAATGGAAGCGCATGGACGCAAACTTGGGGAGGGCGGCTGTCCTCAGCGGCCTTCTACTTTTCTCCAGATCATTCCATATTTCTCTCACTACCCGCGCTCACTCTCCGCTCGGCCCGTGGGGACACGGGCCCTCCCCAAGAGCATTCCTTACAAAATAATGATTTTCCAACGAATGAAGAGAGCAACGAATAGAAATCAGAGCATTGCAAAATCAACCAATATTAGCTGGGTTGCCGGGAACCCGCTTTAGGGAGAAAACATGAGCGATAAGGCAGATCAGGCCCGAACAGCCATTCTCAAGGTGTTGAACGAACTTGATGGGCGGCCCGCCGGGGCGGCGCATATCGCCGAACGCCTGGCTTCCGGCGGCGTGAAACTGCAACCCCGTACCATCCGATTTTATCTGCTCCAACTGGACCAGGATGGCCTGACGGCTTTTGTCAGTCGCCGCAAGGGCCGAATGATCACGCCGGCGGGACGTGAGGAACTCGGACGGGCCAACGTATTGGATAAGGTGGGTTTTGTGCAGGCCAAGGTGGACACCCTGAGCTATCGGATGTCGCTGAATGTGGAATCTGGCACCGGGGCCTTGATCACCAATGTGGCGATGCTGAGAAACCGGGATCTCTCCCGCGCCTTTGCCGAGATCAAACCGGTCTTCGAGCGAAACCTAGGCATGGGCAATCGGCTCTGCGTCATCCCCTCCTCCGAAACCTTCGCAGGCCATACGGTGCCGGGAGGCTATACTGGAATCGGTACGATATGCAGCGTCACGCTGAACGGCGTCCTTCTGGCGGCGGGCATTCCGGTCACCTCGCGTTTCGGGGGCCTGCTGGAAATGCGGGAGCAACGTCCCGTCCGCTTTGTGGAACTCATCGAATATGCAGGGACCACGGTCGATCCTCTCGAAATGTACATCCGCGCCGGCATGACCCGCGTGCGTGACTGCATCAGCACGGGAAACGGGATTGTGGGCGCCAGCTTCCGCGAAATTCCATCGCTCGCGATGGATCACGCACGCATCCTTTTCAAAAAAATGGAAACGCTGGATTTGGGCGGCGTGTTGTCCATCGGGCGCCCGGGGCAACCTCTGCTCGACGTGCCCGTATCCGAAGGACGCACCGGCTTTATCGTCATGGGTGGGCTCAATCCTTTTGCGGCCATCAAAGAAGCGGGCATCGCCTGCTCGTTGGACTCCCTCTCCGGTCTTGAACAGTATGCCCGGTTCGCCCCGCTCGACGCGGTATTCCGCCGCTACATGAACTCCCTGCGTTGACGTTAAAAACTTTGCAGATCCTGCAGCGGGAACATGGGACCACCCGGGCGATCGCAGATGCGGGTATGCACCGGTTGGCCCGGAAGCGTCTCGGGATAGTCGAGTGTATAGTGCAGGCCCCGGCTCTCGTGCCGCATAAAGGCCGAGCGCGTAATCAACTCGGCCACGGCGGCCAGGTTGCGCAGCTCCAACGTATCCGGCGTGATCAAATAGGCCAAATAATACTGGCGTATTTCCTGGCGAAGCACCGCCAAACGACGCGCCGCACGCACCAGCCGCTTGTTCGTCCGCACAATGCCCACATAGTCCCACATGCAGGTACGCACTTCGTTCCAGTTGTGCTCCACCACAACGGCCTCATCGCTGGGCACCGCATCGCCCTGCTCCCAGTCCGGGATGGTGATGTTCCGCACGCCGGACCGTTCTTCCAGCCCACTGCGCACAATGTGTTCGGCGGCATTGCCTCCGCAGACCACGGCTTCAAGCAGTGAATTGCTGGCCAGCCGGTTTGCACCGTGAAGGCCGGTGCAGCTCACCTCGCCCACCGCATACAGACCGGGCAATGCCGTGACTCCGTTTTCGTCTGCCGCGACCCCGCCGCAAATATAATGCGCCGCAGGAACCACCGGAACCGGCTCGGAGGCCATATCAAATCCATATTCCAAGCAGGCGTTGTAGATGTTCGGGAAGCGCTCGGTGAGAAAAGCCTTGGACTGGTGTGTGATGTCCAGATAGACGCATCGATCACCGCGTGTTTTCATTTCGCGGTCGATGGCCCGGGTCACCACGTCGCGCGGGGCGAGCGCACCACGCGGATCGTAATTTTTCATGAAGGCTTCGCCGGCCTTGTTGATCAATTCGGCCCCCTCGCCGCGAACCGCTTCGCTGATCAGAAAGGATTTCGCTTTGGGATGAAACAGGCAGGTGGGATGAAATTGAATCATCTCCATATCGAGGATCGGCAGCCCGGCCCGCCAGGCCATGGCCACACCATCACCGGTGGCCACATCGGGATTGCTCGTATAGAGATAGACTTTGCCTGCTCCGCCGGTGGCCAGAATCGTATACGGGGCACGAATGGCAATCACCTCGCCGCGCACACGGTCCAGAAAATAGGCACCAATGCAGCGGTTTTCTCTTCCGCGCCGCAGCCAGCCCGTGGTCACCAGATCAATGGCCATCGTATCGCGAAGCACCTCAATGGAACCGTCCTCCGCCACGCACCGATGAAGCACCTTCATGATTTCGTGACCGGTGATGTCGCCCGCATGCAGCACCCGCCGACGCGAATGCCCCCCCTCCTTGCCCAAATCGTAATCCGGTTCAAAGCCTTCGCGGCGTGCGAACTCCACGCCCATTTCCTCAAGTCTCTTCACCCATTCATGCCGACTGAGAATCGCACGCACTTGGCGTTCATCGCAGAGTCCTGCACCTGTGTTGAGCGTGTCGCGCACATGGTCCTCGATGCTGTCGAGCGCGCTAACCGCACAGGCAATGCCGCCCTGCGCATAATCGCTGTTGCTTTTGTCGGGGGCCTTCTTGGTGGCCAGCACCACGCGCCCATGCCCGCGCAAATGCCACGCGGCCATGATGCCGCTCAAGCCGCTTCCGATCACCAGATAGTCGCAATCAATGGTACGCATCATTCAGATCCCCGTGGCCCAGACGCCGGTGCAGCTCATTGTCACTCGGCGCGAATCGCGTTCTTCTCCTCTTCGGCGCGGTCTTTGGCGCGGGCGATTTCCCTCGTCTTTTCATCCTGCAGGCTCATCTGTACCTGCGGGTCAGCCGGGGTCGCCGTCTTCTGCGCAAAAAGAATATCCAATTCCGCCAGCCGGGCCTTCATACGGGATTCAACCTCGGCAATGGCAGCCTTTTGCTTGTTTGTCATTTTTTTGGATGCGCCCTGTTCTACTTCAAGCCGCTCCATGGCCAGTTCATAGGCGCTTTTCACAGGACCCCCTTGCTGGAAGGAATCGCACCCTTCATCCCGGCATCGAGACTGCACGCCATTCGCAAGGCCCTCGCCAACCCTTTGAAAACCGACTCGTAGGCGTGATGCACATCCTTTCCATACAATTGGGCGATGTGCAGGTTCAGGCGCCCCTGCACCGTGAAAGCTTGAAAAAACTCGCGTATCAGGTCCACATCAAAATCCACGATTTTCTTTTTTCGGTTCGCGATTTGGTAGACGAGATAGGGGCGTCCGCCCAGATCAAGCGCCACCCGGCTGAGGGTATCATCCATCGGCAGGAGGGCCCAGCCATAGCGGGTGATGCCGGCGCGATCGCCGAGCGCCTCATTCAGGGCATCGCCGAGCACCAGGCCCAGGTCTTCGACGGTGTGATGGTAGTCCACCTGCAAATCGCCCTTGGCACGGATATGGAGATCAATCAGGGCATGACGCCCAAGCAGCTCGAGCATGTGATCCATAAAGCCGATGCCGGTGGAAATGTCGCACTGCCCCGTTCCATCCACGTTGAGCCGTACTTCAATTTGCGTCTCACGTGTGTCGCGTGTTTTTGTCGATTTTCTTTTTTTCATGACGCCCTCCTGGATTTGATGAGCAACCGCATACTAGCAGTCCCACCCCCGCTTTGCAAAAAAAGTTACTCGAAAAAGGAAGGCGGCGCGGGAAGAACAGGTAAGCGATACCTACGAAGCTCAGGTCTTGCGAATGAGTTCTTCTTCTTTATCCATGATGATCCGGCGCATCTCTTCGGACGTCGTGCAATCACGCAGTTCCAACAGCATACTCGTTTGCTGACACAGCATACACAGGCGCGCCAGCACATGCAGATGGATTCGTTCATCCTGGCAGCAGAGCATAAAAAAGACATCCGTCAACTGCCCATCCGGCGAGGAAAAGGCAATCGGCTGCGCACAGCGGGCCAGGGCAATGAACGACTCCTCAAACATGAAAGAGTCGTGGTACTCCGTATGCAACAAAGCAAACCCGCCTGCCATGGCCGTGGAACCCAGTTTTTCGCGTGCGAGAATACTCTCATGCAACTCATCAGCGTAATTAACACACCCACTTTTCCCCGCCAGCTCCACCATGGAGCGGATCAGAGAGGGTTTTGTCTTGGCCGGCAGCAACGGCTCCAGACACGCCGGACGCAGCAGCTCAGAAATAATGACATGCCCAAGGGAAAGATCATGGGCGCGTCCGGTGGTTTTTTTATGAAAGGCACTGAGTTTCTCGGTGTTCATGCCCATGACGCGCTGATTCGCCCAGGCATCCACTTCCTTGCGCCGAAACACCAGCCGTTTCCCCTGCAAAGAACACGGAATCTCCTTCTCATGCACCAGTTGTTCAATGTCGGAAACCGACTGATGCAGATAACCGGCAATCTCTTCCAAGTTGTATGTTTTGTGGGGCACGACCTTCTCCGAAAATCTACAGTATTCAGCTAACTCACGCACGCGGCTCTACGGACAGCAGGTATGGATGAATAATCCAGCGGAACCGTTCTGTCAAAATCATTTGCTTCAAATTGACCTTTTCATTTCCTAAGCCGGGGATCAAAGGCATCACGCAGGGCATCACCCGCCAGATTAAAACTCAGCACCAGCAAAAACAACGCCAGGGTAACAAACGTCAGCTCCCACCACATCCCCTGCCAAAGGCGCAGACGCGCATTGTTGATCATGATGCCCCAGGAGGGCTCGTTTTGCGCCCCCAACCCGAGAAAGCTGATGAACACCTCCGTGGAAATCGCCGCCGGAAAGCGCAGAGAAAAGACAATGATGATGACGTGGGCAATGTTCGGCAGAATATGACGAAACAGAATGTAGAAGGGGCCGTGCCCCATCACGCGGGCGGCCTGCACGTAGGGTAAATCGCGATGCTTGATCACTTCGCCCCGAATCAGACGGCACACACCCACCCACGTGGTCAGCCCAATACCCAGATACACCCCAGTCAATCCCTTCCCGACCACCACGGAAATCGCCAGAATGAAAAGCAGGCCAGGCATCGAGGCCACCGTGGAATAGAGCCACACCACCAGCGCATCCGTGCGCCCCCCGAAGTAACCGCCCAGGCACCCGAGCAGAACACCCAACGGAATCGCAATCAGCGAAGTCACCACACCCACCTGAAAGGCAATGCGCGCACCCTGTACAATACGAAGCGCCACATCGCGCCCAAGATTATCCGTCCCCAGCGGATGCCGAAATAAATCCGCAGCGCTCCGCGTGGAATAAAAGCGCACAAATCCCGGCGGCTGATACCGCTCGCGCAGATTGAGTTGCTGATAGGTCGGCGTTTGATCAGTATGCCGGTAATATTGATACACCGCCTCACCATAGCCCGCGAGCAGACTGAAGAGGAGCATAATGATCAGACAGGCGCGAATCATGGGGCGCGACCAGAGCGCCAGAGCCGCCTGTCGCCAGACGCCGCCTTCACCTTCCGTTGTGATGTCCTGTTCTTCCATACTCTACCTCAACCTCACCCGAGGGTCCACGAGCGCGTAACACACATCCGTCAACAGATTGATCACCACATATAACAAGGCCCCGATCAACACCACCGCCTGCACCACCGCCATATCCGAGGAGTTGATCGCATTCACACTCAAGCCCCCGAGCCCTGGAATCCCGAAAAAACTCTCCAGCAGCAGGCTGCCCGTGAAAAGAAAAGGCAGGGAAAGGCTCACGTTCGTGATAATCGGCGGCAGCGCGTTTTTCAGCACATGCCGAAACAGGATGCGCCCTGCCCCCAGTCCTTTCGCTTCCGCTGTTTTGACATAATCCTTCGCGACTTCCTCCAGCATCACCGTACGGTAAAAACGCACATCGCGCCCAAGACCGGTGGCGATACCGATAAACACCGGCAGCAACAGATACCGCCACGATTCAAATCCCCAAATCGGAAACCAGCCCAGCCGATAGGCAAAAAAATACTGCCCCGCCACAATCCAGACGATGTAGTTCACGCTCATCAAAACCGTTGCTGCCAACACCATGATCCGATCCATCGCATGATCCCGACGCCACGCGCAGAGCAGCGCCATCAACACGGCCAGCAGCGTTCCACCCACCAGAATCGGCACATTTAATACCAACGACGGCCACGCCCCCCGCTTCAAAATCGACGTCACCCGTTCCTGCGTATCCGACGACACCCCCAGATCAAAACGGCTCAGCCGTTTCAGATAAGAGAGAAACTGGCTGTTCCACGGGTCGGACGTTTTCTCAAAAATTACGGCCTCCCGAATGTCCGCCGCGCCTTCCTTCACGATAAGCAATAGATCACGCTCGTCTGTTTCCGGTGCTGTATGAAAGGCCACATCCTCTCGCCGGAATTGGGCAGACAGCGGAGGCAAGGGATATGCGGCATAATCGGGATCCGACACCGTATACCACTGCGCACTGCCATCACCAAAATCGTGCGGCTCTCCCGGAACACCATTATTCTGACAGACCATCAGCGCGGCAGAGGCACCATTCGTGCTGCGCACCACCATCCGCAGCACATAGTCCGTGTCGGGTTTGAGGAGATAATGCAGATCGACATCCGCACAGAAACTATCGACGCGGGTCACGCCCGGTTCCAAGACGGGAGCGCCGCCGTCTGGATAGAACTCCGATGTAACCCACCCCTTCAGCGCTCTGGTTTTCAAGAGGGTTCCCCAGAAGAGCGGGCGGTCGTAGCCATGTTGCCGGTCATATTCTTCGAGCGACCGGACTGTGGCGTTTTTACCAAGCGCCATCGAGGCCGGACTTCCGCCGACCGCGTGAAACAGCACAAACGTCAGGACGATCACCCCGAACACAATCGGGATCATCTGAAGGGTTCGTCGAATGACATAGTGAAGCAGCAAGCGTTACCCAACCTTCCTCATTCATGGCATACTCAACTTGGACAGCCATACTAAATGCACCGTTTCTTCATAAAGGAAAAAAACGGATTGCTGGGCCATCACCTGTTCTCGTTGAGCAGACGGTTGATCACCTCGTAGGCCATGCCCTGCGAGCAGCCCTCGTTCACCGTTTCATCAAACGCCGCCGCACCGTCGACCGGCCCCGTCGGCCCGCGCACAATCACCACCGGCACCGGCTCGCGGGTGTGCCCTTTGATCGCCACCGGGGTGCGGTGATCCATGCAAAGAATCATCACATACGGTTCACCCGCACGCTCGAGCGCATCCCAGATCGGCTGCACCACCTGATGGTCATACATCTCGATCGCCTGCACCTTTGCCTCCGCATCGCCCATGTGCCCGCACTCATCCGGTGCTTCCAAATGAAAATACACATAATCGCC
>Ga0075120_10002679_pt1 | contig 12688 bp, 13 predicted proteins | sample AntAceMetag02UKL_FD_69792 | JGI IMG/M metagenome (GOLD analysis project Ga0075120, IMG submission 69792) | Saline lake microbial communities from Ace Lake, Antarctica - Antarctic Ace Lake Metagenome 02UKL | ecosystem: Environmental > Aquatic > Non-marine Saline and Alkaline > Saline | place... | reverse complement strand
TCTTTCTTAAATTCTGAAAAGCTTAGACTATAGCCAGTGGGGCTCGCTTCAATTTTTTATCCTATAAAGATGAATGGGCTACCTCAGGTGAAAATAATCTTGATATATTTTTGAATTTGGGCAAATGCCTGTGATTAATGATAGCAGGAAATAAAGTTGAATAACCCCCGATCAGCAGCGCATTTTTTTGCAATTGTTGGATTTTTTTCTTGGGCCATGAAAGCATAATTATTTCTCACATGCTTACGGGTGATTAGTCCAATCGCAAATTGCACAACTCATGTAATAATCACCATCGGGTTGTATAGAAATATCGTAGTGCGTCCTCACGTTCCGCGATTTACATATAGGGCATTCATCAGTTTTATCTGTCCGATCCCTTTGAAGGATTTGTATGAAATGACCTATTACGGTTTGACAAGATTGTATCGCAATTGATGAGGCTGTCTTATTCGCATTTAGGGTATGGGTTAGCCAATTTACAAGTTGCCAAGTTTCTTTGGCTATGTTCTTTAGATGCTGGCGTAACTTCTTGTTCGATCCTCCGGCGCATAGTTGATTCATCAAAACTTCGGTCCAATCAATGAAATTCGAGTCTTGAGGGTAATCAACATCGTCAGGAATCTCTGTTCGTCGTCTCAAAGCTCCTACCAATGAAATCAAGCTTTCTCGGAGGAGCATCCCTACTGCCTGATAGTCTTCTGCCTCAATTGCACTGTCGTGCTTAACACTGGCTTGCTCACCACGCCTTAACACTTCATCGAATGGACTTGGATCACTACCATCGACTCTATCAGAGCGATTTCTTAGACGCATCATCAGGCCGATATGAAAAGAAAGCGTATAATCAAGGCTTGGAAAATGCTTTTGTGAATATAGATTGGTGAGGTTGGTGATTACCCACCACCGATCTTTGTCTGTTGTTACCTCCCATATATCGTATACGTCCCCGAGGACTATTTCCCGTTTTATTTTTTCTACATGCTGGATGCTTTCGTCCGGTGCTTCGATCTCCACATAACTTGCAATATCCATTTCTGAGTGTGGATCGCTATCTATACCGTAACGTCCGAGTTCACCAGGAGGCACTGGATGCGTCTGAATAACACAATCCTTTTGCTCTGGTGATTCTTTTTTTTTCTCATCATCCATAATTATTTAAGAGGCCCAACAAGTAATTAAGTGGTCGTCCGTAAATCATATAAATTTGAATAATTTCTGACCAAATTTTTAAAACCAAATAGAGATTCCTTAACAATATTTCAAAGTGCTGTAAAGGCATTTCAACAATTCAACTTTGGTGAAAATATAATTTATTCAGAAACTATCCGCCAAAATAACCTTAATTGGAGATAAAAAATCCAACAGTCACAGCACCCAAACCATACCGGCTAAATTTCATTTTTAATTGTCGCTGCCCATTACCCCATCTATTTCAACACCGGCGTATAACTTCATTGGATAGAATCAATCATCAGCCATGACACGTTCAATGATAGACACAATTTCATCCACATCATCAGCAAAAACTTCTGAAAGCCAGATCTTCTGAGGATAAATCATTACATTAGAGCCCTTAGCGCAAACGCCCATACATCCTGAAGTGGAAATTCTAACCTTTCCTTTCCAGCCTTTTTCGTTAACTTTGTTCTTCAATTTAGATTTAATAAGTTTACTGTTATTATCTGCACACGATTTTCTTTCTCCACCACGATCATTTGTACAAACAAAAACATGAGATACATAGGGTGATACTTTTTGTTTTAGCATTATTAAATTCCTTTTGTATATTTTACCTCTTCCCGAAATCTGTCAATGAAGACTAAAAACAACATATCAAAATTAACTTTATTGTTAATCACAAAAAATGCTGATGCGATAACCCTTACCGATCTAACTTGACAACCAATCTTCTGCTTCCGCTTTTTGGTCCCTATTAAAAGCCTTAATTTCTAGCCCTGGGAACAAAGCCCCCTCAAATTCACTTGCTTTCTTTAACCAGGTTTTATCCGTCAATACTGCTGCGCGGTCAAACTTTTTGATAAGTCCAAACATCGCAGGAAGCCGAGAAAATTCAACTCCAATGGCACCGAGTGATGGTAAATGAAAGTCGATAATTTCATACAGCATTTTGCCGTTTTCAATATTTTCCGATTTGCTGACAAGTTTGTCCAATGCTATTTTCATATCTTCTACATCCAACTTTCCACTCAGTTCAATATCTAAACGATTTTTGCCATTTGGCATTACCTTAAACATAAACACTCCTAATAATTTGATTATTACAAAAACAAAAAATCGGGTTCGGCCTCAACTGTTAAAGATACAACCAGACTCCAGTAGTGCCTTTTCTGCAAAAGGCAGATTTTCTGATTTTACCAGAATGTAGTCTGTATCAAAGGTTGATATTGCAAAGATGCTTATTTCTGCTTCTGCCAGAACCGCTGAAATCTCTGCCAGAATACCCGTTAAAGAAAAGTCCAAAGGCCCAATGACTTTTATACAAGACCAACCGATTTCACAATTTTTTGAATTTAGTTGGATAGAAGAGCTACAGACTATTGATAATTCTTCCTCTGATTTACTGATTGAATAAAATTCACTCCCATAGATTTGATTTGGGATGTCATGATTCGGTGAAAATCTATGAATCGTAAAAAGGCTTTCAAGAATGGTCAGTTGTAATTCCATTTGTTCCTATTCGTTGGGTTATGTATTCCCATTTTTTATTTATTACTCACGGCAAGACCAATGCCTGCTCCAATAAATGTACCTCCAATAATTCTTTGGATGTATTTCAAAACAGTAGTTTTGGAAAACAAGGAAGCAATCTTTTGACCGCCTATTGCGTAAATCATAAAGCAGCAAAATGCACTTAAAACACAGGTGCCCACAAGTATGCAGAGTTGTGATATATAAGGATCATTTGGGTTCATAAATTGTGGGAAGATGGCGGTGAAAAATATTATTGCCTTGGGGTTCCCAGCAGTCACAAAGGCGGCTTGTAAGTACATTTTTCTTAAAGAATTTCCTTTGGTGGTTTCTGTTAATTCGGAGGACGATAATGTCATTTTTGATGAGCACAATATGGTTATCCCCATATAGATTAGATATCCTGCTCCTGCCCATTTAATAAGCTGAAAGATAATTTCAGATGTAAATAAAATTGTTCCTAAGCCTGCAAGAGAAATTAATGCTTGAATTAATGTAATGGTCACATTCCCCATCGCTGACGCTAAGGTCCTCTTCACGCCGTAATGCATACCATGGGTCAAAGCCAATAACATACTTGGGCCTGGTATAATTGAGGCAACAAATACAGTGGTAGAAAATAGCAGCATGAAATTTAAAGACATATTATTAAATCCTTTCTATTTTCTTGAAACTTTTGTTGATACCGAGCATTCTTACGAAACCTGTTATAAAGCTACCAATTGGAAGTATCTTGATGATACCACAGGCAGAGGTAAAGATAAAGTCCCAGAGGCAGATACGTTCCATTAAAGCTGTCTGAGGATATTGCTTTTGCTATTCTTATGATATGTTACTACATGCCTCGTGAATCATTTTTTCTGCTTCAAATTTTTCTGTTTCTGGCAATGATCGTAAAGCTGCCTTCATTTCTCCTTGAACCTTTTTATTTTTATCACAATAGTAATTTTTAGAAAACTTATCATGATTTACTTTGTTGAATTTTTCTATAAACTCTTCCAAGCTTTCCCCTCCTGTATTATATTGTTCGGGCCAAGTTCTGTTTTAATAATATGTACTCATTAGTTATACTTATCAAGCACAAATAAGATATTTTATGATATTAAGAAGTCCTTAAACTTGGTTATAGTTAAAACTGGCTTATCCGGCATGCAACGATTAAAATTTTGATCTGTAAATCAGTATCAGTGTTTCAAATTTGTCTAAAGAGTTATTCAATTATATGGGAGAGACCAAAATTAAATTTTAAAGTCTTTCATTATTATATATTGGAGACCAACTTGATTTTGTCCAAACCCGCCAAAAAATAATTTTCAATATCTGCTAAAATGTCTTTGATATTATTAAAAATTAATGCAGGAGAATGCATTATAACATCTGCTCTGGCCCATATAGTATAACCTGTGGATTCAGTTTATAATTCTATCCAACCACAAGATATAGAGTCAGGTTTTAATTAAAAAATCAACTTTTCCCCTCATCCAATGCTTTTCTAATAATTGTTGCCAGATCTCTTTTGGAGAATGGCTTTTGAATAAAGTGAATCCCTTCGTCCAGGACACCATGATGGGCGATGGTATTGGCAGTGTATCCGGACATGAATATACAATTTAAATCTGGGTAAAGGGATTTAAATTGTTCTGACAGTTCACGCCCATTCATTTCGGGCATGATCACGTCAGTGACAAGTAAATGAATTTTATCTGTATATTCCTCGGCCAACCTCATGGCCCTTTTTGGTGAGTCTGCAATCAAAACGTTATACTTAAGTCCTTTGAGGATTTTCTGAGCAAGTTTAAGGATTGGCATATCATCCTCCACCACCAGGATGGTTTCACCGTTGCCCAGGGGTATTTTTGCCTTGTTTTTCTTCTGAATATCGACTGCTTTGCTATCGTGCCGTGGCAGGTAAATTTTTATACCAGTTCCTTTGCCCGGTTCGCTGTAAACATTTATAAACCCGTTGTTCTGCTTGACAATGCCGTAGACAGTGGAAAGTCCCAGGCCGGTTCCTTTATCCACATCCTTTGTGGTGAAAAATGGTTCGAAAATATTGTTCAGTATTTCTTTGTCCATGCCGCAGCCATTGTCGCTTATTGTCAGCATAATAAACTCACCTGGAACTGACCCTGTGTGATCAGCACAATAGTCTGAGTCAAAAACTTTTGTCGCTGTTTCAATGGTGATTTTGCCCACACCTTCGATGGCATCTCTGGCATTGACACACAGGTTGGCCAGGATCTGATCGATCTGGGAAGGGTCCATCTTGACACTCCACAGGCCTTTCCCTGGCAGCCAGACAAGATCAATGTCCTCGCCGATAAGGCGACGAAGCATTTTTAACATACTTTCTATGTTCGTGTTCAGATCAAGCACCTCAGGGGCAATGGTCTGCTTTCTGGCAAAGGCCAGCAATTGCCGGGTAATGTTCGTTGCACGTCTTCCAGCCTTGAGAACCTGATTGAGATCATCATGCAATGGCCCTGTTGAATCTGCATCTATCATGGCAAGTTCAGTAAATCCCAGGATTGTTGTGAGGGCATTATTGTAATCATGAGCTACCCCGCCTGCCAGACGTCCCACGGATTCCATTTTCTGGGCCTGCTGAAGCTGATTTTCAAGTCGTTTTCTTTCCGATACGTCCCGGGCGATACCAAGTATTACAGGACGATCCTCTAATTGGAAAGGACTGGTAAGTATTTCGACAGTGGTTGCCTTGCCGGATGAGGTTAGGAGAGCTAACTCGTCCGGCCCTGTACTTTCACCCTTGCGGCTTTTTTCCATTAGCGTTAAGGCCTTCGAGATTTCTGTTTTCGGCAGAAGGACTGTATCAATGAAATTTTTCCCAATGAAGAGCTCTCGTGGACTTCCTATGAGCTCTTCAGCTGTGCGATTTCCATCAAGTAAAGTCCCTTCTAAATCAGTGAGGTAGATTGCGTCAGGGGCAGTTTCAAACAAGGTTCTGAACTGCTCTTCACTTTGTTTCAGTTTAGCTTCAGTCATTTCCCTCTGTTTGATTTCCCGAGTCAAATCTTTGTTGGATTCTTTGAGTTCATCAGTCGTGTATCTTAACGAGTCCAGAGATCTAATCAGGTACTCCTGTAACTTGCCAGCACTTAAAATAAGTGACCCAGTGAGAAAAGTGAATACAACCGATGCGGTCACCCAGGAGATAGCTTTAGTGGTGGTGGCGGGCATCTCTGGGCCTACGTCTATAGCTCCGTAAACAAAGCATAGACCAATCGCGATTAATGTAAAAAGGCATATTGCTGCTGTGATAAAACCACTTCGTATACCCAACAATACCGTGGCCAGTACCGAAATGGTAATTGCAATTTCAATGCCTGCACCTGAGAAGCTAAAGTGGAGAAAATTGAATACAGCTATCATATACAAACTTGCAAGCATTACCCCAGCACATAAAACGAAAGGCAAGCGGTGAAAGTAAAGAGTGATTGCAGAAATAATCAGATAGATGCCTCCATATAACATCACCCCGACCAATTGCCCCAATTTAATAGCTTCGATACAAGATATCACAACAGCAGGTAATCCAAGCGCCACAAGAGCTATAAGCATACCTTTCAGCAATCGACGGCGCATCAAAAAAAGATTATCGTCTTGATCTGCTTGACTATGATCAGTGTATTTAATTGGTTTTTTCAACACACGCTATCCTCTTAGCCTGATTTCCTGATAACTTGCATAAAGATTGGCTTCTCCAATATTCAATAATTAAAATGGTACTTTAAACCGTAAGGGATGGAATATAAACTTTCTGAAAACACAGTTTTTTAGATACCAGACCATTTTAACAAATTGCTTTATATTTATAGATTACATTAAAAAAACTTTGAACACAAAAAATATCTAATATGAAAGAAAATACTACTGTTTATTTATGATATAATCGGTCAGGAGTCAAATACAACAGATTACCGAGCGTTTCATCTACCAGACCGGATTTTTAAAATTTACCATGATACCAGATATAGCATGACTTTTTCTTAAATCCCAGAGTTGAAATTCAATTATACTGGAAAATTCAAAATCAAAAAAATCAAATCCTCATTAACTTTTATTGGAGATAACATAACAGGCAGGTATCGAACAGATCCGGGAAAATTCAAGGGGAAAATATCAAATTGATGTAGCAATCTCAGGTCGGGCGGAGCAGGGGTTGCAGAGAATTCTTGATTGCCCTGTACAATATCCAACGGGTGATTGACAAGCCTGCCTGGTCCGTGATATCTTTTGACTTACTGGTGCAACATGCATTGGTGGACTGGGGGAGCTGATGAGCATCGGCTGAGAGGAGACTTAAATTTAGTTTCGACCCCTGGAACCTGATCCAGGTCATGCTGGCGTAGGAAAGTCAATATGTTTTCACACCTTGGATTCACACCCACCTTTTTTTGATTTGCACAAATTTTTTTAATTTTTTTAAAAGGGCGGCTGGTTTTCCATGCTCCAGGTATGTTCTGTCACAAAGTATTTTAAGGGACAAAAGGTTTTTTCAGAGTTTGATCTCAATGTTCCTCAGGGCCGGTTCCATGTCCTGGTAGGGCCTTCCGGCTGTGGAAAAAGTACTCTATTTGACGGGCTGACAGGAGTCATTCATTTGGATGGGGGAAGCCTTTTCTGGAACCATGAACCCCTTTCAAACCTGAGTCATCATGCGGCTTATATGCAGCAAAAGGATATGCTGCTGCCCTGGTTTTCCCTTTTGGACAATGCATTACTGCCTGCAAAGACGGGTGGGCAGGATATGATAGCGGCTGAAAAGCAAGCCCGCGGCCTTTTCAAGCGCCTGGGACTGAAAGGATATGAGTCTCATTATTCCAACCAGGTGTCCGGCGGCATGCGCCAGAGGTGTGCCCTGGTCAGGACCCTGATGTTCAACCGGGATCTGATCCTTTTGGATGAACCTTTATCAGCCCTTGATACTATCACCAGAAGAAGTCTTCAATCCCTTTTGCTGCTGCTACAGACTGAGTTTAAGAAAACCATTCTCATGATTACTCATGACATTGAAGAAGCCCTGCTCCTGGCAGACGAAATTTATCTGCTCAACCCCATGCCCATGGCCATATCCCGACATTTTGTCCTGGATTCGCCTAAACCCAGAAAATTTAATGATCCGGCCTTACTGGATATCAAAGCAGATGTCCTGGATAAGCTTGAGGGAGATCTGATCCATGAACCGGGTTAATTTGCTGGCAGCGCTATTTGTGGTTCTTATCCTGGGACTTTGGGAGGCTTTTGTCCGAATAATGGCTGTGCCAGTGTTTATTTTACCCCCCCCTTCAAGCATATTTACCATTGCTCTGACCCAGGCCCCACTTATTTTACCCCATGCTGCTGTTACCTTTACAGAAATTATAATGGGTATTTGCCTGGCATTGTGTACTGCAATACCTCTGGCCATTGTCATGTTTGCCAAACCAACCCTGGAAAAGGCTTTTGCCCCTTTTCTCGTGGCCTCCCAGGCTATACCAGTGTTTGCTTTGGCACCGCTTCTGGTGGTCTGGCTGGGTTATGGGATTGCCTCAAAAGTGTTCATGGCATGGGTCATTATTTTTTTCCCCATCTGCGTCAGCCTGCTGGAAGGGCTCAAAAGCTGTGATCCTGAATTCAGGGTATTGTTCCGCCTCATGGGAGCTTCTTTTTTTAAAACCCTGACTTTGCTTTATTGGCCCTGGGCCCTGCCTCGTTTTTTTGCCGGCCTGAAGGTGGGCGTAACCGTGGCTACCATCGGGGCTGTGATCGGGGAATGGGTGGGTGCCCAGCAGGGACTGGGGTTTCTCATGATTCAATCCAATGCAAGGCTTCAGGTGGGCCTGGTCTTTGCCGCCATTTTATGGCTCACGGCCATGGGCCTTACCATGTGGTGGCTGGTGGGATTTTTGGAAAGAAAAATTATAAAATGGAAATAAAATGAAAATAATAAAGGAAAATAAATTATGAAAAAAAAGATTATGGTTATTACTTTGGTGCTTACCTTGCTGGGAAGTTCAGTTCTTATGGCAGGTGAAAAACTCAGCCTCATGCTGGACTGGTTCCCCAATGTGGATCACTTGCCCATTTATGTGGCCCAGGAAAAGGGATATTTTTCTGACCAGGGCATTGAGGTGAGTATTATCAGCCCGTCTGAAACTTCAGATGCTCTGAAACTTGCCGCATCCGGCAATATGGACCTTGCCGTCTCATACCAGCCCCAGACTATTATAGCTGCTGACCAGGGCCTTCCCATCAAGGTTGTGGCCCCCTTGGTGGTTCATCCATTGACAACCCTGCTTTTTCTGGAAGGCAAGGGTATAAAAGCTCCTTCTGATCTGTCCCATAAAAAAATCGGTTATACCGTGCCCGGGCTTATGGATGTGCTTTTAGATGCCTTTGCCGCCATCAACAAGATCCAGGAATATACTCCTGTTAATGTGGGATTTACTATTTTGCCTGCCCTGGTTTCCAATAAAGTGGATGCTGTTATGGGGCCTTTTAAGACCTATGAAACCGTTGGCATGGCCCAGCACGGGTATAAGGCAGAGTTTTTTGAACTGGAAAAATGGGGAATCCCGGATTACGAAGAATTGATTTTTGTCTGTGGTGAGAAAACTCTAAGGGAAAAACCTGCCGCTGTCAAAGGCTTTGTAAAAGCCATTGAAAAGGCTTTTTCCTATACAAAAGCCCATCCTGAAGATGCCCTGGCAACTTATTTGGCTGCCGTACCCCAGGCAGATAAAAAAATAGAAACCCAGGCCTTTGAACTTACCCGGCCCTATTTTGCTGTTAAAACAGGGCACAACCTTGCCAAATGGCAGGCCTTTGTTGACTTTGCTCTGGAATACGGCCTCATTAAAAACAAAGTGGATGCAGCAAGCCTCATCCATACCTGGGAATAAGGAGAATCACCATGACAATCACTCCATCAAGTATCTTAAAAGATGTTGAAAAAATAAGAAAAAATGCCCCGCTGGTCCACAATATCACCAATTATGTGGTCATGAACACTACGGCCAATGCCCTGCTGGCTATAGGTGCTTCTCCGGTCATGGCCCATGCTTTGCCTGAAGTGGAAGACATGGCAGGGATCGCAGGAGCCCTGGTTATCAACATCGGCACCTTGAGTGATCCCTGGATCAAAGCCATGTTCAAGGCCGCCAAACGAGCCAAACAAAGGCAGATCCCCATCATCATTGATCCAGTGGGCGTTGGTGCTACCCAGTACAGGACCCGGACTGCCAGGGAACTTATCCAGGCATCTGCTCCATCCATTATCCGGGGAAATGGCTCGGAAATCATGGCCCTGTGCGAACAAGATCAGACGACCAAAGGCGTGGACAGCACCAGTGCTTCGGATCAGGCCATTGATTCTGCCAGATCCCTGGCCCGGGAATTTGACTGTGTGGTATGTGTCACGGGTGAAATAGATTATATTGTATCACAGGGGGCAATGATTCAGGTGAAAAATGGTCATGCCATGATGCCCCGCGTTACTGGTCTTGGCTGTACTGCAACAGCCCTTTGCGGTGCGTTTGCCGCTATAAATCAGAATTTTGATAAAGCAGCGGCCCATGCCATGGCCGTCATGGGCATTGCAGGGGAAATGGCTGGCCAGAATGCCCCGGGTCCGGGAAGTTTCCAGGTCAATTTTATTGATAGTCTTTACCAATTGTCTGAAATCCATATCAAGGAACTCTTTAACGCTTAAGGAAGATCATGAAAGGAATTTATCTTGTAACAGATAAGAAGGCCTGCCAGGGAAAATCCCTTGAATCAATTGTTTTAGATGCGATCAAGGCTGGTATTTCCTGTGTTCAACTCCGGGAAAAAGATACCAGCACCCGGCTGTTTTTGAAAAAAGCCCTGGGCTTGAAATCTATCCTGAAACGGGCAAAGATTCCCTTGATCATCAACGATAGGGTGGACATTGCTTTGGCAGCAAAGGCAGATGGTGTTCACCTTGGCCAGAGCGATATGCCCTATGAATATGCCCGCAGGCTGATGGGTCCCGGGGCTGTTATAGGATTGTCCGTGGAAATCTGGGAAGATGTACAAAAGGCCCAGGATCTGGATGTGGATTACCTGGGGATCAGCCCCGTATTTTCCACACCAACCAAAACAGATACCAAAACCCCATGGGGCCTTGAGGGGCTTGAAAAAATCAGGAACTATTCTTGCCACCCCCTGGTAGCCATAGGCGGGCTTGATGCATCCAATGCCCAAAAGGTTATAAAAGCCGGGGCAAATGCTATTGCCGTGGTATCTGCCATCTGTTCAGCAAATGATTCTTTTTATGCAACCAAACAACTTGTCAGTATCTTTGAACAAACCCAATTCCCACAGGAGAGAAGATCATGAAATCCTATTTCAGGGCATTGACCATAGCCGGCTCAGACAGTGGCGGAGGGGCTGGTATCCAGGCTGATTTAAAAACTTTTTCTGCTCTGGGCTGTTTTGGAATGTCTGTTATTACGGCCCTGACTGCACAGAACACCCGGGTGGTCACGGGTATTTTTCCAGTTCCGCCTGAATTTATCGGCCAGCAGATTGATGCGGTCCTTTCGGACATTGGCACGGATGCAGTGAAAATCGGCATGCTCCATTCCCCTGAGGTCATTGAAATGGTGGCCAAAAAACTTGTCCAATGGGATTGCTCCAATATTGTCCTTGACCCCGTCATGATTTCCAAAAGCGGGGATAAGCTGCTTCAAAGTGATGCAGTCCAGGCATTGAAAACCCTTCTTATTCCCAAGGCCTTCATTATCACCCCTAATTTGCCCGAAGCATCTGTTTTGCTGGATCGGGATGTTGAAAACATGGCGGATATGACCAGGGCAGCAATGGATCTTGCGACCCTGGGCTGTGCCAATGTCCTGCTCAAAGGCGGTCATCTTACCCATGGGGACAGCTGTGATCTTTTATATCAAAAGGACACTGATACCATGACAAAACTGCCTGGCACACGCATTAATACCCCCAACTCCCACGGTACGGGATGCACTTTGTCCTCGGCTGTCTGTGCCAATCTTGCCAAAGGCATTGGGCTGAAAACTGCTGTCCAAAATGCCAAAGCCTATATTACCTGTGCCCTTACGGCAGGGGCAGGCTATACAACTGGCAAAGGCCATGGACCAGTTAACCATTTTTATGACCTCTGGCCTGAAGGTTGAATGGGTTTTTATATTTCAAAGCCGCTGGATCAGATATAAGAAGGTTGGAAACCGGCTTTGTGATTTGAGTTTATAAAAATCATAAAGGACCTGCCTGGAGGGGCAGCCGAATTTCAAGGGAGACAGGTAGATACATCCTTTGGGCTTTGTCCTTTTGACACTTTCCCTGATAAGGGTCATTAATGCCTCATAGTGAGAATCCGGAAGACTTTCATCCATGACAAAATTGCAAGTTATTTCTATATTAGGGAAGGTGTCATTTATGGTTTGTACTTTTTCAAATGCCTGGCCCACCTGGTTTTTTGTGAGAGGTTTGCCCAGAAGGTCTAAGGTTGCCTGATCATACGATTCAAGTCCGAGATTGATAAAGGTTTGAAATGGAAGATGATTGAGTGTTTCAAAAAAGATTTTGCCGGCATTTAAAAAAGAATCCACACTCCCGAACATGAACAGAAAGTTTTCTTTCATGTATGATGATTGGAATTCAAAAGCATCAAAGGCATCTTGTATAGTCGTAAGAATCAGGTCACTGGGCGCGTTTAACGCATCATGCTCCCCTAAAAACAAGGCATTGAAATTAATGAGGTCCTTATTTAATAGCTGTTTGAGCTGGATGATTTGTTGCTGGATATTCTGTTGTGACCTGGTGGAGAATTTCTTTTCGTTTTTCACTTTGCAAAACCGGCATTTATACAGGCAGCCGTCAGAAATATTTAAGGGGATGATATTATAGTCAACATGCCTGGCATCGGGTGGCATCACAGTCACCCTTGATCCGGATATTTCAAAGAGTTTTTGAGCCT
>Ga0075120_10002678_pt1 | contig 12689 bp, 13 predicted proteins | sample AntAceMetag02UKL_FD_69792 | JGI IMG/M metagenome (GOLD analysis project Ga0075120, IMG submission 69792) | Saline lake microbial communities from Ace Lake, Antarctica - Antarctic Ace Lake Metagenome 02UKL | ecosystem: Environmental > Aquatic > Non-marine Saline and Alkaline > Saline | place... | reverse complement strand
TAAAAAACACATTGCGAAAAATCTGTCACAAAAAAAATCCTTTTAAAAATCCATTCGAAGAAAAAACTGGCAACAAAATAAACTCGCTACATAATTGAAGAGTAACAGGATTATTCAAAATCCATATCAGATGATTCTGGGAAAATGTTTTTTTATATTATTTGGAGAACAGATTATTTTAGAAGACTCAGCTCATTTTTATACGTCTTGATTTAATCTTAAAAAAGAATTTAACAATTTTTTAAGATTATGAGCAAAATTACATATCAAGAATGGCACTGAATCTTACCGAGGAGGTCGGGGTATGGGTTGCAGGGCATAGGCAAGGGCCCTTCTGTCAAGCCCATATTTTTTTTGAAACCTATTGCGGTGAATACAAAAAATATGGAATAATCAATCATGAACACATAATCATTTATTAGAAATGGCAACATCCGCAATTGTATAATCCATTGACACAAGATATATCATGTGCCTATTCTCAATAATCATAAAAACTTGATTCAGACTCTCAATTCAGATTAAAGGGGCAGAATGAAAAAAGCCATATTAATAATTGGAATACTTTTTTTTGCAGCAAGCTCACACGCCCAGATGTCTGCCGAAACAATCGTAAAAAAAGCCTTTGATTACTGGCGTGGTGAAGCCTCTGTGTCAACCATAACCATGACCATTCACCGTCCTGACTGGGAGCGCGTCATGACCATCAAGGCCTGGACCCGGGGTGAATCAGATTCCCTGTTTGTCATCACCAAACCTGCAAAGGACAGAGGGAATGGTACTCTTAAAGCCGGCAAAGGAATGTGGATGTATAATCCCAAGGTAAACCGGGTCATCAAACTTCCCCCTTCCATGATGTCTCAAAGCTGGCAGGGATCGGATTTTTCCAACAACGACCTTGCAAAGAGCGACAGCCTTATCAAAGATTATATGCATACCCTGGAAAACACAAAAATCCATGAAGGCAAAAAAGTATATTCTATAAAATCAATGCCTAAACCCGAGGCCCCGGTTATCTGGGGAATGATCAAGCTTACCATACGTGAGGACAATATCCTTTTAAGTGAAACATTTTTTGATGAAGACCTTGCGCCTGTAAAGATAATGACTGCATGGGATATCCAGATGGCAGGAGACAGGCTTTTCCCCTTAAAATGGAAAATGCAGAAATCAGATACAACAACTGAGTATACCCTGTTTGTATATGAGAAGATTAAATTTAAAAAAAGTTTGAACAAAAATATTTTTACCCAGACTAATCTTAAAAATCCAGGAATCTAAAAGGATATTGCATGTCAATAGAATTAAAAATGGCCTGGCGCAATATATGGCGAAACCCCCGGAGGACACTTCTTACCATTGCAGCAATTGCCTTTGCAAGTATGATCCTTGTGTTTATGCTCTCTTTCCAGCTTGGTTGTTATGAAACCATGATTAATACTTCTGTTAAGATCAGTACGGGTCATCTACAGATCCAGGCAAAGGGATATCTTAAAGACAAAAAAATGCGCCTTGTAATTAAAAACCCTGACAAGGTCGCAAAATTTCTTGACACGATAAAAGGCATTGATACTTACACTTTCCGGACCAATGGGTTCTGTCTTGTATCGTCTGATAAAAGAACATACGGGGTTGTTGTAACTGGGATAGATCCCTTAAAGGAAGCCAATGCTTCAAGCATAAAATCCCTTGTTCGTAAAGGCAGTTATCTAAAAGAGGACGACCAATATACTGCCCTTATGGGAGGACTTCTTTCAAATAATTTAAAAGTGGATATCAATGATGAGATTACCATACTGGGACAGGGTCGGGACGGTTCAATTGCAGCTGCAGTTCTTACCATAAAAGGCATTTTTAACTCAGGCATTGATGAGTTTGACCGAAATGTTATCATGATGGGGCTTAAAGGATTCCAGGAAATCTTTTCAATGGGAAAAAGTGTTCATGAAGCAGTTATAACAGCAGATTCCCTTGGGGATGTCTCCATGATCAAACAAAACATCCAGAATAATTTTTTAACTATCAAAGGGGATGACTCTCTTGCGGTCCCGGATTGGATGGAAATCATGCCAGGGCTTCTGCAGGGGATACAAATGGATCTTGTCAGCGGCATCATCATGTATATCATCCTTGTCATTGTTGTTGCCTTCAGCATTTTTAATACATTTTTAATGGCTATCCTGGAGAGAACCCGGGAGTTCGGAGTCATGATGGCCATTGGGACAAGTCCTTCAAGGATTACAAAGCTTGTCATGTTTGAATCCATTTGCATGACCATTGTGGGAATTTTATTGGGAATCATCATCGGAAGCCTCGTAACGCTTTATTTTCAAAAATATGGGATTTTTATTGCCGGCACGGAAGACATCCTTAAAGAATATGGGATTCCAGAAAGACTATATCCCAGGCTGTCCCTGATTTCAGCAGCGGCAGGGCCTTTTGTCGTATTTTTGATTACCTTTGTGTCTTCTGTTTTCCCCGCTTTGAGAATAAGAAAATTGAACCCTGTTAAAGCCATGGCCAATGTATAAGAGATAAGAAATTATGGTTATCATATTAGCGTGGAGAAATATCTGGAGAAATCCGAGAAGAACCATTGTGATCCTGCTGGCAGTAATCATAGGTGTCTGGAGCATGATTTTTCTGGGAGCACTCATGCGGGGAATGGAAACCCAGATGGTGAAAAACGCCATATCCACCCTTACGGGAAGTATCCAAATCCATCACAAAGATTATCGTAATGACCCTGTTGTTGAAAATTCCATGAATAATATTGATAAACTTGACAAGGCCCTTTCTACAACCCTTGATCCAGGTATTTTTTGGACAAAACGGGTCAGGGTAAATGCAATTGCTTCCAATGCCAGGCACGCAACCGGCGTGACCCTTGTTGGGATAGAACCTGAAAAGGAAGCAAAAATTTCCTTTATTGGAAAAGCAATGATATCAGGACGATTTCTTTTACCGGAAGATAAAAATAAAATTATTGTGGGAAAGGCTTTTATTGAGAAATTTAATACAAAAATAGGGAATAAGCTTATTCTCATGTCCCAGAACACCCAAAAGGAAATAGCATCAAAAGCTTTCAGGATTGTAGGAATTTTCAGTGCAGAATCTGAAGCGGTTGAAAAACAATTTGTTTTTGTCCCCATATCACAGGCTTTAAAAATACTTAAAATGGGGGATTCGATATCAGAAATTTCCATCATGCTGCCCAGACTTGATATTACCGGAAAAAACGAAACCCGGGCTGCAGAAAAATTAAAAGCCGCTATCAATGATGATACTTTTGTTATTGAAACCTGGCAGCAACTTTTACCCATGATGAAAGCATATCTCAAGATATCGGGATTTTTCCTTTATATCTGGTATTTTGTAGTTTTTGTTGCAATGGGTTTTGGCATTGTCAATACAAGTCTTATGGCCATCTTTGAGAGGATGAGGGAGTTTGGTTTAATGAAGGCCCTTGGGATGAGACCCTTTCAGATTATTAAAGGGGTTGTGACAGAGAGTTTTTTCCTTTTGGTTCTGGGAATATTGGCAGGTAATATACTGGGATTTTTAAGTGTTGCCGTCATTGCAAAAAACGGAATCGATTTATCAGCTCTGGCAGCAGGCACGCAAATGTGGGGAATCCCAAGAATTCTGTATCCGGAAATCTGGGTCCAGGATGTTATTGTGGCAGGACTAGTGGTGCTTTTTTTGGGTATTTTAGTCAGCTTGTATCCGGCTTTTAAGGCTGCCAGGGTTACACCGACCACGGCCATGACAAAAAATTAGATACCATGGGAATAAAAAACAGAGAAGATCAATGTAAATGGAGACAGGATATGGCAATTGTTGAAACAAAAAATATCAAAAAAACATATAAGCAGGGAAAAGTAATCGTTGAAGCCCTTTGCGGCGTTGATCTTATAGTAGATAAGGCAGAGTTTGTTGCCCTTGCCGGCCCGTCAGGCTCAGGCAAAACCACAATGCTGAATATCATCGGCGGCCTTGATGTGCCGGACTCAGGAAGTGTGATAGTTGACAACAATAAATTTGCAGACATGAACCAGGCAGGTCTTGCCTCTTTAAGACTGCATAAAATAGGCTTTGTTTTTCAAGCCTTTAATCTTATTCCGGTTTTATCCGCCATTGAAAATGTTGAGTATGTCATGCTTTTGCAGGGAGTGCCTAAAATTGAACGATATGACAGGGCAAAGGAAATACTGGATGATGTGGGCCTTAAAGGAAAATATGACAGACGACCTGCCGAACTTTCCGGCGGCCAGCAGCAAAGGGTTGCAGTTGCGAGGGCTATTGTTTCAGGCCCTGCCATAGTTCTTGCAGACGAACCCACGGCAAATCTTGATTCAAAAACAGGAGAAGACCTTGTTTTAATGATGAAAAAAATGAACACAGAAAAAAAGGTCACCTTTATTTTTTCAACCCATGACAACATGGTCATGGATTATGCCACACGACTTGTCACTATCAAAGATGGGCTCATTGTAAATGATGAAATCAAAGCATGATAAGCTTTTTTGGCTCATATCCTTTTTTTTGTCATTGGTGTTTGCCCAGAACCTTCTGGCCGGGCCGGACCCGGTCTTGTATGAAGATAAGGCCCAATTTGAAAACAAAACTGAGGATGAAAACAAGACCTGGTATGAAAATATTGATAACCAGTTTGGCGGGCATTTAAAACTTGAGGGAAGAGTAGCAGGATATGATGCCGGGTCTTATTTTGAACCGGTTGGAACCCATACAAGTCTGGATGGTCTTGCCAATGTCAGGCTAAAAGACAAGCTTATTTTATCTGAGAAAATTTATTTTGAAGCTCATTATGAGATTTTTCGCAAATCAGGGGATAATAATAAAAAACAATATAATATTCAAAAATATTTCCCATTGCCTGCCGCCGGGTTGACATCTGAATCTTTAAACATTGATAAAAGACGACTTTTAGACCTGACAAAAACACTTAAACAAACTGAGGATTATGTTTTATGGCATCGGTTTGACCGTCTGTTTTTTTCAATAAAACCATCCTGGGGTGACATCATCGTTGGAAGGCAGGCCATAACATGGGGAAATGGTTTTATTTTCAATCCCATGGATCTTTTCAATCCTTTTGCACCTTCTGATACGATCCGCGATTACAAGATGGGGGATGATCTTGTGTCTGTCCGGTTTAATAATAAATTTTTAGGAGAATGCAATCTGCTTTATGTTCCAAGAAGAAATATAATAACAGATGAAATTGATTTTAAAAAATCGTCTGTTGCAGGGAAATTTCATTTTTTTGCAGGTGATATTGAAATGGATGTAATGGGCGCAAAGCATTATAATGAAATGATTTTAGGTCTGGGAGGCACTGGTTATTTTAAAGATGCAGCATGGAGAAGCGATCTTGTGTGGTCAACCCTGAAAAATAGCCAAAACAAGAGCGGATATTTTGAGTTTGTTGCAAACATTGATTATTCCTGGGTATGGCAGGATAAAAATTATTACGGCCTGATTGAATATTATCATAATGGCCTGGGAAAAAATAATTATACAAATGCCATGGTCGATCCTGAAAGTATGGAAAGAATTGACCGAGGGGAATTGTTTGCCCTTGGGAAGAATTATTTATCCGGTCAGATCCAGATGGAACTCCATCCTTTGCTGAATATTTATTTAAGTGTCATCAGCAATGTCAGGGATCCTTCCGCTATAATCCAACCCAGAGCAATCTTTAGTGTGACACAGAATTCAAATCTGCATTTTGGTGCAAGTATTTTTTATGGAAAAAAAACAAGTGAATATGGAGGTTTTTTGATTCCAGGCACAAATTATTATACCAATGCTGCCCCAAGTGCCTATGTGCAATTTACATATTATTTTTAAAAAATTTAATTAAAGAAGAAATAACAATGGCCAATCCCTGTTGATACTTATTTTTATTGACAACAAATACATTCATATTTTAGAAAAAATATTGGGTGTCGTAACCAAGGAGATGGAATGGTTCCCTGTCAAAGATTTAAATATACAATAGTATCTGTATTATTCTTGTTGTTGAGTTTTGAACAAACCCTGTTTGCCAGGGATTTATCTTTACAAAAACCCAAAGCTTACACCAGCGAAGAAGAAATAACAGGGTGGGTGATGAGTGAAAAACTTGATGGTATCCGAGGTTATTGGAACAAAAAAAAATTGCTGACCCGAAAGGGATTGCCTCTAAATCCGCCGTCATGGTTTATTAAAAATTTTCCTCCTTTTGAACTGGATGGTGAACTCTGGAGCAAAAGAGGCGATTTTGAATTTATCCAGTCAACGGTCCTTGATAAAAATCCAGGAAATTGTTGGGAGAAAATCACCTATAATATTTTTGAGGTTCCAAATGAAAAAGGCGGTTTTCTTCCCCGACTCAACAAGGCAAGAGCATGGTTTGAAACCCACAAGAATACTCATATAAGGATTATTCCCCAGATAAGGATCAAAGACAAATCAGATCTTGATCTTTTTTTGGATAAGGTCCAATCAAAAGGCGGGGAAGGAGTAATCATAAAAGACCCGGAAATGCCTTACCATACAGGCCGAAGTGCCCATGTCCTGAAAGTAAAAAATTTTTGGGATATGGAAGGTGTGGTCATTGGTTTAAACAAGGGAAAAGGAAAATATGAAACCATGATGGGGTCTCTTACCATAAAGCTTGAAAATGAGATAATTTTTAAGCTGGGCACAGGCTTTACAGACCAAAACAGAAAAAATCCTCCATCCATAGGAACAATTGTTACCTTCAAGTACTATGGTTTTACCAAAAAAGGGATACCCAAATTTGCATCTTTTTTACGGGTGAGGCAAGATTGAATCTCGTGCAGAATGAACCGTCTTGACGTCCCCCAGGACAAGATGGCAAAGAGATTGGGGATAGATCAGACCATATAGCTCATTACCATTTAGGAAAAATGGCGACACTGCCAAATTCCCTAAATGGTAATTTATCCATGGCTCTGTGTTTCAGGCTCTGGCCAGCACCAGTGCATCAACTTTTTTTGCCCCGTGTTTTAATAATACCCTGGCAGCTTCATTGCAGGTGGCCCCGGTAGTAAATACATCATCAATCAAGAGGATATGTTTATTATCAATTATCTTTTGGTTGACAACTTTAAATGCATTTTTCAGATTGGCTTTCCTTTGATCAATATCAAAGCCTGTCTGGGGTTGTGTTATTTTAATTCTGGCAAGTGAAATAGTATCAATTTCCCATGAAGGTGGTTGATCAAAAGCCTGTTGATAGTGCTTCACAAAGTTCCGGATCAGAAGAAATGCCTGGTTAAACCCCCTTTTTCTCAATTTCTTTTTGTGCAGGGGTATGGGCATGATAATGTCAATACCGGATTCTGCATAGTGATGTAGAAATGTGTCAAACAAAATGTTTTCAAATACTTTTGCAATAGACAGTTTTGAATGATATTTAAAAAGCGGAATTGCATCTTTTATTATGCCTTTATACTCAAGTGCCGCTCTGACCCGGTCAAGAGTTAAAGGTTTTTTCAGGCAGGCTTCGCACATGTGGTTTTCATTAAAACTCTTATGAAACTTAACTCCGCATTTTGTACAAAAAGGACTATCAATGGAATAAAATCCCGAGGCCATGCAATGATCACAAAAACAGGCCTCCATTGTATGGGGTGTAATCATATCAGGATCAATATACACACCACATTTTAAACATTTTATTGGATATAAAAGCTGTTCAAAAAGTCTGATAGTCTTTTTTAATGCTGATACATAATATGGTTTGCAATGATTCTGAAAAATCTTGAACATGTTACTTGTTCACCGTTGTCACCTTCGCTGACGAAGTGCTTCATACATTGCTATGCCCCCTGCCACAGAAGCATTCAAAGAATTAATATTCCCTTTATTTGGGATAGACAACAAAAAATCACACTCTTTTTTTACAAGGGGTCTGATGCCTTTATGTTCACCACCGATAACCAGCGCAATATTCCCGGTCAAATCAGAGTCAAACAGCAATGTATGGCCGTCTGCATCCAGCCCGGATACCCATACTCCATTTTCTTTTAAAGCTCTTAATATGGAAGCCGTATTTGTGATATAAAAAATATTGGCGTGCTCCATGGCACCGGCAGAACTTCTGGACACTGTTGAAGAAGGAACTGCAGACCTGTCTTTTGGGATAAGAATATAATCAACCCCGGCACAAAGTGCTGTTCTGATTAATGCCCCAAGGTTATGGGGATCTTCAATGCTTTCCAAAATCAGGATAAAACAAGGCTCTTTTTTTTCCTGTACAAGCCTTATAACCTCGGCAGCTTTTTTCATGGGGAAAAAAGAGGTGTTGGCAGCCAGGCCCTGATGGTTTGAAAAATCTGTCATCTTGTCCAGAAGTTCAGGATCAACCATCTCTATTTTTATGTTTCTTTGCCTGGCAATGGTCTCAATATTTTCCATCCTGCCCAAAGACCTGTTTTTTGAAATTAATATACTATAAAATTTTCTTTTGTCTGCCTTTAATGCTTCATACACAGAATGGAATCCAAAAAGCATATCATTTTTTTCTTTCATTTTTTCTTTCATGGCCAGGCCATCTCTTTTTTAAAAATCAAACAAAGCTCTTCTGTGGCTTTGTCAAGGTTATCATTGACCACCACGTATTGAAACAGGTCTTTCTGATCTATTTCTGATTTTGCATTTTCAAGACGTCTGGCTATCACTTCTTTTGTGTCAGTTCCGCGGTTTTCAAGGCGTTGAGACAAAATTTCAAAAGAAGGCGGCATGATAAATATGGAAACTATATCCAGGCCCAATGCCATAATCTGTCTTGCACCCTGGACATCAATATCCAGAATAAGACTCTGGCCTTTTACAAGGCAGGCTTTTACAAATCCTTTGGATGTACCATAAAAATTATCATGAACCTTTGCCCATTCAAGCCAGTGGTCCAGGGTTATTTTTTGTTCAAACTCATCTATGTTTATAAAGAAATAGTCAAGACCGTTTTGTTCATTTTTCCTAGGCGACCGAGTGGTGTGGGAAATAGAATAAGAAAGGTTTTTAAACCGGGTTAATACCTTTTTTATCAATGTTGTTTTCCCGGCACCGGAAGGAGCGGAGATGACAAATAACTTTCCTGGGCCTGGCATAAGATTATTCTTTTCCCTTGTTCATAAGGGATCCAAATCGGCTGGCCAATGTCTCAAACTGAATGGATGAAAGAATGACATGATTGCTTTCCGTGATGATAAAGGCCCTTGTTTTTCTACCGTGGGTCACATCAAGAAGGCGCTTTTCCTGCTTAGCTTCATCCTTGACCCGTTTCATGGGAGATGAACTGGGCGATAAAATCGCCACTACTTTTTGCGCCACCACAGTGTTTCCAAAGCCTAAATTTAAAAGAAGCTGTTCCATAGGTTCTTCCTTTTCAATATATAAAAATTACTCAATATTTTGTACCTGTTCTCTGATCTTTTCAAGCTCTGATTTCAGGTTGACGATCATATGAGATAAATCAGCATTTCCAGCCTTTGAACCAATGGTATTAAATTCCCTGTTAAACTCCTGGATTAAAAAATTAAGCTTCCTGCCTTCAGAATCATCTGAATCAAGGACCTGCCTGAATTGTTTAATATGGCTGTAAAGTCGAACAATTTCCTCTGACACATCACTCTTGTCAGCAATTATGGCTGCCTCCTGGGAAATCCTGACAGGGTCGAGTCCTTCTGTATCCGAGGTTAGATAGGATATTCTTTCCATGAGCCGTTTCTTATAAACCTGGGGAATTTTTGCAGCCTCTTTTTCAACCTGCTTTAAATTGCCTTCAATATAATCAATCCTTGCACTTAAGTCCGAATAAAGATTTTTCCCCTCTTCTTTGCGCATGAGATCCAGATTGATACTGGCTGTCTCAAGGCAAGGTTTGATCGCCTCCCACAGGTTTGTTGAATCCAGTTTCTTTTTAGAAGGAACAATCACATTTCTGGCAGATAAGATATCCGTCATAGAAATGTCGGCTGACAAATTTAAATCTTTTTTTATCTTTTTTAATGCCTGATAATAGGATGCTGTCCTTGCATCATCCACTTCAAATAGTTCCAGATCTATTGCATCATCCTGAACAAACAATTTAATCTCAATTCTTCCCCTATCATGGGTTTTGGCGATCAGCTTTTTAATATCCTCTTCAAAAACCTGGCAGGATTCAGGACCATAAAAAGAAATATCAAGATGTCGTGAATTATAAGAACGAAGGGTGACATCTGCTGTGATAGTGTCATCAGTATTTGAAACCTGCGAAAAAGCTGTCATGCTTTTAATCATTTTTTTTTTCCTTTGTCTGCCTTTAGGGCCACAAATTTTATAACTTGAACGAAATTGCTTGTCTTTTGCTCCATCTACTGTGTTGCACCAAAGGCCTAATACGTATAGTATTAAACATTTGATGCGCCTTGTAGATGAACCAAAATCTTGCGCTATTTCTGCTCAATTTATTTCATTTGAGGTCCTTAAATCTAAAAGATATTTATCCCTGACCTTTGATAAAAAAGAAATCATGTCTTTTGATGCATAATCCGGGTATGTCCAATCCAATGTTTTAAAACCCTGTTTTTTAGAATACATCAATGTCAGGTCGGCATAAATTTTGCGGCCAATATAAATCCTGTGGGAATATTCCTTGCCCGTGGCCAGAATAAACCGAGATGAAACCAGATATCCAGGATCAATGTTCACCGATCTCTTTCCGGCTTTTGCAAACCGAGTTTCAATTTCATTGGTTTTCTCTTTGATCAGGGCAAGTTCATCCTGGGCAATTAAATTTTTAAACACAAAAACCTTTCGAAACAAAAGAGCGCCCATCTCTTTGTCATAATAATCAGTATAAGCAAAATCAAGCCAGCGGCTGATCATGTCCACAGGGCCGAATGCCTCTTCCAGCAGAGAAAAGACCTTTTCTATCAATGCCTTGTCATTCATGATACATCCGACTACCAGTTTTGCAGGATCTGGATTTTTTGGAATACTCATGGCTTATATAATGCCTGACTGAAAACCCCGTGTTTGGACGAAAAGTTGCCCATATACAAGGCGCAAAAAATCTTGAAACCGGAGTGTACTGCTGTACATGAGGATTTCAGGATTTTGCAGCAACGCGGTAGATGGGTGAGTTTTCGTCCAAACATTATATAGGTTTTGCCTCATCAATGAGCATAATGGGAATATCCTCTTTTATTTCATATAAAAGTTGACATGCCGGGCATTCAAGCCCGTCCTTTGTTTTATTTAAATGAATCTCACCCTTGCATTTGGGGCAAACCAGTATTTCCAATAATTCTTCAGAAACTGCCATTTTTCTCTCCTTTAATTATTTACTACCTGAACGAAAACCCCGTTCAGGTATGGTTTTAAGATTTAGGATTTAGGATTTAACTTAAAACTTAAAACTTAAACCCTAAAATCATTCAAGCCTTTAGTAGCCTGCATGGTTTGAAGTTTAAAATAGTCTCCTTTTTGGGCCATCAGCTCCTCATGGGTTCCTTGTTCTTTTATGGTCCCGTTTTTCAGCAAAATGATTCTCGAAGCATAATCAATGGTGGACAATCTGTGAGCGATCACAAAGGAGGTTCTGCCTTTCATCAAATTTTCCAGGGCTTTTTGCACCACCCTTTCGGCTTGGGAATCCAAAGCAGAGGTTGCTTCATCCAGTATAAGAATCGGTGCATCTTTTATCAGGGCACGGGCAATACAGATCCGCTGTTTTTCTCCCCCTGAAAGCCGGGAACCCAGTTCACCTATAATGGTATCAAACCCCTGGGGAAACCCCTGTATAAATTCATAGGCATAGGCGGCTTTTGCTGCATTTTCTATTTCAAGATCTGTTGCATCCATCTTGCCATACCGGATATTGTCCTTCACTGATTCATTAAAAAGGATGGGTTCCTGGGTCACGATGGAAATATGATCCCGCAGGGATTTGATTGAAAGATCTTTTACATTTTTTCCTGCAATCAGCAAGCGGCCGCAACTAACATCATACAAGCGCGGGACAAGATTGACTAGGCTGGTCTTTCCTCCCCCGCTCATCCCGACAAGGGCCAGGACTTCACCCGGTGCAACCTTTAGATTGATATCATTTAAAGCCGGTGCCTCATTATCATTATAGGAAAAACCAACATGATCAAATTCAACATCAAAAATGCTTTCTGTAATAATTTCAGGGATTTTCTTTTCCTTAATGGCAGACTCTTCTTCCAGAATATCAAATATTCTTGTGGCTGAAGCAATGCCTTCCTGGATGGTGTTGTTGAGCTTGGACAATTTTTTCACAGGATCATAGAGCATCATTACGGCAGTGAGAAATGAGAAAAATGTTCCGGGTGTTGATGTGCCGCTAATCACCCTGAGGCCACCAAACCAGATAATAAATGCAATGCCAAGGCCGCCTAAAAATTCCATGATAGGCGAGGACAAAGCTTTGGCAATGACTTTTTTCATCTCAAACCTGAAAAGCACTTGGGTTTTCTCTTTAAACCGTTTTTTTTCAAAAGCCTGAAGATTAAAAATTTTTATGATCTTGCTGCCGGTAAATGTTTCATGCAGAAATGAATTCAAATCTGCCATGGTTTCCTGGGTCCCTGTGGAAAATTTTCTAACCCGCCTGCCAAACAGAACAATGGGATAAAAGGCCAGGGGCA
>Ga0075120_10002677_pt1 | contig 12693 bp, 10 predicted proteins | sample AntAceMetag02UKL_FD_69792 | JGI IMG/M metagenome (GOLD analysis project Ga0075120, IMG submission 69792) | Saline lake microbial communities from Ace Lake, Antarctica - Antarctic Ace Lake Metagenome 02UKL | ecosystem: Environmental > Aquatic > Non-marine Saline and Alkaline > Saline | place... | reverse complement strand
TATTTCAGGATGGGGTCACAATAACAAAATATCAGAAACTCATCTAGATAACATTATTATTTGTGGAGACCGAATATCAGAAATTTCAGAAACTTGTCCGCCAATGGCACCTAAAGTTGGCATTATTGCAAATATGCAGGCAAATGTCGCTTTAGAGCTACTTCTAAAATAATTTCAGAAAGATATGGAACTTACTTTAAATAACAGACAAGAAACATTTGATTGCACTACTTTAACAATGGGTGAACTTATGAAAATAAAGAAATTCACCTTCAAGAAAATCATCGTTAAGGTAAATAATAAAATTGTGGAACCATATGAATATGATTCCACAATTCTTAAAGAAAATGATAATGTCATTGTGTTTCACCTATTGGCAGGAGGTTAATTAATTATTAGTTCCTTAAATATGCATTTTTTCATGTTTTTTATCAACCATGAATATTCCATTTATCAATTACACTTCAATTCATTTACAAAATGAATTAAATTAATGCAAAAATGAAAAATATGTTATAAAACTATTGTTTAGTTTTTATGACTTTTATGTTTTATTAAAACAAAAAAATATATTACTTTAGTACACTTAAAGTAAACCTGTAAAAAACAAAAATATGCAAAAGTTATTATTATTAGGTGATGAAGCTATCGCACAAGGAGCAATTGATGGAGGCGTTTCAGGATTTTATGCTTATCCAGGAACTCCCTCAACTGAAATTATGGAGTATGCTCAACACTCAAAAGAGGTAAAAGAAAAAGGCATGAACTGTGTTTGGTCTGCAAATGAAAAAACTGCAATGGAATCTGCCATTGGAATGTCATATGCAGGCAAAAGAGTTATGGTTCAAATGAAACATGTTGGTTTAAATGTTGCTGCTGACGCTTTTGTTAATGCTTCAATTACTGGTGTTAATGGCGGATTAATCGTAGTCGCTGCTGACGATCCATCTATGCACTCTTCTCAAAACGAACAAGATTCTCGTTTTTATGGAGATTTTGCACTAATTCCAATATTAGAACCATCAAACCAACAAGAAGCATACGAAATGGCATATAATGGTTTTGATTTATCCGAAAAATACAATGTTCCTGTTTTACTTAGAATAACCACTCGCTTAGCTCACTCTAGAGCTGGAGTAGCTAATATGAAGCAAAGAATACAGAAAGCAATGACTCTTCCAAAAGATCCTAGACAATTTGTTCTTCTTCCGTCAATTGCTAGACGTAATTACAAAAAGCTACTCAATATGCAAAAAAGCATATTAGAAGCCTCTAATGAATCAAAGTACAACAAATATACCAACGGAGAAGATAAAACTGTTGGTGTTATAGCATGTGGTATTACATACAATTACTTAATGGAATGCTATGATGGCAATTGCCCTCATCCTGTGATAAAAATTTCTCAATATCCTATTCCAGAAGTACATATCAAAAAGTTAAGAGAAGAATGCGATTCTATTCTAGTTCTTGAAGATGGTTACCCATTTGTCGAAAAAGAATTGCGAGGATTCTTCAACGAAGGCATTACTATTAAAGGAAGATTAGATGGTACATTGCCAAGAGATGGAGAATTAAATCCAAATCTTGTTGCTAAAGCTGTAGGAATTAAAATCAATGAAGGTGAAGCAATTCCTGATTTAGTAAAAAACAGACCTCCATCACTATGTATGGGTTGTGGACACCGTGATGTTTATAATGCAATGAACGAAGCTCTTATAAAGTATGGTAAAGGTAGAGTTTTTGCAGACATTGGTTGCTACACTTTAGGTGCACTACCTCCATTTAACGCAATTAACTCTTGTGTTGATATGGGAGCATCCATTACAATGGCTATAGGTGCTTCCGATGCTGGACTAGTACCTGCTGTTGCTGTAATTGGAGACTCAACATTCTGTCACTCTGGCATGACAGGTTTATTAGATGCTGTAATTAAAAAATCACCGATTGTTGTTATTATCTCAGATAATAGCACAACAGGTATGACTGGTGGACAAGATTCTCATGGTAAAGGAAGAATAGTTGAATTAGTTAAAGGTATTGGTGTTGACCCTGACCACATTAAAGTAATGACTCCTCTTCGTAAAAATCATGAAGAAAACCTAAAGGTAATTGAGAAAGAATTAGCTTACAATGGTTTATCAGTTATTATTCCACAAAGAGAATGTATACAAACAGCTGTAAAGACCAAGAAAAGAGCAAGAAAATAATTTTAACTACAAAAACTAAAACAATGAAAACAGATATAATATTAGCTGGTGTTGGTGGACAAGGAATTCTAACTATTGCTGCAGCAATTGGCATGACTGCTGTAAACAAAAATCTTTATCTTAAACAAGCAGAAGTTCATGGTATGAGTCAAAGAGGTGGTGATGTACAATCAAATCTTAGACTTTCTGACAAACCAATACATTCAGATTTAATAGCAAAAGGTTCTGCAGATATAATTCTTTCAGTAGAACCAATGGAAGCATTACGATATTTACCTTTCTTAAAAAAAGGAGGATATGTTATTACGAACACCAAACCTTTCAATAACATTCCTGATTATCCAGAAACTGAGGTAATAATGAATAGAATTGAGGAGCTTCCAAATAAAATAGCTTTAAATGCAGACCAAATAGCAAAAGATATCGGCAGTTCTCGCGCTTCTAATATCGTAATGCTTGGTGCTGCTGCTCCATTCTTGGGTCTTTCAATCGAAGATCTTGAGTTTGGTATAAAATCATTATTCGGACGTAAAGGTGATGAAATTGTTGAAATGAATATTAAAGCTTTACATGCTGGCTATGAGTATGCAAAATCTCAATTATAAGAAAAACTTTCTTATGAAAGTTTTTTCAACAATTAAAAACAAAAATTTCATCACGTTCATGCTTTTATTATTTTTGTAAAAAATAAATCAAACATGGATAATTATATTGTTTCGGCTCGAAAATACAGACCAGATAATTTCGAGTCTGTAGTTGGTCAGGATTCTATTACCCAAACTTTAAAAAATTCGATTAAATCAAGCCAACTTGCACAGGCATACTTATTCTGTGGCCCAAGAGGTGTTGGTAAAACCACATGTGCTCGTATTTTTGCCAAAACAATTAACTGTACTAATCTTACAGATAATCACGAAGCTTGTAATGAATGTGAATCTTGTGTTGCATTCAATAAATTAAGATCATTGAATATTCACGAACTTGATGCTGCGTCCAACAACTCTGTCGAAGATATCCGTAATCTTATTGATCAAGTTAGGATTCCGCCACAAATTGGATATTATTCAGTCTATATTATCGATGAGGTTCATATGTTATCAAGTTCTGCTTTTAATGCTTTTCTTAAAACACTTGAAGAACCTCCAAAACATGTAGTTTTTATTCTGGCAACAACAGAAAAACATAAAATTTTACCTACAATTTTATCAAGATGTCAGATCTTTGATTTTAATAGAATCGGAGTTGAAGATATAAGAAAAAGACTTGAATTTGTAGCGCAAAAAGAAAATATTTCTGCTGAACACGATGCTTTGCATATTATTGCACAAAAAGCTGATGGAGCAATGAGAGATGCATTATCAATTTTTGATCAAATTGTTAGCTTCAGTGGAAAAAATATTACATACGAAAATACAATTAAGAACTTAAACGTTCTCGATTATGACGTTTATTTTAATATTACTGATTCTTTCCTAACAGGAAATTATCCCAGCGCACTACTTATTTTTGATGATGTACTTAGAAAAGGGTTTGAAGCAAGCTATTTTATAAGCGGCCTTGCTTCGCATTTTAGAGACCTTCTCATTTGCAAAGAACCTGGCACAATAGATTTACTTGAAGTTGGAAATAAAATTAAGACAAAATATCTAGAGCATGCAGAAAAATGTTCAGTCTCTTTTTTATTTAAAGCAATTGAAACTGCAAATCAAGCCGACCTTAATTACAAAACAAGTCATAACAAAAGACTACTGATAGAATTAGCTTTGTTAAACATATGCAACATCGAAAATAACGCTTTATCTCAAAATACTGATGTACAAACGCCTATTGAAAAACCAGTTAAAATTGAAACATCAATTAAAAAACAAGAGGAGCTCAATAAAGAAGTTATAGCAGAAATTCCTCAAACAGAAGTAAAAACCGAAACACAACAAAAACCACAAGAAGTAAACGAGATTATACCTCAAGAAAAGACGATCAAAGAGACTATTGTAAAAGAACCTGAAGATAATACTTATAAAACTACTAGGCCTGAAAAATCGAGTAGTATTAAATCAGATATCTCAGGAATATCTATAAAAAATATCACTAAATCCTCGGATAAGAATATCGAGATTGACGAAACAGGTGAGCCAATTCTCAGTTATGATCATCTTGGAACAGAAGAATATAGCGACGAAAAGCTTAAATATGTTTGGACAAAATATGCTGAATCGTTACGTGAAAATCCAAGATTATACTCTTTTCTAATGGCTCATGCGCCCACTAAAGAATCAGAAAACAATTACATTGTTACAGTTGAAAGTCAAATGGTAAAAGCAAAACTTGACTCGGATTTACATGAAACCTTGAAATTTCTAAAAACAGAACTTAATAATCGCGATTTCAGTCTATCATATCAGATTGGTGAAACAAAACAAAACAAAAAATTCAAATCAGAACAAGAAAAACTAGATGATATGATCAAGGAGAATCCTGAAATAAAAAAACTCAAAGACCAGTTAAATCTTGACTTTGAATAAACTTATAATCTAGATTTTTCGACAGCATTATTCCATCCAACACATAATCTAAATCTTGTTTTATCATCCATTTTTGGATAAAAAATTCTATCGAGTTTTCGATATTGTTCAATATCTTCCAAATCATATAAACCACAACCCAAAGCTGCTAAGAAAGCTACACCTAATGCTGTTGATTCGACAAACACAGGCCTTGTAACCTCAAGTCCAAGAATATCAGCCTGAAACTGCAATAAAAAATTATTAGCAGAAGCGCCTCCGTCAACATTAAGATTAAGAATTTCGATTCCTGAGTCTTTATTCATTGCATAAAGTACATCACGAGTTTGATATGCCATTGATTCTAATGCTGCTCTAATAATATGCTTGTAATTTGTTCCTCCTGTTATCCCAGTAATTGTACCACGAGCATTCATATCCCAGAATGGAGCTCCTAATCCAGCAAAGGCAGGCACAAAATACACTCCTGCTGAATCATCTATTTCAGAAGCTATTTTTTCAGTTTCCGCAGCAGTGTCTATCAGTCTCATTTTATCTCTCAGCCATTGAATTGCCGCTCCAGCAATAAACACACTACCTTCCAAAGCATAGCTAATTTCACCATTCAAACCCCATGCAATTGTTGTAATTAAACCAGATGTGCTTTTTACAGGAATACTTCCAGTATTCATTAACATAAAACAACCCGTTCCGTAGGTGTTTTTTACTGCGCCAGATTTAAAGCATGTCTGACCAAATAAAGCAGCTTGCTGATCTCCAGCCATACCCGATAAAGGGATCTCTGTATTTCCAAAAATCCCAGCATCGACATTACCATAAAAACCTGACGAATCCTTTACTTCAGGTAACATTTCTATAGGAATATTGAAGAACTTAAGTATCTCATTATCCCAACACTTTTCTTTAATATTAAAAAGCATTGTTCTCGAAGCATTTGAATAATCTGTTATGTGTATACGACCTCCTGTCAAATTCCAAATTAACCAAGTGTCGATTGTCCCGAATAAAATCTGTCCGTTTTGAGCTTTCTCACGAATACCATCAACATTATCGAGAATCCAAACAATCTTTGTTGCTGAAAAGTATGAATCAATAACTAATCCTGTCGCATCCTTAATATAATCTGAAAAGGTGTCTTTCTCTATTTCCTCACAAAATTCAGATGTTCGTTTATCCTGCCAAACAATTGCATTATAAACCGGCTTACCGCTTATCTTGTCCCATATGACAGTTGTTTCACGCTGATTAGTTATCCCAGTACCTGCAATTTGGGAAGTACTAACACCCAATTTTGACAACAATTTCCTAACTACAAAAATCTGTGTTTCACGGATTTCTGTCGCATCTTGTTCTACCCAACCTAATTGTGGAAAATACTGTGATGTTTCGGATTGCTCAATTCCTAAAACATTAAATACTTCATCAAATAAAACTGCACGTGAGCTTGTTGTTCCCTGATCAATAGAAAGAATGTATTTTTTATCCATCTGCATTGATTTTGTCTATCCAGTCAATTACGTCTTGGTAAACTTCCTCTTTGTTTATTTCATTTAAGATTTCATGTCGGGCATCCTTATATAACTTATGTTCAATATGCTTAATACCTGCATTCTTGTAAAAATTAACAGCTTGCAAAACACCTTTACCATAATTACCTACAGGATCATTAGCCCCAGACAAAAACAATATTGGTAACTCTTTGCTTATCTTTTTTGCATATTTTACTTTATTGATAGAGATTAACCCAGTCATAAAGCCTCTATAAAAAGAGCATGAGAAAATACCCCCGCATTTTGGATCTGCAATATACTCATCAACTATTTTTTGATCGCGGGTTAACCACTGAAAAGGTGTTTCGTATCCTTTATTAAAACTACCAAAAGACATTTTATCCAACAATTTTGATTTTCTTGTTACTCCACTAAAAAAACATTGAATTTTTGCAATTAGACATCCAATATAAAGTAAAACTGTTGGATTAGAGCCAGTTCCTGTAAGAATAACTCCTTTCAATCCCAAACTGTAATTAGAAATAAACGAACGGGTAAAAAAAGACCCCATGCTATGACCTAAAATAAAAACCGGAACTCCAGGATGATTTTTTGCACTAATATCATTTAAAACTTTTAAATCATCGACAATAGTACACCACTCTTTTTTTTCAGGCCAAACACCATAATCATCTGGATGTAGAACATTCCGCCCATGACCTCTATGATCAGAAGCGTAAACTGCACCACCTTTACTTACCAGAAAACCTGCAAAATCGGTATATCTCTCCGAATGTTCTGCCATACCATGCACAATCTGCACAACAAAATTCACCTTTTCATCATCAGGTAAAAACTCATTGTAAAAAATTGCCTGACCATCGGCAGCCCTTAACCAGTTTTCTATAACTTTCATATGATAGTCCAAATAACAATTACAAATTTATGAATTTATTCCGAATAAATCATAAAATTTTTCCAGTTTATATTGTTTTGTAACATATTTCATCTCATCCCATAATGCTTCATTAATTGGCACTCCATGTTCTGATCTTTGTAAAAAGACTAGATGTTCTTTTTCTCCTGCAGTATATATACGTTCAGCTCCCGGCATTTTCTCTGAACTTCTTAGATCACGTAAAATGTTTCCTGTAATTTTTTCGAATTCTGGAATGTCAATAAAGTTTTCAATATTAATTGCAATAAAAAAATGGCCAAGACGATAAGGAACTTTTTTGCCATTTTCAAATCCAAGTAATGCTTTCATAAAACCGCCCCCCTGTAGAGCTGCAGACAAAATTTCAACAACAGTAGCATATCCATATCCTTTATATCCTGCAGTGTCTTCACCTATACCACCAAGTGGCGTTAGAGCGGCATTTCCAGCCACGAGATCCTTTAGAACCTCTTCGGCATTTGTTTTAGAATTACCTTGTTTATCAATTACCCAACCCTTTGGTAAATCTTTACCATTTTTCGCGTAAAACTCGAATTTACCTCTCTGACTAACAGAAGTTGCACAATCAAGAAAAAACGGGAAATCCTCATCACTAGGCATAACAAAAGTAAGTGGATTTGTTCCTAGCATATTTTCAACACCAAAAGTCGGTGCAATTGAAGGTCTGGCATTTGTTCCTGTTATACCAATCATACCAGCTTTAGCTGCCATTAGTCCATAATAACCAGCAATCCCATAATGAGAACTATTGCGAACAGCAACCATTCCCATACCATATGTTTTAGCCTTGTCAATACACATTTGCATAGCTTGCTTTGACGCCACATGTCCCATCCCATTGTTTGCATCTAGAACAGCAGTTGTAAAACTTTCACGAATAACATCAACTTTTGTTTCTGGGTTTACAATACCGTCTTTTATTCTATCCAGATATATGGGTTTCAATCTATTTATTCCGTGTGAATCAATCCCAAGCTTATCAGCTTCAAGTAAAACTTCAGCAATTATTGCTGCATCTACTGATGGCACACCAGCAGCCTTAAGTGCTTCTATTGAAAATGATTCTAATGTTTTAAAATTTAAATAATTCATAACTCTTTTTTTTACAAAGGTAAAAAACATTCATAATTTAATATCAAACAAACAATTGTATTTTAATTTCATTTTTGTTGAAATTTGTTCAACAAAATCATTCTATTTCTTTCTTTCTTGCCAAGAAAAATTGTATTTTTACAAAAAAAAGTCAAAAATATGAAACGCGACGAAAGAGTATTTGAAATTATTCAAAAAGAAAAAGAACGTCAGATGCATGGCATCGAATTAATTGCATCCGAAAATTTTGTAAGCCCACAAGTACTAGAAGCTATGGGTTCGGTTATGACTAACAAATACGCTGAAGGCTATCCTGGCAAAAGATATTATGGTGGTTGCCAGTTTGTTGATATGACAGAACAATTAGCTATCGATAGAATAAAAGAACTTTTTAATGCTGATTATGCAAATGTACAACCACATTCGGGAGCACAAGCAAACGCTGCTGTTTTTCTAGCATGTCTTAAACCTGGTGACACATTTATGGGTTTAGATCTTGCTCATGGTGGTCATTTATCTCACGGTTCTCCTGTGAATTTATCAGGAATTCTTTACAACGCAATTTCTTATCAAGTTTCTGAAGAAACTGGAATTATCGATTATGATGCTATGGAAGCAAAAGCTCTTGAGCACAAGCCAAAACTTATCGTTGGCGGAGCTTCTGCATATAGTCGTGAATGGGATTATAAACGTATGAGAGAAATCGCAGATAAAATTGGTGCTATTCTAATGATAGACATGGCACATCCAGCAGGACTAATTGCTGCGGGATTATTAAACAACCCTGCAGAGTATGCTCATATTGTAACTTCAACTACTCATAAAACTCTAAGAGGTCCAAGAGGTGGGATAATTATAATTGGCAAAGACTTTGAGAATCCATGGGGACAAACAACTCCAAAAGGAGCAATTAAAATGATGTCAGCTATTATTAATTCTGCAGTTTTCCCAGGCACACAGGGTGGTCCATTAGAACATGTTATTGCTGCTAAAGCTGTAGCTTTTGGCGAAGCTCTACATCCTGAATTTAAGAAATATCAAACACAAGTAAAAAAGAATGCCGCTGCAATGGCTAAAGCCTTTATGAAGATAGGATATAAAGTGGTAAGTGATGGAACAGACAACCATTCGATGTTGATTGACTTAAGAACAAAATATCCTGAAATCACTGGAAAGCTTGTCGAAAACACATTAGTTAAAGCCGACATTACAATTAACAAAAATATGGTTCCTTTCGACCATCGCTCTCCATTTAAAACTTCAGGGTTAAGAGTCGGAACTCCTGCAATCACTACTAGAGGTTTGAAAGAAGAACATATGGAACCAATTGTTAAACTTATTGACAGAGTTCTTTCAGATATTGAAAACGAAAATGTAATAAATCAAGTTCGTGCTGAAGTAAACGAAATGATGAAACCATTTCCTTTATTTGCATATTAAAATATTCAGATGAGGGGAAGAGTTCCCCTTTTTAAAATCATATAATGTCTAACTAAAACCTAATAATCATGAAAAAAATTAAATTTTCAAGCCCGGCAATTTTAATTGCTGTAATTGCAATATTTTTTGCATCCTGTTCAAACAATTCAGCAACTCACATTCCTAAAGATGCTTTTGCTGTATTAGTACTCGATGGCCAAGAAATGTTAAAATTCTCTGATCCTGAATTTTTACAGGAAAACGATGAATATAAAGATGCCATGAAAGAAGTCGAAAAAGAAAGCAAAAAAGCTGCTGAATTAATCGGAGACATCATGAAAGATCCTGATGCATCTGGTGTCCTACTAACCGAAAAGATGTATGCTTTTGCTACTATTGAAAACAAAGAAGATTTTGTATTAGGAGTTATTATTCCAATTAAAAGAGAAAAACTTGAAGAAAATATTGATATGATTGCTGATGAATTTGGTGTCCCAATTTCAATGGTAATGGAAACAGAAGGCGATATTAAATATTTTGCTCCTGAAGATGGAATGATTCTAGGATGGAATGACGATGTATTTATATTTGTGTTTCAGGAAGATGGCGAAGATATGTTCAAACTGCTTGATAAATATATGAATCTTGATAAAAAAGAATCTATTCTTTCTGATAAAGATTTCAAAAAATTCCATAAAAACTGTACTGCACTAAACCTTTGGGTTTCTTCAAATGTTATTGATAAAATTGACTTCGAGAAAGAATCTATTAAAGAATTCGAAAAACTTACAGGCATTGATCTTGCTGGCAATTATGGCCATATGCATCTTGATATTCAAAAAGACGAAATAACCTACACTTCTAAACTAAAATTCAACGAATCTATTCAAAAACTTGACAAGAAAAAACTCATGGACAATGCTGAAAAACTAATGGAACTTTTTGAAGATCCAATTAGTGAAGGTATGGATATGTTTGGCGGAGGAAATGATGATTGGGGAGATGATGAATGGGGAGATGACGATTGGGATGAAAATTGGGATGAAGAATATCCTGAAATGACTGATGAAGAATGGGACGAGTTACTTAATGAACTCGAGACTGAAATGACTGATACAAATGCAGAATAATTATTGATTAATACTGAAACAGAATAATCTTTTATGGAAATAAAATTTTCCAACATTATCCCTGCCCCAATACCCGAAAAAGACATTAAGCAGTCTGAGATATGGGGCAGGGATATTATAATTAATAGTCAAGAAAAAGTTCTCATTTATGCGGAATCCGGTAAAGGGAAAACAACCTTCACAAATATAATTTTTGGTGCCAGAAAAGATTATACCGGTGATGTTTTCTTAGATGGAGAAAACATCCAGGAAATAAAACCTAATAATTTCAGCGAAATTCGAAGAACAAAACTTAGTATTGTACCACAAGGCTTATCGCTTTTTGCTGAATTGAGTTTAATCGAGAACATTATTATTAAGAATAAAATAACCAATTTTAAAACAAACAAAGAGATTGTCGAGATGATAGAGCTTCTCGGTTTAGAGGGACTTGAAGATCGAAAAGCAGCAAAAATGTCATTTGGTCAGCGTCAAAGAGCAGCAGTAATTAGAGCTCTCTGCCAGCCTTTTAAATTCATTCTTCTTGACGAAGCATTTTCTCACCTAGACTCAAATAATACACAAATTGTTTGGGATTTAATTAAAACAGAAACAAAAAAACAAAGTGCAGGAATAATACTTACATCACTAAGTTCAAATTTTGAACAAGACCTAATAAAATACATAGTATAATGATTTGGAAAGTACTCAAAAACAACATAAAACCAGGTCAACTTGCTGGAACTTTCCTCGGCATAATGATGGGATTAACTATCTTGATGGGCGCCCTTTCATTTTATCTTGATATAAAACCCGTATTTGATGACAAAGAAAGTTTCTGGAAAGACGAGTATATTATTATCAATAAAACGATAAATATTACTGATACTTATAACCAAGCCACAAAAGACTCAGTTGTTAAACCCTTCTTCACACAAGACGATATCAAAGATTTAAAAAATCAAAATTTTGTAAAAGATGTTGCAGAATTTTCAAGCTGTTCGTTTAAAGTACAAGCAACTTCTGATTCCAAAAGTGCTTTAACAGGATTCAGTGCAGACCTGTTTTTCGAAGCGGTTCCTAATGAATATGTAGATGTAAATTATGACAATTGGAAATGGGATGAAAGCTCGAATTTTGTTCCTGCAATTTTACCAAAAACATACTTAAATCTTTACAATTTCGGATTCGCTCAAAGTCAAAATTTACCACAAGTTGCAGAAGAAAGTGCCGGTTTAATAAAATTTAATATTATCATTTACGACAACAAAAAGAAACAAGAATTCGAAACTCGTATTGTAGGATTTTCTGAAAGAATTAACACTATTTTGGTACCTAAAGATTTTGTAGACTGGGGGAATAAAAAATTTGGTACAAATCCAAAACCAGCACCTGGTCGACTTATAGTAATTGCAAATGATCCTTCAAACCCTAATCTACTTAAATACTTCGAAGAGAAAAACTTTGATGTAAACAAAAGCGAATTAAGTAATAGCAAGGCATTAGCATTCCTAAAAATTATTACCAGCATCGTTTTTATTATTGGAATGGTGATAATTGTACTTGCATTTTCTTTAATGGTTATTTCTATTCAACTTCTTTTGCACAGAAATAATGAAAATATCCAAAAACTTAGCATGCTAGGATTTAAAATTACTGAAATTGCCTTGCCATATAATATTATGGTGGCGGCACTTTTTATTGTAACCTTTGCCACATCAATGATTCCACTATTAATTTTCCGCGATTTCTACTCTTCAAATATGGTACTACTAGGTTACGAAAATTTCAATCTTATTTTTACAAGTATAATAATTCCTGGAGCAGGTTTTGTATCAATTATAGTATTTCTATTAATCATAATGATACGATCTCAAATTAAAAAAATTATTT
>Ga0075120_10002674_pt1 | contig 12709 bp, 20 predicted proteins | sample AntAceMetag02UKL_FD_69792 | JGI IMG/M metagenome (GOLD analysis project Ga0075120, IMG submission 69792) | Saline lake microbial communities from Ace Lake, Antarctica - Antarctic Ace Lake Metagenome 02UKL | ecosystem: Environmental > Aquatic > Non-marine Saline and Alkaline > Saline | place... | reverse complement strand
ATTTTAGCGGCTCATAAATTACCGATAAAATGTAAATATGTAAAGAAATAATTATATGGAATTCAAAGAGCTAAAAAAGAAAAAAACAATAGATTTGCATAAAATATTAGCTGAATCAAGAGATAAGCTGAGAGAGCTTAAATTTAAAGATGCCAATAAACAGTTGAAGAACGTTCGAGAAATAAGAATAATTAGAAAAACAATTTCTCAGATATTAACAATTTTAAATATTTCAGATAAAGAAGAAGCAAATATCAAAGAAGAAAAGAAGGTATCAACAGTAAAAGAAAATAAAGAATAAATTATATGGAAAATAATAAAGCACAAGAAAAAGAAATAAATCAAACGAAACAACAGGTGGATAAAATTAGAAAAAAATTCAATGGTGTTGTTTTTAGTAATTCTATGGATAAAACAGTTACAGTAATTGTTAGTCGAGTGAAAATGCATCCAAAATATAAAAAAAGATATACAGTTACAAAAAAATATAAAGTACATGATGAACAAAATAAATGTAAAAAAGAAGATAAAGTTGTATTTGTTGAATGTCGGCCAATGAGTAAAAGCAAGAGATGGAGAATAGTTTATCAAGCTGATAATAATAAAAAATAATTAATATATGATACAGGTACAGACAAGATTAAAAGTAGCAGACAACGCTGGCGCAAAAAGAGTTATGTGTATTAGAGTTTTAGGTGGTTACCGCAGAAGATATGCGCGAGTTGGAAATATTATCACAGCTTCAGTGAAAGAAGCCGTGCCTCATTCAGCTATCAAAAAAGGTGATGTGGTTAGAGCTGTAGTTGTTAGAACAAAAAAAGAAATCGGTAGAGCTGATGGTACTTATTTACGTTTTGATGAAAACGCCTGTGTTATAATTGATAAAGAAAAGAAAGAAATTAAAGGCACTAGAATCTTTGGTCCAATTGCCAGAGAGGTGAAACAAGCTGGGTATAATAAAATTGCTTCTTTAGCTCCAGAAGTTTTATAAAGATTGAAGCAAAAAGTAAAAACAGTAATATATTATAAATATGAAAATCAAAAAAGGCGATAAAGTAAAAATACTATCAGGAAAAGATAAAGGCAAAACAGGAAAAGTTTTGCAAGTTTTTCCTTCTAGGAATAAAGCTAGTATTGAAGGTTTAAATCTTTTGATTAAGCACATGCGACCAAAAAAGCAGGGAGAAAAAGGTCAGAGAATTGAATTTCCAGCACCAATGGATTTATCAAATGTCATTCTAGATTGTCCGAAATGTGGTCGACCAACAAGAATTGCTTACAAATATTTAGATATTACTAAGGGTGATAAAAAAACCAAGAAAAAGACAAGAGTTTGTAAAAAATGTAAACAAATAATTGATTAGTTATTATGAGATTAGAAGAAAAATATAAAAAAGAAATTATACCAGCTATGAAAAATAAATTTGGTTATAAAAATGCCATTGCAGTACCAAAGTTATCTAAGGTTGTGATTAATGTTGGTATCGGTAAACATTCCAAAGAAAAGGACTATGTGAATAGTGTCGTCAACAATGTTCTAAGAATATCTGGTCAAAAACCAGTCCTAACTAAAGCTAAGAAATCAATTTCAGCTTTTAAGATCAGAGACGGTATGGTTATTGGTGTGGCAGTGACTTTGAGAGGTAAACGAATGTATGATTTTGTACAAAAGTTAATTAACATTACCTTTCCTCGAGTTAGAGATTTTAGAGGTATAAAAACAAGTCAGACTGACAAACAAGGTAATTTATCAATTGGTTTTAAAGAACACATATCTTTTCCTGAAATTAAAGTAGATGAAGTTGATAATATACACGGTTTAGAGGTTTGTCTACATACGACAGCTGAAACAAAAGAAGCTGGTTTAGAATTATTCAAACTATTAGGTTTTCCATTCATTAAAGAATAATAAAATAATATTTAGATATGGCTAGAAAAGCTTTAATAGCAAAATCAAAAAGAACACCTAAATTTTCTACTCGTACGATTAGACGTTGTTGGCGTTGTGGTAGAAATAAGGGTTATATGAGAGATTTTGGATTATGCCGAATATGCTTTAGAGAATTAGCTGAAAATACAGATATTCCAGGAGTAACTAAATCATCGTGGTAATTGTTAAGCAATTAATATAAAAATAATTTTAGAAAAATTATGAGTGATCCAATCGCGGACATGTTAACAAGAATCAGAAACGCTTCAGCCGTAGGGAAAGAAGTCATTGTTTTACCAATGAGTAAAATAAAATATAATCTGGCTAAGATCTTAGAAAGAGATGGCTGGGTAGGCAAAGTTGAAAAGATAAAGACAAAAGGGAAGAAAAACAATAGCTTTATGTTTGATGAACTAAAGATTGTTTTAAGGTATAATTCTAACGGTAGATCAAAGATATCTTCTTTAAAAAAGATAAGTAAACCAGGCAGAAGAGTATACGTTGGAAAAGATAAATTACCAAAAGTATTAAATAATTTAGGTATTTCGATAATTTCAACACCACAAGGCCTAATGACGAATAAAGAAGCAGGGAAATTAGGTATTGGAGGAGAAGTTATTTGTGAAATTTATTAATTTATATGTCAAGATTAGGAAAATTACCAATTGAATTATTAGACGGAGTTCAAGCAAAAATTGAAGGAGATTTTATTATTGTCAAAGGACCAAAAGGTGAGTTGAGTCAACAATTAAATCCTTTAGTTAAAGTTGATATTGGTGAAAAAGAAATTACAGTTTCTTCTTTAGGAAAGAATAGAAAAGAAATTGCTTTTTGGGGTCTATACCGTAGTTTGATAAATAATATGGTTCAGGGAGTAACAAGCGGTTATGAAAAAAAACTAGAGGTTAATGGTGTTGGTTATCGAGCAGCTGTTAGTGGTAGGGAAGTTATCTTAAATGTTGGTTTTTCACATCCAGTAGAATATCAATTACCTGAAGGAATACAGGCTAGCGTTGAAGGCAATATTATTACGATTACTGGGATTGATAAACAAGCTGTTGGTGAAGTAGCAGCACAATTAAGAAAAGTCAGAAAACCAGAACCTTATAAAGGTAAAGGTATTAAATATATAGATGAAATAATTAGACGAAAAGCTGGAAAAACAGCTTCTAAGACAGAAGCTTAATTTGAATAAAATATGGATAGAGCAAAGAAAAAACAAACAACAAAGATTAGACGAAAAGCTAAAATTAGAGTTAAAGTTAAAGGTACAGCTAAGCGTCCAAGATTAAGCGTGTTTAGATCTAACGCTAATATTTATGTACAGATAATTGATGATGATAAAGGTGTAACTTTAGCTAGCGCTCATAGCAAAGAAATAAAATCAGATGGTAAGAAAACTGAAATTTGTTTTGAATTAGGTAAAGAACTTGCCAAAAAAGCACTTGATAAGAAAATCAAGGAAACTGTTTTCGATAGAGGTGGTTATCAATTTCATGGTCGAATAAAGGCGGTTGCTGATGGAGCCAGAGAAGGTGGTTTAAAAATATAATAAAATACAAAATATTAAATATGTCAGAAGAAAAGCAACAAAAAAATGATAAATCTGCGAATCAGGTAGAAAAAAGACAGCCGAAGAATTTTAAAAATACTGGTAACCGAAGAAGAAATTTTAGAGACAGAAAAGATGAACCAAAAGATGATTTTGAGCAGAAAATATTGGATCTAGCTAGAGTTACTAGAGTTATGGCTGGAGGTAAAAGAATGAGATTTAGAGCCTGTGTCGCTGTTGGCGATAAAAAAGGGCATGTTAGCGTTGGTGTCGCTAAAGGTACAGACGTGACTATGGCAGTATCCAAAGCTGTAAATAGGGCAAAAAAAGACATTGTAGATGTACCAATAGTTAAGGATACTATTCCTCATGAAATTTATCATAAATTGGGTGCTTCAAAAATTTTATTTAAGCCTGCCCGAAAAGGCCGAGGTATTATTGCTGGTGGTGTAGTCAGAATTGTTCTAGAATTAGCTGGCATCCACAATATTACAAGTAAAATATTAGGTACATCAAATAAATTAAATAATTCTAAATGTACGATAGCGGCTTTAAAAAAACTTAAAAAAGGTAAACCAGTGGTCGTAGAAAATAAAATAAATCAGTCAGACAATAAAGATTCTAAATAAAAATATGACAATATCATTACACAATTTAAAACCGGCTAAGGGATCGCAAAAAAAGAGAAAAAGAGTTGGGCGTGGTAATGCTTCAGGTCATGGTACTTACAGCACCAGAGGTCAAAAAGGTCAACGTTCAAGAAGTGGTGGTAAAAGTGGTTTGAAAAAATTAGGTTTCAGACAGACTCTTCAAGGGATACCTAAGCATCGTGGTTTTAAATCCTTGAGATCAGATAATCAACCAGTCAATTTATCTGAAATTAATAAATTTTTTAAAGATGGTGATAAGATAGACGCAAAAGGATTGTTGAAGGCAGGTTTAATAAAAAGGGTTAATTTACCAGTTAAAATTTTGTCTTTAGGAGAATTGAAATTAAAAAAATTAATATTTTCTAACATTAAATTTAGTCAATCAGCAAAAGAGCAGATTGAAAAATGTGGTGGGAAAATAGTTGATAAAGCTTAGTCTTTTAAGCATAATCATATGTTTCACAAATTAGTTCAAATTTGGAAGGCGCGTGATTTACGAAACAACATATTATTTGTTTTGGGTATGTTAGTAATTTTTCGTTTAGCAGCCCATATTCCAATACCTGGAGTTAATGTAATGGCTTTAAAAGAGTTTTTTTCATCTAATCAAATATTAGGATTAATGAATATTTTTTCTGGTGGTGGCATGGAAAATTTTTCCATTGTTATGATGGGTGTAGCTCCTTATATTACAGCTTCTATTATATTTCAGTTATTAGCTATGATTATCCCAGCTTTAGAAGAATTAAATAAAGAAGAATCTGGTAGACAAAAAGTAAACATGTGGACACGTTGGTTGACTGTGCCATTAGCAGCATTACAGTCATATAGTATGATTGTTTTACTTAAACGTTCATCTTATTCTATCTTGGGAGAATTGAGTGCTTTTGATATGATTTCTATGGTTGTTATTATTACGGCAGGTACTATTTTCTTAATGTGGTTAGGAGAATTAATTAGTGAAAAGAAAATTGGTAATGGTATTTCTCTGTTGATTTTTGCTGGAATAGTTGCTGGATTGCCACAAACGATTCAACAGGTAGCTTTCACTTTTGATCAATCGCAACTTTTCATGATACTCGGTTTTATTGTTATAGCTTTAATAACAGTTGTTAGCGTAGTCATCATTACAGAGGGCCAGCGCAATGTACCAGTCCAATATGCTAGACAGGTTAGAGGAAATCGAATGTATGGTGGCACTAGTACGCATTTACCACTAAGAGTTAATATGGCTGGTGTTATTCCAATCATTTTTGCCATATCAGTTGTTCTATTCCCTTCAATGATTGCTCAGTTTTTTATTCACGCCAGAAGTGCGTGGATAGCTAATTCAGCCGAATGGATTATTGGTATTATGCAAAATCAATTGATTTATGGAATTTTATACTTTTTGTTAGTTTTTGCTTTTACATATTTTTACACGGAAGTTATTTTTCACCCAACTCAAATTGCTGAAAACTTACAGAAACAAGGTGGTTTTATACCAGGCATTAGACCAGGCAGACATACGAGTGAATATCTAGCTAATACCACTCATAAAATAATTTTTGTTGGTGCTTTATTTTTAGGTATTATTGCTATCTTACCTTTGATTTTACGTTATTTTACTGGCATGCAAGCATTAGCTTTGGGCGGTACTAGTTTATTGATCGTGGTGGCAGTTGTTATAGAAACAGTTAAGCAAATAGAATCTCAGCTAACTATGCGTGAATACGAAGGAGCTTAGTTTTAAGCAAAATAATAAAAATAGAAACCGAACTAACTCCAAAAATGGGGTTTTTTCGTTTTTATGGGCATGTGGTATAATGGTATTGAGGAAATTAATTCAAATTTATGTCTTATAAAAGTGAGGGCTTTAAGGGAATTCAGTATAAAAAAATTGGAAAAGTTGAGGTAGAAGAAATATTAAAAAAAATGGATGTGCATAGCCAACCTAAAGTCAAAGCATTGTTAGGAATGTTGTCCGGTCGTTCGAAATCTCTGGCTAAATTTCACAAAGCAGTAAAAGATAAGTGTGGTCAACAAATTGCTAGTCGTTTTGAGACGGTAGCAGAAAAGCATTTTGGCGGAGGCGTAACCGAAGAACAAAAGAGAAGAAATTTGAAGACGCTTATGCACAAAGACACTTCTTTCTTAGATGAGCAAAGGAGTGGACGTAAAAAGGTAAATTATAGCGCCTTAGGAAATGTTTCGGCGAGAACAAAGGGGCAAGCATTAGACATTGGAATCAATAGATCAAAAACTGGTTTTGCGTCTGGCAATTTGAAAAAGTCTGGTTTTGGCGGACAAACAAGCACTAGTAAACCGACGTCACCAGCTAAACCATCGGGAGCACCGCCGATAATTCCATTAGCAAGATAATTTATGACAATAACAATAATATTATTTGTATTAGGCTTTATCCTTTTAATAAAAGGAGCTGATATTTTAATAGATGGCTCTTCTTCTATTGCTAAAAAGTTTGGTTTATCAGCTTTTTTTATTGGTTTAACTGTTGTGGCTTTTGGTACTTCAGCACCAGAATTAGTTGTCAGTGTAACAGCAAATTTTAGTGGTAGCTCTGGCATAGCTTTAGGAAATATTATTGGTTCAAATATTGCGAATACTTTATTAATTTTGGGTATTGCGGCGATTATAGCACCTTTAGTAATCAAGCGTAGAACGGTTCATAAAGAAATTCCCTATTCACTTTTAGCTATCTTGGCTGTTGGTATTTTATCGAATGATTTTTTAATTGATCATATTTCTCCTGACGGTTTAAATAGAATCGATGGCTTAATGTTACTTTTATTTTTTAGTATTTTTATTTTTTATACATTTGGTATATCAAAGGAAGAAGAAAACATTTTTCAAAAAACAGTTGGTGAAATTAAAAATCAGGATCAGGAAGAATATAGTATGCTGTTATCTGTCGGAATGATTTTACTTGGTTTATTAGGTCTCGTACTGGGAGGCAAATGGATAGTCAACGGAGCGATCCAAATTGCAGAGTATTTTGAATTAAGCCAAGCTTTAATTGGTTTAACTATAGTAGCAATTGGTACGTCTTTGCCGGAATTAGCAGCCTCTGGTATGGCCGCTTATCGTGGACGAACAGATATGGCAGTTGGTAACGTAGTTGGATCAAATATTTTTAATTTTCTTTTAGTTTTGGGAGTAAGTTCCACAATAAGTCCTATTAGATATAATACTACTTTAAATATTGATATTTTAATTTTATTAGTAATTACTATAATGCTTTTACCGTTAGTTTATATTGGTAGAAAAAATATCATTGGTAGATGGGAGGGGATAGTATTGGTAAGTTTATTTGTGTGTTATTTTATATTTATATTTTTTAGAGGTTAATTAATTAAAATTATATGACTAAAAACATTTTGATTTTTTTTGGACCGCCTGGGTCTGGGAAAGGGACACAAGCTGAATTGCTATGTCAAGAATTGGATTGGCATAAAATTTCCGTAGGAGAACTTCTGCGTCGGGAATTAAAATTAGGGAGTCAGATCGGAGAAAAAGCAAGAAAGTATATTGTGAATGGTGAATTAGTACCAGTTACGTTAATAGACTCTTTAGTTAAAAGAAATTTGGAAAAACATAAGAATCGAAGTGGTTTTGTTTTTGATGGATATCCAAGAAATTTGGAGCAAAATCGAGATTTTTTTAAGATTATAAAAAATATATTTAACGATACGTATGATATCCATGCTTTAGAAATTTATCTAGACGATAGTGAAGTAAAAGAACGACTTGAAAACAGATTGGCTTGCGTTTGTGGGGCTGTTTATCATAAAAAGTACAATCCCCCGAAACATAGAGATAAATGTGATATCTGTGGTAAAAAACTTTTTATTCGAAGTGACGACAAGCCTGATGTAATTAGTCGAAGGTTAAAATTGTATCAGCAAAAATCAGAACCTCTTTTAAAGTTTTGGGAAGAGTCCGATAAGTTAATTAAAATAAATGGTGAAAAAAGTATTTCATCCATACGTCAAAGTATAAAGCACAAGTTAAAAGCATTGAAAATAATAAATTAAAAAAAAGATGATAATAATAAAAACAAAGGAAGAGGTGAAAAAAATTAAACAAAGTTGTAAATTATTAGCGAATGTTCTGAAACAATTGTCAGAAGAAGTAAAGCCTGGTATCACAACTGGTTTTTTAGAAGAAAAAGCTTGTTTTTTAATTGAAAAATGTGGTGCTAAACCAGCGTTTAAAGGATATAAATCAGATAACGATGCAGTCGCTTTTCCGACCGCTCTTTGTACTTCAATTAATGATGAAATAGTGCATGCACCAGCTCTGCCATCCCGTGAATTAAAAGCAGGAGATATAATTGGTATTGATATAGGTTTAGAATATCCAATAAATTCTGGTGCGAGTGGTTATTATTCTGACATGGCCGTTACTTTACCTGTTGGTAAGATAAGCCAACAAACTCAAAAATTAATTAGGACTACCAGGGAATCATTGGTCTTAGCAATACAACAAGTGAAACCGGGCAATAGTCTTTATGGTATTGGTAAAGCAGTTCAAGAATTTGTTGAAAACAGAGGTTTTTTTGTGGTACGCGATTTAGTTGGACATGGTGTTGGTAAAGCAGTTCATGAGGATCCACAAATACCAAATTATAAAACAGAAGCAGCTAAAAAAATTATTCTTAAACCAGGCATGGTAATAGCAATTGAGCCAATGGTTAATGTCGGTAATTGGCAAATTAAAATGGGTAATGATAATTTATCTATTTTAACTTTAGATGGTTCTCTGAGTGCACATTTTGAACATACCATTGCTGTCACTGAAGACGGATGTGACGTTTTAACGAAAATTTAATTATGATTACATCACATAAAAAATATTTAGGTATTGACTGGGGAAGCAAAAGAATCGGCTTAGCGATTGGTGACGATGAAACCAAAATAGCTGTACCATTTTTTGTAGTTGAAAATATAAATAAAGTATTAAACATAATAAAAGATGAAGATATACAGGTTATAGTTTTGGGTAAGCCATTGTCGATTGTGAATCATGAATTACAAATTACGAATGAAAGTTTTAATCTTTTTGTTGATGAGTTAAAAGATAAAATAAAAATACCAGTTAAGATGATAGACGAACGTTTATCTAGCAAGGCAGCTGATGCTCTTGTTGGAGATAAAAAAACTAAAGCTCCTCGTGACACAATAGCAGCAATGTTAATTTTGCAGAATTATTTAGATAAATTGTCATAAAATATGGATAGCACTTTTGGCACTTTTGGTATTGTGTTAAATCGTTTTCCAGTTAACGAAAACGATGTTAAGGCAATAGTTTACACAAAAGATGATGGTAAACTAGAATTAATAGCTAGGGGAGCCAAAAAAATGAGTTCAAAAATAGCTGGTCATATTGAGACATTGAATTTTATTAATTTAATGGTAGTCAAAGGTAGACATTATGACTATATTGGTAGTGCAATTTGTCTAGACTGTTTTTATAATATTAAAAATGATTTTGAAAAAATAAAAGATATTGGTGAGACAATCAATTTTTTTAACTCAGCTATTAAAGTTGGAGAACCTGACAAGAAAATATTTGAATTATTAAAAAGTTTTTTAGAGACAGTAAATAAAAAAGAAACTGACAGTGAATTGCTGAGCAGTTTTTTTATTTTTAAATTATTAATTGAGCTTGGACATGGTCCAGAATTATATAATTGTTTAAGCTGTGGTAGTAAAATAAAAGAAGAAAATAATGTTTTCGATTTGAAACAAGGCGGATTAACTTGTCAAAAATGTTTGAGAAGACCAGGTAAAAATTATCAATTGACAGTCTCGCCAGAATGCATTAAAGTATTACGACTGATAAAAAATTCAGATATCAATAAATTTAATTTAAAAATTAAGCAGAAAGAAAAAAACGACATTTTAAAAATTATCAGTTCTTTAGAAAAGTATATTAGCTGTTAACAAAAAAGAAGGAGGGGGTGCGTTATGATCTATTTAATTGCAGAAAAAGATGAGCTCAGAGATGAGGAGCTAGGAGAAAAGACATTAGGAAAGATTGTTGATGATATGGGAATACTGTTTGGTTTTTTTGTTAGCATTAACGAACCGTCAATAGTAGAAGAGGGAGGGAAATGGGAGCTAATAAAAATTTTTAATTACGAAACAGAGCTTCATTCGGAGTTTGGTCGAGAGATAACTTTTTTGTCAGGTGTTTTAAGGCAAAATGATTTAGAACTCAAGGCGAGAATAAACACCATCATGTTTCCTGCCGAACTTCTAGAGAAAAAGAAATAGACTGATTTTAACTTATTAATAGATAATTTCAGTCTTTTTTCTTGCTTAAATTAGGTAAATGCGTTAAAATTATAATAGTAAAAAGCGTTATTAAGTTAACGGATAATTAGCTAATTTTAGCTATTTTTATTAATTTTTTAAATTATATTTTATATGTTGAGAACACATACTTGTGGAGAATTAAGAAAACAGAATGTTGGTCAGGAAGTTGTCCTATCTGGATGGGTGCATCGTCGTCGTGATCATGGTGGTGTTATTTTTATTGACCTACGTGATCGTTATGGTTTAACACAAATAAAATTTAATCCAGATATTGACAAAAAAGTTCATGCCGAAGCTGACAAACTGCGAGGTGAGTGGGTGATAAAAATTAAAGGCAAAGTCGTGTTTCGTCCTGGTGATATGGCGAATAAAAAATTAGACACTGGAGAAATCGAAGTGGAATGTTCGGAATTAACAATTTTTTCTAAAGCTAAAACTCCACCTTTTGAAATTGATGAAGAAAAAGCCAATGACGTCAATGAAGAATTAAGAATGAAATATCGCTACATTGATTTACGCAAACAAGATTCAATGAACGTATTAGTCAAAAGGTATGAATTTATAAAATTTATCAGAGATTATTTATCAAAATTAAATTTCATTGAAGTGGAAACTCCAATGCTTGGAAAAAGTACTCCTGAAGGAGCTAGGGATTTTTTAGTTCCTTCAAGGCTTCAACATGGCGATTTTTATGCTTTGCCGCAATCACCTCAGCAATACAAGCAACTTTTAATGATTGGCGGAATTGATAGATATTTTCAGGTGGCAAAATGTTTTCGCGATGAAGACACTAGGGGAGAAAGACAAGCTGAATTTACGCAATTAGATATTGAAATGTCCTTTGTTGAACAAGATGAAGTTTTGGATATGACTGAAGATTTAATGACCAAAGCAATAGAAAAAATATTTCCAGAAAAAAAGATTTTATCAAAGCCATGGCCTCGGTTAGATTATGAGGAAATAATGCTTAAGTATGGTATCGATAAGCCAGATTTGCGTTTTGATTTAGAAATTCAGGATATTTCAGACTTAGTCAAAGACAGTGGATTTAAAGTTTTTAAAGAAGTAATAAAAGATGGCGGAGTTGTTAGGGCTATTTGTGCGACTGGCGCAGCTAAATTTGCAAGAAGAGAGATAGACGAATTGACAGAGATGGTAAAACAATCTGGCGCTAAAGGATTAGCTTATATTATAGTAAAAGAAAATGGCGAATTACAATCTCCAATAGTTAAATTTATCGGCGAGAATTCAGCCAAAGATATAATTAAAAAAGTTGACGCTAAAGCAGGTGATATAATATTTTTTGGAGCAGATAAAAAAAGTATAGTTTGCGAAAGCTTGGCTCAATTGCGAAATGAATTAGGTAAAAAGTTGGGCTTAATTGAAGATAACATAATTGCCTTAGCTTTTGTGGTTAATTTTTCATTGTTTGAAGAAGAAATGGAGAATGGTCATTATGCGCCTTCTCATCATATGTTTACGTCTCCTTGCCAAGAAGATGTAAAATTATTAGATTCTGATCCTGGTAAAACTAGGTCATATCAATACGACATGATTGGTAATGGGTACGAGCTGGGAGGAGGAAGTATCAGAATTCACGATAAAAAAATTCAAGAAAAAATATTTGATTTAATCGGTTTTGACGAAAAAAGAAAAGAACAGTTTAGCCATTTTTTACGCGCGTTTGAATATGGCGTTCCGCCTCACGGAGGCATTGCGTCTGGTCTTGATAGATTATTAATGGTGTTGATGAACAAACAAAGCATTCGTGATGTCATGGCTTTTCCTAAGACTGGTGATGGCCGAGATTTAATGATGGATGCGCCAAGCGAAGTGGAAGATAAACAGCTTAAAGAACTTAAAATTAAAATAAAAAAGGATTAAAATTATTATGTTAATTGATATAAAAGATATTTTTCAACAAGCGGATAAATATTTAGATAAAACAATTGAAATCGAAGGTTGGATTAGAACAGTCAGGAGTTCTAGTAATTGTGCTTTTATTGAATTAAATGATGGCACTTGTTTTAGAAGTTTGCAGTTAATAGCGGAAGATAGTTTGAGTGATTTTGGAAAAATTACAAAGATATTTATTGGTTCGGCCGTAAAAGCAGAAGGAAAATTAGTAAAATCGCCAGCTGCCGGTCAAGCCGTTGAATTAAAGCTAGACAAAATAGAAGTTATCGGAGATTCAACTAACGATTATCCTCTACAAAAAAAGAAACATTCATTTGAATTTTTAAGAACTATTGCTCAT
>Ga0075120_10002673_pt1 | contig 12713 bp, 10 predicted proteins | sample AntAceMetag02UKL_FD_69792 | JGI IMG/M metagenome (GOLD analysis project Ga0075120, IMG submission 69792) | Saline lake microbial communities from Ace Lake, Antarctica - Antarctic Ace Lake Metagenome 02UKL | ecosystem: Environmental > Aquatic > Non-marine Saline and Alkaline > Saline | place... | reverse complement strand
CTTCTTTGACAGCCATTACAATTGTAGAAAAATTATCATCAGTCAAGATCAAATCACTGGCTTCTTTTGCCACATCCGTACCTGTTATCCCCATGGCGCAACCAATCTTCATGCCCGTCTGAGTGACAACCATTCTCCCTCGCCCCGCACTTACACGGGATGTGGCATATGCCATATTGTATCGATCGCCGATCGGCGGATTATCCTCTGAAATCACACGGGTGTGTTTATCGACAGGAACAGATTCCCCTGTCAATTGAGATTCTTCGATTTTCAAAACAGCCGTTTCAATCAGACGCCCGTCAGCTGGCACGACATCTCCCGAATTCAGCTGTACAATATCTCCTGTAACCAGATCGATAGAAGGTAGTTTGAGAAGAACACCTCCCCTTAAGACTTGTGCATATGGAATCTGCATTTTTTTCAATGCCTGCATTGACTTTTCAGCGTTATTTTCCTGCACAAACCCTAAGACACCATTTAAAAACACAATGGCCAAAATTATAAATCCATCAGCGGCCTCGTGTGCAAAAAAGCTTATGGCAGCAGCACCAATCAAAATAAAAATCATCGCATCATTAAACTGATTGATAAATCGTCTCCAAGACGGCATCGGTGACTCTTGCGCCAGAGCATTTGGACCATTTTCCTTCAGCCGCTGTTTGGCAACCAATGGATCAAGCCCAACGTGAGTCTCAACACCCAATTGCTCACAAACCGCTTTGTTCGTCATTTGATAAAACATCATTTCCTCTGTGGTTTTATGTTCCAGCACTACTGTCCAAAATAAATTAATTTTTTGATTTATAGGCGCTCAAAGCCCTATAAATCCTATATCGACTTTTGTTTTCAAAAACCAGGTTACCCTTTCGGCTTTACTACATTTTTATATCCCTTTTAAAGGTAATTGCATCTGCACAGGTCGCGGTATATCTGGTATGACATCAAAGGGCTTGTTTATCCACTCCCAAAGATCTTTATAAGTAAACAAATTCCATCTTAAAAAGGCGACCAGGTTGGATAGTGACCACTTGAATTTTGATTTGAGTTGAAGAAATTTTATCAACAGCATAGCAATCAATGCTGCCCAGATCTGAATATAGAGAGCATTCTCACTTGTTCCAACAAAGGTTTCTTGATTCTCAGGTTCTGTTTTATAACTTTAAAGAACAGCTCAATCTGCCAGCGGTCTTTGTAAATTGCAGAGATGGTTGTTGCACCAAAATCATGGTGGTTAGTCAATAAAATGCTTTCTCTTTGGTTTTCAGCATCCCATACAACAACTCTTCGTAGCGGAAAGGGGCAGTCTTTGCGAGCATAATACCCTTTGAATTTGATAGTTTCATCAGACAATATATTTCGTTTGAGAGGAAGCTCTCGTTTTGAAAGGACTTCATAGTTTGCATTTTCTTTTAACCGGGTAACAAAAAATATCTTTTGTGCTGTCCAGAAAGCAAAAAGCTTATAATCCGTATATCCTCGGTCCATAGTTAAAATAGATCCAGGGGCAAGTGGGAATTTCTTGGCAAATGTGGAATCATGATTCTTTCCATTGGATATATACGCATAGGAGGGAAGATAACCGTCATGATCCAATAACAGGTGGAGTTTTACCGCACCTTTGGTCCGGCGGAATTCTGTCCAGGGAAACAAATTAAGACATAATGAAATTGTTGTGCTGTCCAAAGAAAGAAGTTTGTTTTTGAATCTGAATTTATGCTTACCCGGAGACGCTTTCCGACAAAACTCAAATGTTTCATAGAACAAATCCCGATACATTTTCCAGGACCTGTTCTTATTGGCATATGAAAGCGTTGATTTGCCTGGTGCTGAGGATATCCCAAGATGTCGCAGTTTGCCAACACAACAAGCAAGTCCGCCACTGATTTCTCTGAGGCTTTTTGCCTGGGCAAGCTGACAAAACAGCATGGCAACAAACTGATCCCAGCTTTTAAAGCCTTTTGAGTACCTTTCTGTTTTATGCTTCATAACCAAATTCTTAAATTTATTACGATCAAAAAATGATATCAGTTGACTGAACAGGCTCGCATGTCGTATCATTTTTTAGGATTCTCCTTGTTTTTGGGTTGGTTTTTTGTTTGGCGATAATTAACCATGCCCCACAAGGAGAATTCCTACAACAATTTTTTATTTAAAATCCGTTTTTGGACAATAGTGATGTTACAGCAAAATTTAATATACATAGCCCATACCGTTTTTTTGCTTCAAACAGCCAAGACATCCAATTCTTTTTTATCTTTTCGGAATTTTAATAAAAATTTTCTCTTGTGGCATCTGTGCGTAATATGCCAGATACAATTTTGGATATAATGCCTATTCGCGCATGCCATTTTTCTTAATCCGCCGCCCAAGCTTAATGTAATTGTGTGGTTCTGTATATCATTCAAAATATGGTTATCTAACTGGATAACATGCTGAGATTAAAGATATCCAGCTTGGATAATTCCATAGACCTGATAGGATAATTTTTACCATTGTTTTTATCATCATGCAAGTTTTCAATTTGACTTAATTATAGAAAACTTTCAATATTTATGCCATAGCTGAATCATCTTTACAGAAGATAATCAGTAGCCAAAAATTTGCTTTTATGGTCCTGAACTATGCTTGTGATGATCTTTTTGTTTGAATCCGTGAGCTTTGAAGCAACCAGTGTTCGAATGGAAAATACACGCAAGGCGTCGGTTACTGAAAGTGTGCCTTCTGCAGAATCCTTTCGACCGGTGAAGGGGAAGGTGTCCGGCCCCCGCTGGCACTGGCTGTTGATATTGACCCGGCAGACCTGGTTCACCAAAGGATCAATTAAATGTGCCAGCTGGTCAGGGTCGGTTCCAAAAATGCTGACCTGCTGGCCGTAGTTTGAATGGATCATATACTCAATGGGCTCATCGATATTTTCAAAGGCCAGGATGGGAATCACCGGTCCGAACTGTTCGTCATGATACACTCGCATATTTGAATGAACTGGGTAGAGAACCGCCGGGAAAAAAAAGCTGGCGTTAATGGTTCCGCCAGAAGGGTTGACAATCTCGGCCCCCTTGGCAACCGCATCTGCTACCAGTTCTTTAAGGTAATCTGTCTTATTTGGTTCCGCCACCGGGGTTACAAAAACGCCTTGCTGCCAGGGCATCCCAAAAGATACGGCATTTACCGCAGCACTAAAGCGGTCAAGAAAATCATTGACAATGCCGGCTTCCAAAAAAATAATTTTAATTGCAGTGCACCGCTGGCCATTAAAGGAAAGGCTGCCCAGAACACATTCCTCTACTGCCTGGTCCACATCAGCACTGTTAAGGACAATGGCCGGATTTTTGGCCTCAAGACCCAGCACGCAGCGAAGCCGGTTGGGATGGGGATGTAATTTTTTTAGTGTATTTGCCGTTTTACTAGAGCCGATCAGCCCCAGGACGTTGATCTCACCGGAGGTCATCAGTGGGGGAATCAACTTTTTCCCCTCACCATAGATTATATTGATCACCCCTTTGGGGAAAATATCGCAAAAAGCCGCCAAAAGCGGTTCATATAAAAGTGACCCATGTTTTGGCGGTTTCAGGATCACAGTGTTTCCCATGACAAGGGCAGGTATCAAGGTCGTAAAGGTCTCATTCAACGGATAATTAAACGGTCCCATACACAGGACCACACCCAAGGGCGCACGGCGGATCTGGCCGATTATGCCTTCTTCAATGGTGAACCGCGAAGAGAGCCGATCCAAATCCTTCAACGCCTTAAGGGTATCGTTTATATATTGAATGGTCCGGTTAAATTCTGCATTTGAACTTTCAAACGATTTGCCGATCTCCCACATAAGGAAGGTCACCACGTGGTCTTTTGCCTCCTTCATCCGTGAAACAAACCGTTCCATATGTTCAATACGCTCGGCCACCGACATGGTGGGCCATACACCCCGGCCATGATCATATGCGGCAACCGCTCCATCAAGGGCATCCATCGCCTGGGCATGGGTCAAAAGCGGATACTCGCCAACGAAAACAGGCTTCAATCCGTCGTTATCCTCCACCAGGACCGGAGAGAGAACCGCTTGCCGCGGACCTTCCCAGAACCGGATCTCACCATTTACAAGGTAACTTGTCTGAATACAGGGGATAAGGTTTAGCAGGGCCTTTGGGATGTCTTCAACCCTGGGAAACACATGGTCGATCTTTTCCATTAAATTCATTTCGTTCTCCTTTAGATCCAGATCTCTTTTTATCAATCGTTGGTTTTCATGCGAATGCTCAACAACGGAATGGGGCACCGCCGAAACATTTTCTCGGCGGTGGAGCCTAAAAGAACGTCAGCCAAATCGGTCCGGCCTTTTGTTCCCATGACGAGAATGTCCGCCTTTTCTTCCTCGATTGCAGCCAGAATCTCCCGGAACGGGACGCCGGTCCTGAAAACCGTCCTGTATAAAGCCGGATCGCGCTTGGAGGCGGCAAGGACTTTTGCGATCTCTTCGGATCGATATTCCCTGGTTTCACTGACATATTTGCTAACGGTGATTTTATCAGTATGTTGTGTAACTTTTTTAATCATGTCCAGTTCCCGCTGGTTGATGACGTTGACGATAACCAGCTCAGCGCTCACGCTTTCGGCCATATCAGCACCATACTCGACCGCCTGGATCGAGTGGTTTGACAAATCGCAGGCCACAAGAATTTTGTTAACTTTTTTCATGATATTTCTCCTTTTATAGTTTTTTTTGTGATTCCAGGAATACTTTTCCCAGGCGATTTTTAGTTCTTACATCTTTTTACCCGGATCTTATTTGTCATACCCGCTTCCCCAACAGGGTTACCCGAAGTGACGACCGTAAGATCCCCTTTTGAAATTTCCTTGGAGGCAAGAGCATGACGGACGGCTATTTCGGTGACATCTTCCGTATCCGTTATTTCCTGAATCAACCGGGGATAAACACCACGGAACAGACAAAGGCGTCTTAAGGTCGACTGGCTTGGTGTATATGCGATTATCGGTTGCCTGGGTCTGAATCGGGAAATATGTCCGGCCGTCCAGCCGGATCGTGTGGGTGCCAGGATGGCTGCCACACTCAGGTGATCAGCCAATACACAGGTTGCATAGGTCACTGCGTCCGAAATTTCCTTTTCAGGCGTCATTTTAAGATATCGATCATGGGAGTAATTCTTTTCTGCTTCAGCAATAATACGAAGCATATAATGAAGGGCTTTTACAGGATAATTCCCGGTAGCAGTTTCTTCCGACAGCATGACGGCATCCGTTCCGTCCAGAACGGCATTTGCCACATCCGAAGCTTCGGCCCTGGTGGGTCGGGGTGCATCCACCATGGATCGCAGCATCTGGGTGGCTGTAATCACGGGCTTTCCAACAGCATTGGCTTTGCTTATCAATCGTTTCTGGATGCCGGGAACTTCCTCCAAAGGGATCTCCACTCCGAGATCACCCCGGGCCACCATGATTGCATCCGCTGCATTCAGGATATCCTCAAAATGATCAATCGCTTCATGGGTTTCAATTTTTGCGATGACCGGTGTGTCCTTGTTTTCTGAAGTAATGATTTTTTTTATTTTCTGGATGTCTTGAGCCGTTCTGACAAATGACAATGCAATATAATCCACGTCATGATCCAGACCAAAATGCAAATCTTCAAGGTCCTTTTTTGTCATTGAGGGTAGAAGGATCGTCCCCGTCGGCAGATTGATCCCTTTGTAAGAGGTCAAAAGGCCACCTGTCATAACTTCACAATGAATTTCAGATTTTTTTACAAATCGGACACGCAGTTCCAGAAAACCATCTGCAAGCATTATCCGATCACTGGCCTTCACTTGTTCACTCAAAAGCGGATAGGAAACAGAAATTCGATGTCTTGAGCCTTCCACAATCTGGGTTGTCAAAATAAAGTCCTGACCCGGTTCCAGTTTAACTCCCGGATCAGGCACATGCCCCAAACGTATTTTAGGCCCTCCCAGGTCCTGTAATATGGCAACCGGTTTTTCCAGATCTTTGCTCATTTTCCGAATGGTGAAAATTTTTTCTTCGTGTTCGCCATGCGTCCCGTGAGAAAAATTCAATCGGGCAATTCGCATGCCGCCTGCAATCAATTTGCGTATCATCCCGGGTGTGTCACATGCAGGACCGATGGTGCAGACGATTTTTGTTTTGGGTGTGGTAATGGTCATAAGATACACCTGTTGGTTTATTAGGATAAATCCTTAAAACAGTATTTTAAATATCCATCATATACATTAGTTAAAAAGGTCTCATTCCCCCGGGCGATCATATTTGACCTCAATTAAATACTGACGTACTGATTTTACCCAGAAGCCTCATGATGCTTTGTCTCCAAGATATATGACCAGGTTATGGTCGCTGGAGTCAGGATCCTTTTTGATGTTAAACTTAAGTTTTTTACCCAGAGCGAGCATATTCCTGTTCGCAGCTAAGGCAACCCCGTGAACCGATTTAAATCCTTGCTTTTTAGCAATAGTCAGGCATTTTTCCAGCAGGTTTGCACCAATGCCTGTTCCTTGCCAGGAATCCCCCACCAGAACGGCAAATTCTCCTGTTTTTCCATCCGGGTCGCCGATGATTCTGGCAACTCCCAGCATTCTGTCAGTTTGAGCGTCTTCATCCAGGGCAACCAGGGCAATTTCCCGATCATAATCGATCTGGGTGAACCTGGCCAGCATACTGGGCTTCAACTCTTTTAAATGCCCAAAAAAACGATAGTAAATCGTTGTGGGCGACAGCAACTTGAACAAGGCTGTAAAAAGCGGGGCGTCCTCAGGTTTGACGGGTCGGATAAAAACCCGGCGACCGTCTGCGCTGACCATATGGGATTCATTCTCCTCAGGGTATGGACCGATAACCAGGTGCAGGGAGGATGGAACACCTGTTGAAGAAATCAAGATACGGGCATCCACAGCCAAACACTTGCCGTCTTTGATCAGAACAGGATTCATGTCCAGCTCTTCAATTTGAGGAAAATCAATCAACAGTTGTGACAGCCTGACAATCATTTCTTCAAGCATTTCCATGTCAGCCGGCAGACGGTTCCGGTATCCTTGCAGCAGCCGGTAGACCTTGGTCTCCTGCATGAGTCGTCGGGCCAGCAGCCGGTTCATGGGTGGCAGGCCTAAAGCCCTGTCTTTTAACACTTCCGTGTATATGCCGCCCATGCCGAACAAAATGACCGGTCCGAAACTGGGGTCCCGTTTGGCACCCATTAAAATCTCAAAATCCGGGCTTGGACAATAGGGCTGGATCGTTACCCCTTCTATGCGGGCATCAGGCTTGTACCGGCGTGCAGATACCATGATTTGGTCAAAGGCATCGCACACATCTATATCACTTCTCAAATCCAGCCGGACACCGCCGGCATCGGTTTTGTGGGTGATATCAGGAGAAAGCAGTTTCATGACCAAAGGATATCCGAGCTTCTGTCCCAAATCGGAGGCTTGAGATTGTGTGGCTGCCGTCTTTGACTCCATAACAGGAAGACCATAGGCCAGCAGCACCTGTTTGGCATCAGATTCAGCCATGAACTCATTTTCCGGTGCTTTTGAAAAATAGGTTTTGGCCTTTTTCTGATCCACCTTAATGTGCCGGGTCAGTTTGGGTGGAATTTCCATAAGTAAATCCAGATTTTTCTTGTATTCCACCAGGTAGAGAAAGGCTCTTACTGCCCGTTCCAGCGTTTCATAGGTTGGAATGCCGGCTTGATTCAAATGATCTACCGCTGTCTGGATAGCTTTTCCTCCCATCCAGCAGGCAATTACCGGATACCGGTGCCCTTTCAAAATGGCAGCCAGGCTTTTGGCCACCCTGAGCGGGTCAGTAAGGGCCTGGGGGGCAAGGATCACCAGCACACCGTCCATGGCTTTTGATTTGAAGCAGATGTCAAGCGTATTGGAAAATCTTTCCGGTGATGCATCCCCAAGAATATCAATGGGATTGCCGTGACTCCAGAAAGGGGGCAGAAGGGTATTCAAGGATTCCAGGGTATCGACATCAAGGACAGCAGGATCGTGTCCATACCGTGCAAGGGCGTCGGTGGCCATGACACCGGGCCCGCCGCCGTTGGTGATAATAGCCAGTCTGGAGCCACTGGGCCGGGGTTGCTTGGCCATGAGTTCAGCGCAGTCAAACAATTCCTCTATGGTTTCCACTCGGACAATACCGGCGCGTTTGAACGCGGTATCATAAACTGCATCCTCGCCGGCCAATGCACCGGTGTGAGAAGCGGCAGCCTTTGCACCGGCCGCACTGGTTCCGGATTTTAGAACAATAATGGGTTTGATTCTGGAAACAGAACGGGCAGCACTCATGAATTTGCGGAAATTGGTTAAACTTTCAATGTACAGCAAAATACTTTTTACTGCAGGGTCATTTCCCAGATAATCGATCATATCTCCGAAATCGATATCCAGCATGGAACCAATGCTCACAAAATGGCTGAATCCAATGTTTTCTTTAAAAGCCAGATCTAGAATTGAAGAACAGATGGCCCCGCTCTGAGATACAAATGCCAGGTTTCCCGCATTGGGCATTTCAGAGGCAAAGCTGGCATTCAGGTCTACACCGGGACGGATAATCCCCATGCAATTGGGCCCCAGGATCCGAAGCCCGCCGGCAGAAGAGATCTTTCGTATCTTGTCTTCTATCTCTTTTCCCTTTTCACCGACTTCCTTTCCGCCAGCTGAAATAATAATAGCACCCCCCACCTTTTTTTCTACACACGCTGTTACGATATCGATAGTGCTGTGAATAGGTGTGGCAATAATGGCAAGATCTACCTTAGCATCAAGGTCATAAATCGATGGAACGCATTTTTGTCCATGCAGTGTCTTGTGTTTGGGATTCACCGGGAATAAACTTCCGGGAAACCCACCATCAATAAGATTCCTCATCAGCGCATTGCCGATGGTTCCAGGCTTTTCGCTGGCACCGACCACTGCGATCCGATGTGGATTAAAAATGCTTTTCAGGTTATATTGCCCCATTTATTTTTCCTCGTATAAATAGATAAGGATGGCATCATCAAAGTGCGCATCATGATAGTGGGCCTATTTGACCACTATTTCTCGGGGTTCGGCTTCAGGTTCTTTCAGCAGGGTCAGTGATAGAACCCCTTCCTTGAGAACTGCCTCAATATTACGGGTATCCACTGCATGAGAGACTTTAAAGCTGCGGGCATAATTACCAATGTTGTATTCAGTATATACTGGATTAAGTCCTTCATATGTCGAATAATCAATCCTGCCTTCTACCTCAAGCATGTTATTTTCCAACTTTACCCGCAGATCCTTTTTCTCTACTCCGGGCAGGTCCATCATAACGATAAGGCTTTCTTTATTTTCAATTATGTCTGTGGGTGGAATAAAAAAACGGCCTGCCACTATTCGTTCTTCTTTATGTTCTTTTTTTTCAAGGTCCTGAGTTTGTGTTTTTGTAACGATTTTCTTTTCAGACATGACATCCTCCTTGTTCATTCAAATTAATTGATAATAATTTTTTTGGGTTTATCCGCCTCTGCCCGTGGCAGGGTCACTTGTAACAGGCCGTTTTTGAATTCTGCTTTAATCAACCCTCCCTCAACACGGAAGGGCAATTTGATCGAACGGTCAAAGTTCAATCCTTTTCGCTCCAGACGATGGCAGCTGCAATCTTCGCCATACGCAATCTTTCGTGTTCCAGCCAGGCGCAGGACATCTTCCCGTACTTCAATTGTCAAGTCTTCTTTTTTCACTCCCGCCAGTTCAGCAGTCAACACAAGATCTCCATCCTTCTCAAATAAGTTAATAAACGGATAAACTCCCCTGCCGGTTATGCCGGCCTTGAAAAAATTTGTATCCCTGGCTTGCTCCACTGCTTTCTGGACGGCTACATCCAATCCACTTGATAAATTTTCAAACATGATACCTCCTCATTTAATTAAATTTTTTTTGACATTATATTCCTGAGTTTGTCTCCCAGGACTGTTTCCTGTACCGATAAAAGAGCTGCCGGTTCATCAAGAACACCTCTTTTATCAGACAGAATTTTTTGCACACGCTGATGGGCTTGTTCCATCATCCATGAAATCTCTTCGTTGATTCGTGCGGCTTTTGCTCAGCCTCATGATGTGTCCCCTTTTTATTTTTCCATTCTGATGTCAAGAATAAACTGCAAACAATATGCCAGGGTCATGGTATGGGGACGACTTGTTTTATACTATTGTTTTTTAAGGATAAACACAGGCAGATGTTTGATTTGTGAGAAGGGCGAAACAATTGAAAAAAGGGTCGCATTTGCTCAATAGGTCATATGATACCCAAAAAACCTCCGGCAGGTAAATTTATCTTAGATTCTGCCAAAAAGTTTGAACATGAAGTATATTCCACCTGAAACAAAGGCAGAACCTGAAACCGTCTATTCCTGTTGTGGATGGCAGCAGCATTGCCAGTTGATTCAACCAGTTGGGTATGGATGATTTCGGCCAAGAAAATCCGGACAAAAAGAGTGCCGGCATGGAGGAAAATAAAAGTATCATCATGGACATTTCTCTGGTTTTAAAAAAGCCGGAAATAGCTTGTGCCAGAAAGATAGATGCAAAAAGATAGGGAATGATAAATAAAATAAGATCCAAGGGATTTCCCCTTTGAGGGAAGTGATAAAATCGAAACAATATACCAAAAAGATATACCGCATGAACCATGTAGATTGAGAAGTACGCGAATGATTTGCCCAGTATAAGAGATATAATGCTGACAGACTGAGGATTGTTGTTTTCACCAAACCCCTTTTCCCTCCGGGTCCCTGATAGCAAACCGACACCAATAAGTAAGGTCTGCTGAAGCATCAGCACGAGAACAGCCGGTACAACATAGGTGGCATACCCCCCAGTAGGATTGAAGAGTGGAAATGATATCAGGGATAAGGGGTCTCGGGCTGAAAGGGCCTGCTCTTCCATGACACCTCGGGCCGTCATCCTTTTGACTTCTATACCTGCTGAAAATGTACCGACTGAATGATAAATACCCGATAAGACCTGCTTGTAAATTAAAAAATAGCTGGCATCTGAATAGACGGAAATGGATGCCTGTTCTCCTCGTAACACTTTATTCTCAAAATCATTCGGGATATAAACAATTCCACCAATGTCGCCTTTTAAAATAGAGACTTTTGCCTGATCAAAGGTATCATCCCTTGTTGCCACAAAAACCAACTCATTTGAATCCATCATTCTCGTTAATTTATGGCTAAGCTGAGAATGGTTCATGTCAACGACAGCAACGGGTATATCTTTTAACACTTCATTTGTGTATGGAAGAGGATAAAAAAACGGATAGATAATGATTGCACCAAAGAATACAAGCAGAATGCCAAAATCCGAAAAAATAGTGCGGTATTCATTCATCCATACCTGGAAAAGAGTTTTCATGACTTTCCCCAGTATCTTTGATCATTTAATATTTTTCCCATCCTGAAGCAGGAAAGGGTAAATCCCCCAAGAATGAAAAAGGAAAGAATACACAGATCCGGTAAACTGACAGAGACGGGTGAACCTTTCATGGACTGATCAACAAAAATTCTAATATAATATGTCAATGGCAACATACTGCTCCAAATTTTGGCAAACAATACCATCCCCATGGCAGGAAACGTAACTCCGCTAAAGGCAAAGGCTGTGGCTGAATAAAAGCCGGCCATACTTAGAGCCATCCTTAAATTAGCGGTTACAGAGATGATAAGAACACCAATGGCCTGATATCCTCTTGTCTCGCACCCTGGATTGCCATGTCGTAACCTGCCTTTGCGGCTTCTGTAGTTCTCTGGGCAACAATATATTGTGCCTGTGCTTCGTCCATTTGTTGAGCAGGGAGAACCCCATCTTTATAAAGGCTATCCACCCTTTTATGTGTTTTTTGTGCTAACTCTTCACCGGCTTTTGCTTTTAACCACATATTTTTGGCAGATATAATTTCTTCCTTGCGCGCACCTTTGTCTGCCTTTGTTTTTTGAGCAGTCGCTGCTTTTTCTACAGCCTTTGCCTGTTTCAATTTTGCGTCAATCTCCGGACTTTCAATGCTGACAAGAAGCTGGCCTTTTTCAACAAGATTACCTTCTTTTACATAAAGCCTCCCAACCCTTCCTGCTATTTTTGCTGAAACTCTTATCTGGGTAGCTTCTACTTCACCTTGAACAATCAGAGGCTCCGGAGAAATAATGAGATATCCGGCTATGGTGTATATTCCGATCATCAGCAATATGAATAAAAACAACATAAGTTTATTTGAAACCATTTTCAAAACTGAACCTCCACATCATTATAATTTTGATACCTCTCATATTGTCCACTCATGCCGCAAACTTCAAGAAGTTTCGCCAGTGCGACGTCAAACTCATAAACAGCATTTAATTTTTCAATTTTTACCTTGGAAAGTGCAAGCTGGGCATCCACAACACTGAGAGAAGTTGCCATACCAGCATTGAAAGCCCGTTTGCGAACCCTGACATTTTCATTCGCAAATTCCATGGACGTTCTCAATGCTTCAAACTGTTCAATTTCCATCATAAGTTCATTGTGGATTTTTTCTACAAGAGTCTCAATGTCTCGTTTTGTCTTTGCTTCAATGTATCGAACCTGTTCAGCCCTATGTGTCAGGGTAGTTGTCGCCTCAATTGAACAAAAAAGTTTATAATTTGATAGGGCGATAGAGAGGTCACATGAT
>Ga0075120_10002670_pt1 | contig 12726 bp, 7 predicted proteins | sample AntAceMetag02UKL_FD_69792 | JGI IMG/M metagenome (GOLD analysis project Ga0075120, IMG submission 69792) | Saline lake microbial communities from Ace Lake, Antarctica - Antarctic Ace Lake Metagenome 02UKL | ecosystem: Environmental > Aquatic > Non-marine Saline and Alkaline > Saline | place... | reverse complement strand
CCCTCAATCCATGTAACGTCAACATCACAATGAACAATTTCAAAATGGGAATTTATAACTCTCACGCCGGCATTGCAGCCACTCATAATGGCATACCGCATATCGCCTTCCTGAGATGTCGCATTTCTGATAATAATCCCGCCCCAATAACCACCATTCCTTGATTCCATAATTATTGGATTGACTACACTCCCCCTCATTTTCAACTCGCCATTAATTTCCATAGATACGCCATGATCAAACAAGACAACAACACCATCTTCGACTAATAATGATTTTTCAGCCTCAACAATGATATTACCTGTAACTATAACCGGACTATCAAAAGTAGACCATTTTCCATACACTGATCCACTGACTTCAATGGCAAATAGACAACGAAGCGGTAAAAGAAGTAAAATTGGTAAATATAGTCGTATTGAACGTTTCATCGTTCCTGCTCCAAAATGGGAGAAGAACCGACCATAAAAAGCTATTGAGTAAAACCGTTTTGAGTCGGAATTAAACCTTATCAAATAAAAGATAGTGCCATACTACTATAGAGTCAAGTCAAGAATGAAAAAAACACTAATCGCTAAATGAACTGAATTGAAAAATATGAAATTGAATAAGGACATCTCTTCAGTAAACATAAAATTTAACTTGATAGTACACAATAAATGATTTAACAACTTCATTATAAAATACTTAGTTTAGTTCAAATATTGTTTCATGATATGAGATATCTCCGGAGTCATTGTCATGTAAGCTCAGACATATCTGAATGAGATTACCAAAGTTAAACATTCTCACTCGCGTGAGTGACAACTATAGAACCGACAATTCTGGCTGCATTTTCTAAATCAGAGATTCTGATCCACTCTTTTGTCGAGTGAACATCCTGCATTCCAACACCCACTACTATCGATGGTATTCCTTTGTGAGTTATTATGCTTCCGTCTGTTCCGCCGCCACCTATCTTGGTTTTTATGGTCCATCCAAGTTTTGCTCCCGCTGCTTTAACAAGCCTTACCGGGAAATCATCTTCATTGAACCTGACAGCTTTGTAATCATCCTTTCTTTCTTGTACAAACCGGGGAACATCCTCGCCTTCTTTTCGTCTCTCCTCGCACGCTGCTTCAAAACAATCCTGCATATGCTTAACCTGCTCCTCTAAACGGTCAATTGAATGACTACGTGCTTCAGCCTTCATTTCAATCTCTTCCATTACAATATTTGTAGCTCCTCCGCCTTTGACAACCCCAATATTGGCAGTGGTTTCAGCATCAATACGTCCAAGATTCATATTTGATATGGCTTTTGAGGCGATTTCTAATGCACTGATCCCTTTTTCAGGCTCTATTCCAGCATGAACAGCTCTTCCGATGATTTTGTAATCCACCCTGACGGCAGAAGGACTGCCTATTGTAACCTCTTTGGGCTCATGGTCATCTAAAATAAATCCTGCAACTGCTCTAAATTTACTGATATCAACATGTTTAGCGCCAAGAAGACCTATCTCCTCACATACATGGAGCGAAATTTCCAGGTCTGGACGAGGAATTTCTGGCTGTGCTTCAGCCATTCTGACCAGGTGAAGAATCACTGCCAGACCGGCTTTGTCATCAGCACCTAAAATAGTTTCCCCTTTTGAACGAACAATGCCATCCTCAACTATGGGCTCAACACCATCTGCTGGAATGACCGTATCCATATGTGAACTGAACATAAGGGTTTTGGCGTCAGGGCGGTTTCCTGCAAACCTTACAAACAGGTTACCGGCGTTACCACCGGTTGCGCCTCCAGCGTCGTCTTCTTCCACCTCGCAACCTGCATCAGTTAACTCCTTTATCAGCCAATCCGCAACACCCCTTTCATTACGTGATGGGCTGTCTATTCTAACGAGCGCAAGAAAATCTTCAAGAAGCTTGCCTGGTATAATGCTGAATTTACTCATTCAATTACCTCCGCGATGATGCTGTTTTTGTCTTCAGAAAGTTCTAACAATTTTACCTGTACCCTTTTTAAGGGTATTTGTCTTTTACTCTTTAAGGTTACTCGTAAATAATTTCTTGTATATCCGTTTCTACCATTGGTTTCAACGATAATATCATCAAGATTTCCAATTGATCTTTTATAATGGTTGAGTTTCAGTTCCGTGCTAATCAGTCTCAGCCTTTTTGCTCTTTGCGTGACAATATCAGGGCTCAGGTCATTCCCAAGACTAAAAGCCGGTGTTCCCGGTCTTGGAGAATACGGAAATACATGCAGGTAATGTAATGGAAATTCATTAACGAACTTGCAGGTATTATCATGTGCTTCCTGGCTCTCTCCCGTAAAACCAGCTATTATATCTGCTCCAATGGTACCTTGAGGACGTTTAATCAGGAATTCTTCCAGTGATTCCTTCAAACTTCCTATATCAGTAGTACGATTCATACTCTCCAATACGCGTTCATCAGCACTTTGGAGTGAAATATGAATATGTTCGCACCATTGCGGTACTGAAGTAAGCCTAGCGATTATTCCAGGTGTCACCTTCCACGGCTCCAGGCTGGAAAACCTGATCCTTGGGAACCCCTCTTCGGCAGCCATTTCTACCAAAGATGTATAATCACCGGTTCCTTTTTCCAAGTCATTCCCCCAGGAGCTTATATCAACACCTGTGAAAACAACTTCTTCAAATCCAGAAGATAAAATCCTCTTCAGAGCAGAGCGTATCTCATTTGGCGCCACACTCCTTGAGGAACCACGAGCTAATGTTACAGCACAATAAGCACAAGAGTGATCACATCCATCCTGCACCTTTAAAAATGCACGAGAACGACCTGATACTCTCGTACCAACTGAAGCATGCAAATCATCTGAAGTCGAATGAATATAAACAGCAGGTTTACCAAGTCTTCCATTTACATTTAAAGGAAGATACTTAAAAGGTGTATGTTTCTCTGTTACACCGAGAACCAGATCAACTTCACCTGCCTTTGTTAACTCTTCCGCAGCTAAACTGGCAAAACATCCGGCAGCGATAATCAAAGCATCTGGCTGCTTGCGACGTGCCCGATGTATTAGTTGCCGTGAAGACCTGTCAGCTCTTCCTGTAACCGTACAAGTATTTATAAAATAGACGTCAGCATAGTTTGTAAAATCTACGACTTCCCATTTGTGTTTTAAAAACTCTTCGCTGATCGCTTCAGTTTCTGCCTGGTTAAGACGACATCCTACAGTTGCAAAAGCAACTGTAGGTGTATTTCGAGGCAAACCGTTATTCTTTGTCATCCTTTTCAGTCTTTTCAATCTTTACTTCATCAACCTTGGCATCTTCTGTCTTTATCGTGCTGTCTTCTTTTACTTCATCAGATTCCGGTTCTGAAGCCTCCGTTTTTGCTGATTTTTCTTCTATTGCTTCCTTCTTATCAGTTTTCTTTTTTGCTGACGCTGAAGGTTGTTTTGCAGGCTTTTTCGCCGTCTTCTTTTCCGACTCCGTCTTTACCTCGGCTTTTTCATCTTTTTCTTCAGGTTTGTCCTCAACTTTGGCAGCTGCTTTATCTTTGCTTTCTGCTTGCTTATCATCAACTTTTATCTCAGCAACTTTTTCCTCTGTCGTGTCGTTATCATCTTTTTTCGACGCAACAGATTCTACTTTTTCAATAACGACAATTTCACTCTTCGCAGCCGTTTTCTTTGTTGATTTCGTTTTGTGCTCAGCCTTCTGCTCTGCTTTAGCGGCTATATATGCTTGAAGCAGTGGGTTATCCTGCTCCAAAGAATCGGCAAGTGTAGTTCCAGTCCCATGAGTGGCTTTTCCAACATATTTTGCTTCCTGCTTGGTTTCTTCATGTTTCTGCGCCTGACTGTTTGACAGTACTACTTTTCTTTCGGTTTTGTCAAACTCAAGCAGGACAAGTTTCATGATATCGCCAATTTGAACGTTTCGTTTCTTGCCTTCAAAGTACTTTCGAGCAATCTGGCTGTTTGGAACAAATCCCTCGATTTTATGCTGCAACTCTACAAGTATACCCTTGTCAATAACACGAGTAACAGTACCCGACGTCTTGCCGCCGACTTTTACTTCCTGCTCAAACATTTCCCAGGGATTTACATCAAGTTGTTTATAACCTAAGGCAATACGCCGCTCATCACGATCAAAATCAAGAATTATTATCTCGATTTCTTGAGCTTTCTTCAGAATTTCTCCCGGGTGACGTACTTTCTTGATCCAGGATAGATCGGAAATATGGATTAGCCCATCAATACTGTCTTCAAGTTCCACAAAAGCACCGAATGGGACTAAATCTCTAACAATACCCTTGTGTGTTGTTCCAATCCTATATTTTGCTTCAAAGATTTCCCATGGGTCATCTTCAACCTGCTTCAGACCAAGACTGATTTTTCTGTTCTCTTTTTCGATATTGAGGATTACAACCTGTACATATTCTCCCTCTCTTACAACCTGGCTGGGATGACGGATATGTTGCGTCCAGCTCATTTCACTGATATGTACCAACCCTTCAATACCCGATTCGATTTCAACAAAAGCTCCGTATTTTGCAAGGCTTACGATTTTCCCCTGTACCTTTTGTCCAACTCTGAATTTATTCTCAATTTCATCCCACAGGTGCGAATGCAGTTGTTTTAATCCAAGACTGATTCGTTTTCTATCGAGATCATAGTTCAAAACTTTTACTTTGATCTTTTGATCCAGTTGAACTATTTCGTTGGGATGGGATACACGTCCCCAGGAGAGATCGGTAATGTGAAGCAATCCATCAACACCGCCAAGATCAACAAATACACCAAAGTCGGTAATATTTTTCACAGTCCCTTCAAGTACGTCTCCGACCTTAAGCTGGTCAAGTAATTTCGCCCGAACTTCCTGGAGGCTTTCTTCAACAAGAATTTTATGGCTGATCACAATATTCTTCCTAAGATCATTAATCTTAAGAATTCTGAATTCCATCTCCTGATCAATGATGGACTCAAAATCGCGAATGGGACGGACATCAATCTGGCTTCCAGGCAAGAATGCATCAACACCGCCCAGATCAACAACCATACCACCCTTGATCCTTCTCATGCACCGACCACGGATAATGCCATCTGCCTCATACACTTTTTTAACCTGATCCCATATTAGCATGAAATCAGCTTTCTTCTTAGAAAGAATTAGCTGTCCCTCGCTGTCTTCCACATTATCCAGGTAAACATCTATGTTTTTACCAACTTTGAGGTCGCTAATATCTTCAAACTCATCTATTGGTACTGTCCCCTCGGATTTAAACCCAATATCAACTGCAACTTCTTTTTCAGATATTGCAACAATTTTCCCTCTGACAATTTCGCCCTCTTTTATTTCGGTCAGAGTATCCTCATACATTTTTTCAAGATCTTTGAATTGTTCAATATTATATGCACTATCCTTTGGAAGGTCTTCAATCCTGATAAACTTTTCGCCATTTCGCACCTGTAATTTAGATGCGGGATAATCAACAAATTCGTCGAACATTCCGAAAGTATCATCCTCAGTGGCTTTTACTTCAGGTTCTGTAAATGAAGTTTCTACATCGCTTTTGTCTTCAAGTGCAGGTATATCAGCGTCTTTCTCTTCAGTAGAAGCAGACTCTTGCTCTTCCTTAGGTGATTCTGATTTTATTGTGTCATCTGATTCTTTTTCATTTTTATCTTCAGTTTTGTCTTCATCCGGTACAACTTCATCAGCTTCCGGTTTCAAGACATCTGCAGTTATTTCAGTCGTTTCCTGATCCTCAGTTTTTTCAGATTTTGAATGATCAACCGTGATTTCAGTTTTTGACTCATTGTCAGTCGCATCTCCTGCCTGATCGACGGGAGTAACTTCTTTTTCTTCGTTGTTTTGTGTTACTTTTTCTTCCATGATAAAACCTCCGGACATCCGGACGGTGCAATACTTTTTGCATACACCGGGGTTAATGGGAGCGCCACAAGGGAGGAAAATTTGAAATGGATAAAACCGTTTCTCTTTTATCCTGGTATCTTCACCTTTATTGCGGGTGGCATAATTCTCTGTTCAATAGCTGTTGTCTTCTTTTCCAACAAAACAAAAGCTTGAGAATCCGATACTTATTTGCAGAATTATATCTGCATCAGTCTAAGATATGCCTGTAATTGGTGAAGCTACTTTATTTTAAAAGTTTACCTTACTTTCCCTCGGACGATGACGCTCGTAACATGTGGATGTCTTAACATGCCCGGTTTCGTCACTCGCGATCCATGATGATGAACGAATATCGTGCAGGCGATAAATATCATCTTCCGGATTCGCCGTGGGCGCCTTCTTGACAAATGTTTATGCGTTTCCTGGAACCTGCTTCTACCGACAAAGAAACGCTTCAGTTAATGTAAAACCAACCCTGCCGAAGGGTTTAAATACTTGAATCTGCTTTACTCAGATTATATGATTCGAATTTAGTTCTTCCAGTTTTCAACAGTAAGACCAATATATCTCTTTGACTCCGAGAGTACGTCATAATCAGCCAAAAAAGCCCGAAAATAGCCTTTTCATTTGGGATATTTGGGATTTGAATTATTTCTTCATTTTGAGTATCCAGGTTGGTTTTTTATCTCATCGCAGGCTATTTGATGCTTATTCTTGTATTCTCAATCCCTTCGCATCCTTTCGGCATAATTTTTTCGATATTCTCACCTACAAGGGTACTGACACCCTGATCGTCTTCGATTTGTCCGGTGACTCTGAAAGGTCCATGTCCACGGACTATCGTGGCAAACCGTCGAAAGACACGAGGAAAGAGAGTCACTTCAAAAGTACCGGTCAAATCTTCCATCGAAAGGAATATCATTTTTTCTTTTTTTGTTCTGGTAGTTATCTTTTTCGATGCGTATGACCAGCCTATCATAGTTACTTTCCGTCCGAGGTGACGCTCCAGGTCACGCGCGGGAACAGCGCCGTTCATGGGAAGGTCAAGCAAAGCAAGCGGATGTTTTCCCGGAGAATAACCAAGGATACGACGTTCAGCAATCAGCTTTTCCATTTCAGACCAGTCGGGAGCATCCGGCATATTTGAAAAAATATCCTCAGCGTCTAAAGCCAGCGGACTCGAAGAACGCTGAAGGGCTGACCATCCTGCCTTCAACATCCGTAATAAAGTCGGGCGGTTCGCCGCAAGTCTGTCAAAAGCACCGCATGAGATCATCGCTTCTGTTTCATCACGTGATGTTTTCACACGTCTCATGAAGTCACCGAGATTTTTATACTGCCCATTTTGTTCCCGATCCTCAACAATGCGTTGAGGTGTTTCTTCACGTAACGTGCCAATTGCTTTCAATCCTATATAAACCTTATCGCCCTCTCCCCTGCACTCGATGTGGCTGCTATTGATATGCGGCAGCAACACCTTCAAACCCATACGTTTTGCCTCTTCAACATACGCCGCCTGGCTGTAAAATCCACCGCAGTTGGCTAGCACTCCAGCCATAAATTCTGCAGGAAAATACGTTCGAAGATAGGCTATCTGCACTGAGAGTACTGCAAATGAAGCGCTGTGCGCTTTGCAGAATGCATAACCTGCGAATGAATACACCTGCCTCCAAATTTCAGTTGCGATATCTTCTTGTACTCCGTTAATCCTGCATCCATCAAGGAATTCACGTTCGAGCTTCGCCAATGCTTCCGGTGAACGTCCTTTTCCACTCATTGCACGGCGTAATGTATCCGACCTGCCAAGGGAAATCCCTGCTAAGTAATGACAAATTTTGATCACATCCTCTTGATAAATCATTACTCCGTAAGTTTCTCCTAATAAATTCTGCATTTTCGGGTGGAGAAAAACGGCTTTTGATGGATCACGAACACAGTCCACATACTGCTTCATCATACCGGATTCACTGACGCCTGGACGAATTACCGAACTCGCTGCAACAAGCAGCTCGAAATGGTCGCAATCAAGTTTTTTTAGCAATACCCGCATACCAGGCGATTCGATATAGAAACAACCCATAGAGTTTCCGGTACGAATTGTCTCCCAAGTTTTTTTATCGCGAAATAACATCTCCACATTCTCAACCGGCGGCATCACACCCGTGTTATCTTTGACATTCAGAGATGCATCCTTGAGAACTCCAAGCGCTCGCTGACTAAGCAGATCGATTTTTACAAGTCCAAGGTCTTCGGTACTGTACATATCATATTGTGTTACAACAAATCCCTTGGCTGCCATCTCTAATCCGGTCCAATCAGTTATCGGATCAGGCGAAATAACAACTCCGCCCGCATGAATCGACAGGTGACGCGGCAAACCGTTCAATTGGTCGGCATCTCTTGCAATACCCGCCCAGGGTTCTCGATCCAAAGGGAGACCTGCACATTCAGGGGATTCAGCAAAAACCTCCATCAACGTCTTACCATGTGAAAACCAGGGGATACGCTTGGTAAAACGTGTGATTTCCTCCTCCGGAATTCCCCTCGCGGATGCAGCCTCATGCAGCGCCGCTCGAAGACCGAACGTTACCGTTGTGCAGATAAGCCCGACATGATCATTACCGTAAGTTTCAAAGATATTTCGCAGGGTTTCGTCACGATCGCGCCAGGAGAAGTCGAGATCAATATCCGGAGGGCTTTTCCGTTCTGGATTCAAGAAACGCTCGAAGTATAGATCGTATTTCAAGGGACAGATATCAGTTAACCTTAGACAAAAACATACGATACTGTTCGCGGCTGAACCTCTCCCAAGAGTTTTTACGCCGCGATTCCAGGCTTCACGTGCGATATCGTGAACCACAACCATATACCCGGTATAACCGAGATGGTCGATTACGCCAAGTTCATACGCGAGGCGTTCAAGCGCTTTCAAGGGTGGCGGGTTTCCGTATCGCTGCAGGAGTCCATGCTCAGTTCGCTCCTTGAGTTCTTCAAAAGATGTCCTGTTATCGGCAAGAATTGGTTCGGGAAACTTCAATTCGCCCAGGCGGAGATCAACGTTACACCGTTCAGCTATCAACCTGCTGTTAAGAATCACTTCAGGAAGATTCCTGTATGCTTTCAATAGCTCACCATTATCATCCAAAGGACGTGAGATGATATCGTCCCTGCCTTTGGATGTTCTCAACAGTACCTGTTTTTCTCCAATTGCTCGCAGGAGATTCGATGTATGTTCTTGTTCTTTAGTTGCATAGGCTACATCACCGGTAACAACCATTGGGATATTGTTTTTACGGCAAATCTCATACACTCCCCGGGCTTTTCGTTTTCTATCATCGTTATCGGGCAAAGTCAAATTACCATACAGATTCCCTGACGATAACCTGTTTCTTAGAGAAAGCAGAATGTCCTCATCAGAAGTAGCAACAATCACCGAATCATTTATTTCTTCAGCGATTAGATCAAGTGTGAATTCGGGATTCAGTTGACGTTCACTTGCGAGCCTGCCAAGTTGACCATATCCTTCAAAATCTGTAGCCCAGAGCAGGCAATAACGTCGTGCGTCCCGTGGATCGTCAAGCAACATACCGAGAACAGGTTTTAGACCGGCTTCATACGCCGCTTTGTAACCACGAACTAATCCACTCGTCCTGTTTCGATCTGTAAAGGCAATTGTCTTTTGACCCAATCGACTCGCAGTTTCCACGAGTTCGTTAATGCGTCCTGCACCTTCATAAAAAGAATATGGTGTGCGAACATGGAGATGGACAAAATCTTTCCAATTTGCATTTCCCATCTTTAGCCTTTACTATGCTTTAAGTTTTCAGGAGTGTCATAAATGAGAATTATTTATCAATATTATACAGTCGATTTTTCCCAGGCAGATGCGAATTTGACGGAATTTTTTCCCCAACGCATACGCAGATTGTAAAGAGTTCGCTGCAAACGTTCGTCACGTCCGGTCAATAATGCCGGTTCAAAGAGTTTCAATTGACGTCCGGGCGGATTTCCAAAGGGAATGGTCATTCGTAATTCTGCCAGACGCACCCTGCGTTGCCAGAGTTGATTTGTCAATTCAAAAGCTGCTCTTTGCCATGCACCTTCATGCCTGATTCCATTTCGCTTGACCAATCCCCCACTCCGCTTTCCGTCACTGTAAAGTATCATCAAACGTAGAGAAAATGGTTCATATCCAGCGACTGAAAGTGCGTCCATTCCTTCTGATACAAGTGTTGCGAGAGCTTTATGAACTTCACCCGGATCATCTTCATCGCCTGACAATCTTCGTCTTCCCCGCCATTCTCGTTTCGGTTCCGGTCGTTGCCCGCAGAATGCAAGAGTTTTCAGAGTCCTACCCTCGGAACCAAATAATTCCCGTAGCAGGATATCCGGCAATTTTGCAATTTCACCTAAAGTTCTCACACTAACCTGGTGAAGCGTTTCACATTGTTTTTTATTCAGATCATGAAGTACTTCAATCGGGAGTGACTTGAGGAACGCGCTAATATCCTTCGATGCAACAAACAGTATTTCACCGGTCCCTGCAATCATAGATGCAATCTCTGCCACACTTTTTTCTGAAGCGATCCCCCATGAACCACTGAATCCACGAATCCTCAACCGGATATTTATCTTTTTTAATGTCTCTTTTAGAAAACGAGTACCTGAAGACCATGTCGCAGCAAAAAATCCGGGACGCAATAATTCGGGTTCAGTAAGGAACATTCCGAGTTCACAAAGTATCTCATCGATCATGTATTTATAACGATTCGGATCACTTTGAATTTGTAGTAATTCTTTATTATCAAGGGTATCAACCCTGTTGTTCGGATACACTCCCATTCTTTTGGCATCATCAGTGACTGAAAGAACCATTGCTCGGGCGCCCTCCCCGGTGACGACTGCGACAGGTCGTTTTTCATTTGGGGGTAGAAGCATCCGTTCAATCTTAGCGTAAAAACCGGATATTCGTAAAACGATGTGTGTTTTCATGACAGAATATACTGCACAACTGTACAGTATTCAAGAAGATTAATTCAGAGAGTTTTATCTTTCTCCAATTTTGCCATATATTGATGTTAATTTCGTTACAAGTCACAGGATTGAAAAGCAGTTCACTTTCAATGAAAGAGACCGGCTTTTCAAAATTTGTCTGACAATAACATAACGTCGTGATTTAAGATGAGCACAGAGAGCCGAAAACGATTATTCTGGGTAGGGATTTTCGGAATTGCAATGGGGTGGTTTGAAGCCGCGGTTGTAATATACCTGCGGACATTATACTATCCCGAGGGTTTTGCATTTCCTGTAAAAGTGATACCCACGAACCTTGCGGTTGTGGAGCTGGGACGCGAGGCAGCGACTATCCTGATGCTGATTGCAGTGGGATGGCTTGCAGGACGGACTTCAACAGAAAAGTTTGGATACTTCATCTATGCTTTCGGTATCTGGGATATCGTTTATTACATTGGACTATATCTTGCGTTAGGTTGGCCTGAAAGCTTGCTGACATGGGATATTCTTTTTCTGATTCCCCTTCCCTGGATTGGACCTGTCCTTGCACCAATCCTTGTCAGTCTTGGTATGATCTTCTCATGTTTCGTGATTGTATCCCAGGAGGATCGAGATAAACCTGTGAAACCATCAAAGCTGTTCTGGTGGTTGGAAATACTCTGCGGTTTAATCATCATCGGCAGCTTTATCATTGATTTTCGACTTGTAACCGATGGCGGAGTTCCCACAAGATTCCATTGGGAGATATTTTTATTGGGATTCATCCCCGGAATCCTGTTGTTTCTTTTAACCTGGAAAAAATCAAATACCGAGAGTAATACCTGAACAAATGAAATTTCATCTCTCTATTCCCAGATTATTAATTGTAACGATATTGCTGGTTTCATGCGTTCTCGCTTCATATGGGCAAACCACTTCAGAAAATTCATCATCACTAAGATTAAAACATTTAACACTCGCATTCTGGAATGATACTGCCGATGCAGAACGATTTGTAGAGGAAGGGTGGGTATATGCGCCTGATGATTATATTACCACGTCAATCGCGGCAAATATATCTGTTGATTACAACAATAAGCCCTGGATATTCGCGTGGAATACGAATGTTATCACGTTAAAAGATGAGGGATATAGAACTGATTTATTGACCATCCGTTTATCAAAACCGATTACCTGGGAAAAAGGGCAGTTTGTAATATCTGCTGGAATTATGGGCAATGGCAATTTTGGCGGAGAATCAATTCAAAACGGCTACCATTTCATTCGGAGCCACCGGATCATTGATCTCCCCTACCCGGAATCAAGAAGAATTGGCCCAATGTTTGAAGAACAGGCTGTATTTAATATTTGGGAGACGAATTCAAATTCGTTCTATCTTTGCCTGAAGAATTTCAACGCTCTACCAGCCGGATATCATAGATACAGAGGTATGTTTCTCGCTTCCTCACAAATTTCCCCCGCAATTACCTGTGAGGCAACCTTTGGTTATTCTGGATTTTACTTGCTGCACGATAGCCTGCAACCTGTTTTTCAGAACGGAATTGAATACGGGATTCTGTTTCGCTGGGAATTGCGGGAAAGAGTGACAATCTCTGCCTGGGCTTACGCAAATGCATACCGCAACGATCAATCCATTCCCGGTATTTCCTTGACATTTGGATCGATTGATAATTCGGACTTACTTACAGGAATGGCGCTGACTCCTTGATACTCTTCAAATAGATGATATCATTATAGTTCAGAATATTCATGAAGCTATCAAAATTATAAATTTACTATCGCTTGATTATTTTTATTCTCACGCAAAGTCGCAAAGGTGC
>Ga0075120_10002669_pt1 | contig 12731 bp, 6 predicted proteins | sample AntAceMetag02UKL_FD_69792 | JGI IMG/M metagenome (GOLD analysis project Ga0075120, IMG submission 69792) | Saline lake microbial communities from Ace Lake, Antarctica - Antarctic Ace Lake Metagenome 02UKL | ecosystem: Environmental > Aquatic > Non-marine Saline and Alkaline > Saline | place... | reverse complement strand
ATTGCAGAGTATATTCATGAACACCCAAAAGCAAAAGCAAAAACGCTTTTTGCTACTCACTATCATGAAATGAACGAGATGGAAAAGTCGTTCAAAAGAATAAAAAATTACAATGTTTCTGTTCAAGAGACCAAAAATAAGGTAATATTCCTGCGCAAACTACAACCCGGAGGTAGTGAACACAGTTTCGGTATTCATGTCGCACAAATGGCTGGAATGCCTAAATCAATTGTTTATCGCGCAAAAAAGATTCTTGAGCAACTTGAAGGTGAAGCAAAAGATATCAATGCAAAAGATTCTAAGAGTCTTGCAAAACCAATTGGAGACATTGCTAAAAACCGTGATGGTTATCAACTCAGTTTCTTTCAGCTCGACGATCCTGTTTTATCCCAGATACGAAAAGAGATACAGGGTATTGATATCGATAGTTTAACGCCACTTGAAGCACTTAATAAACTTAATGAAATCAAAAAGTTAAGTGGCAGTAAATAAATACTATTCCATTTGCTTTATATTTTTCCATCTAACTTAATCTAATTATTACTTACCTTTGTACACATATAACTATAATATAGACAAATGAAAAAGTCGATTCTAATTGTTTTTTTACTTTTTACAGGGTTTTACTTATTTGGAAGTGATATCCCGCGAGATATAGCTGAAAAAGTTGCACGAAATTACTATTTTCAAGCTATACAAAGTACTACAAAAACCAATGAAATTAAATATGAAAATTTGATCTTAACATGTATTCAAAATCCGTCAATAGATGAATCGTGTTCCTTGTACATTTTTAATATTAATAATGATGATGGCTTTGTAGTTGTATCGTCAAATGATAATGTTAAACCCATTTTGGCTTATTCATTCGAATCGGGGTTTAATATTGGAAACATTTCGCCTTCGCAGCAATATTTATTAGACTATTATTCAATGATGAATTCAGAAGCAAAAGAAAACAAACTTTTGATTTCTAAGGAAGTTATAGGGGAATGGCAAGACCTAACTAAATTTAAACCAAATCAAGCATTTAAAACAAAAGCTACAGTTGAAGGCTTACTTGATCCAATTGAATGGAATCAAAGTATGCCGTACAATGCAATGTGTCCACAAGCGGATGGCACTCCTACAGGTTATGGAGGTCGTTGTCCCGTAGGTTGTTCGGCAATTGCAATGTTGCAAATAATGAAGTATTACAACTGGCCTTTTACCGGCACAGGTTCATATACCCATGATTCATGGGATAATGGTGATTTTGGTGACTTTACTGTAAATTTCGGACAAAACACATACGATTGGTTTTCAATGCCAAATTCCGGACAGATTTCAAATGATGAACTCGCAAAAATGTGTTTTCATGCAGGAGTTGCTATTAAAATGCACTGGTCTCCACAAGGTTCAGGTGCATCTCCGGAAGACGTTGCTACAGCATTAGTAAATTATTTCAGATATGAGGATAATATTGATCTCGTTATTAAAGATGATTATTGGGAAGAAGATTGGAAAGAGATGTTAAGAAATCATATTGACGAAAAGAAACCAATATTTTATGTCGGATATACTGATGAAGCTGGACACGCCTGGAATTGCGATGGATATCAGGACGAAGATTATTTTCACATGAACTGGGGCTGGGGAGGATACGGAAATGGGTTTTATACTCTTGATGCGCTTGGAACTTCAGCCACTCCTGGCAATAGCGAAGGCAACTATAACCAATGGCAACATGCACTTTTAAATATTTATCCCGAAGGATCATATCCAAGCTATTGTAATGAACTAATTAACATTAATGGTGCAGAGGGTTCATTTGACGATGGAAGTTCATTTGAGGATTATCAAAGTAATTCTGCCTGCACTTATGTAATTGAACCAGAATGCAAACAAATAATTGCTCTTGACTTTACAAAATTTGATCTGGCAGTAGGAGACATAATAAATATATGGGATGGTTCACCTGAAGATAACAATTTACTTGTAAGTCTTGATGCAGAAAACCTACCTCTCGAAGAAGGATATGAAGCTATTTCAGGAAAAATGACAATCCAATTTAACACAGATGCAAACTATAATTCAGACGGTTGGGCGGTTAGCTATAGCACAAAAAGCTGTAAGGCAAGCCGAATTTTTACTGAACCTTTTGGAAGTTTTGACGATGGCAGCAAAGACTGTCTATACAGTGGAGCAACATTGTGTTCATGGACAATTCAACCTGAGAATACAAACAAAATTTATATCGATTTCGAATATTTTGATTTAGGTGAAAATATTGATTTTGTAAATATTTATAAAAATTCCATTAGCACTGCTAATCTAATTGAATCATTTAATTACCAGAATATCCCAACCGGAACTATAGCAGTAAACTCGGAAATTACAGTTGTAAGATTCTTTGCTGGTTCATCTAGTACTCTTGGCGAAGGATGGCAAATAAACTATAGTTCCGATTGCACTGGAGTAAGTGAAACCAAAGTTCTAAATGATTTATTTATCTCACCAAATCCTGGTAGCATAAACTCAAATATTATTCTTAAAACAGAGAATACTGGAATAGCAGAAATTCAAGTTTCCAACATTCTTGGCGAAATAATTGGAGAACGATCATTAGAAATAAAACAAGGAAAAAACGCTATCCCTATTTCAACAATTATGAAAATCCAGAATGGAGGAATGTATTTAATCTCTATCAAATTTAATGATAGCATTTATTCTAAAACTTTTCTTCTTTTGAATTAATTGTAAATAAATACAAATCCTATTTTAAATTTGTCTATTAAAGTATTTTCAAAAGAAATTCATTTATTTATCTTTGTTAAATAATTATTACTCTAATGACAGATTTCCCAAACAAATATTGCATCGATATTCATAATTACGAAAGATTTCCATCTCGAGAGGTAAAAATCGGAGATATTTCTATTGGTGCACTAAAGCCAATTAGGCTCCAAAGCATGACAAATGTTCCTGCAACAAACATTGAGGCTTCTGTAAATCAATCGAAAGCTATTTTTGATGCAGGGGCTGATTTTGTAAGAATTGCAACTCCGCGAATCCTTGATGTTGAAAGTCTTAAAGAAATAAAAAAACGTCTACATGCTGATGGCTATAAGAATCCGCTCATTGCAGATGTTCATTTTAATCCTGTTATTGCTGAAGAAGCTGCAAGAATTGTCGAAAAAGTAAGAATTAATCCAGGAAATTACATTGATAAAAGGGCATCTTTTAAAGAAGTGAATTTTACTGAAAATGAATATCAGCTTGAGCTAGAAAAAATTCATGAACGCATTTTACCTCTTATTAAAATTTGTAAAGAAAACGGCACTGCAATCAGAATTGGCTCTAATCATGGGTCACTTAGTGATCGCATTTTAACTCGTTATGGCAACACTCCTGAAGGAATGGTAGAATCTGCTCTTGAATTTGCCGACATTTTTATTTCAGAAAACTTTTACAATTTAGTGCTTTCGATGAAATCAAGTGATACCAGAACTATGACATATGCTTGTAGATTGCTTAATGCTCGAATGCTCGAAAATGCAATGGTTTTTCCACAACACCTCGGAGTTACCGAAGCAGGTGCAGACATTGATGGCAGATTGAAATCAGCAATAGGTATTGGAGCTTTACTTAGCGATGGCATAGGAGACACATTCAGAGTTTCCTTAACCGAAACTCCCGAAAATGAGATTACTTTTGGGAAAAAGATACTAAGCTCTTTTGAGAACCGCATATTCAAATTTCAGGTTGTTAGCCAAGCTAAAAACACTTATAATCCATATGATTTCGAAGAAAAACTCAATCCAATTCCGGTAACTGATCAAAAAGCATGTGTAATTTCTGATGATTCGGAATCAGAAGCAGATATTATTTTCTACAACTCCGAGAATATTAACAAAATAAATATTCAAAAACCAGGAATAACAGATTTGAAGACACTAAAGTCAGCAAATTATCCAGCAAACATTTATCAATTAATTAGATTCTCAGAAATTGAAAAGCAAAAATATGATTCAACAAAATATAGTTTCATTATTTTCAATGCTTTTGATCTTCACAAAAAGGAAGCAAAAGACCTCCTTCAACAAAATAATATTTGCACAGTACTAGAGTTTTCAACAGAAAATCCTTTGGGAGAGCTTAGATATTTTTATAAAGAATTACGTAAAATAAACAAAACCCTTCCAATTATTATTAAATACATTTGCAATTCTATAGAAGAAGAAAATATAATTGCTGAAGCAGGAATATTCCCAGGATCAGGACTCATCGACGGACTTGCGAGCGGCATCTGGATTACAACACCTAATAAAACCCATGATAATGATAAATTCCAATTAGAATTATTGCAAGCAATCGGTCTCAGATACACAAAAGCTGAATTTGTTTCCTGCCCTGGTTGTGGAAGAACAAATTATAATCTTGAGAAATTAACCAGACAAGTAAAAAAAGAGTTTGCACACCTTAAGGGTTATAAAATCGCAGTTATGGGTTGTGTTGTAAACGGACCTGGCGAAATGGCAGATGCTGATTTCGGTTGTGTTGGTGCAGCTAAAGGAAAAGTACATATTTACGTTGGCAAAGAAGCTGTTGTAAAAAACATTGCAGAAAAAAATGCAGTAAAAGAGCTTAAGAAGATAATTAAAAGTACCCTAGGAGATAAATACAGTGACCCAAATGATTAAACATCTTAATGAAGAGTTTTTTACAAAAAATAGAGTAAATCTTTTTAATGAGATTTTACCTAACTCTATTGTAATCTTATTTTCGGCGGAACAATTCCCAAAAAACGGCGATCAGTATTACAAATATAGGCAAAACTCAGATACCTATTATTTTTCAGGAATGACTCAGGAAGATACGGTAGTTATGCTACACAAAGATGAAAACTCTGACAAATTTCAAGAGTTCGCCTTTATTATTGAACCAAACCAGAAAATGATTACATGGACTGGATATAAATATTCAAAAAAAGATGCTTCCAATATCTCCGGAATTAAGGATGTTGAATTCCATGAAAACTTTGAGAGTGTTTTCAAGAATGTCACATCAAAGATCAAACATTTGTATTTCTCTCACAAATCAAATGTTAGAGGTATCCAATATCAAAATAGTTTATTTAACCAATGGTCTAAAAAAAACAAAAATGTAATTGATAAACTTGAAGTAATTGATCTTGACCCACATTCAATGAAACTTCGTTTACAAAAAGCACCAGAAGAACAAAATACTATTCAGAAGACAATCGACATTACTGGTGAAACATTTCTTGATCTTCTAAAATTTGTAAAACCAGGGGTTTATGAATATCAGGTTGAAGCTGAAATGCTTAATGGGTTTTTTAAACGTGGAGCGCAAGACTATGCCTATCTACCAATTGTAGCTTCAGGAAAAAATAACAATATTCTACATTACAATACAAACAGAAATATTTGCAAAGAAGGGGACTTACTATTATTAGATTTTGGAGCAGAACTCGATTATTATGCTGCTGATTTATCGCGTACTATCCCGATATCAGGAAAATTCACTACACGTCAAAGAGAAGTTTATTCTGCCGTTCTGAATGTGCAGAAACAGATGATAAAAAAAATTATTCCTGGAACGACCATTAGAGAACTCAATTCAGAATGTGAAATACTAATTCAAGATGAATTGTTAAAACTCAAACTTATCAGCAAATATGATATTGATTCTCAAAACGAAGAAAATCCAGCATTCAAAAAATATTACATGCACGGAGTGTCACACTTTATAGGTCTTGATGTTCATGACGTTGGCAAAAAAGATACTCCCCTAATACCCGGCATGTTTCTTAGCTGCGAACCTGCAATTTATATTGCCGAAGAAGGGTTTGGAATTAGACTTGAAAATGATATTTTAGTTTCACCAAATCAACCAATTGATATGTGTAAAAATATACCTATCGAAGCGGACGAAATTGAAAATTTGATGAATAGTTAAACTGTGGCTCGAGTTGCGACTGCGGTTCGCAACGAGAAAGCGTCGGCAAAACATCATACTATTCCAAATTCTTTAATTCTATCAAAACTTATAAAATTTCTATCTGCTGTTCCAACATACTCAGAATATGAAGAAAACTTCCACTTTTCAGGTCTCATTACCAATTTTGCTTTTACAGGATTGTTATGAATATAATCAAAACAAGTCTGTGGATAATAATTAAATTTAAATTGATCATAGCATATTGCCCCTGTTTGTGTATTAAAATATGAAGGTGTTAATCCGTCGTTACTATTCATACAAATTGCTTTTGAATTCTTCTTAAACAATGAACCTGACAGCTCTTTTTGTTTATTTATAGCTCGAGTATATGATGCTAAAAGAATCCCAATAGATTTATTTAAATTTGAAATATAATTATACTCTAATTTACCTTCTGTTTCAGTTCCTTTAAAATTTCGCTTCCCTTTCAATTTAAGTTCCAACGAATGCACATAAATCATTAAATGATAATGATTCGGCATCAAACACCACGCTAAGATATCTGCATGAGGTAAAATATGTTGACACATCTTTATCAGAAAATAATCATAATTCTCTTCAGAAAAGAAAATCTTACGCCCATTATCTCCCCTATTAAATACATGGTATAATCTATCTTGCTCAAAAAACATTCTTGGTAGATTTGTTAAACAAAAATAAAAAATTATTCCAAGCCGACCCTCCCAAATCAGACGCCGAACATCAGTCGTCATCTGATGCCTACACACGTCCTGCAAATAAATTTATTGCTTTACAAATCTTCTTACAATTTTACCTTTATCAGATAAGGCTGTAAAAAAATAAACTCCGTTTTCTAATTTAGATATATCAATTGCTGTTTGATTATCATTAACATTTAAAACTAAGCGTCCGTTTATATCATAAACCTCGATATTGTAAAGTTCTACTTCAGATTGGATTTTAATAATGTCTTTTGCAGGATTAGGAAGAATTGAGACACTATTATTTAACAGAATATCTTCTACGCCGGATTGATAAACAGGCCACACTTCTGTGCCTTGAACAACAAAATCGACATGATAATCAACCCCAGCTTCGGTTCTTGTTTCAAATGATATTCTATTGGGATGTTCGAAACTACTTACAGAAATTGAAATATTTGCATTACTTCTAATTTCAGAAAACGAGTACTCTCCGTTTTCATTGGTAACACTAACATCTAAAACTTGATCGTTATCCACATCATATAAAACAACTACCATATTTTCAATCCCCTGCAATAATTTCGAATTATCAAGACCAACAATCCCATGTGCTGAAGTATATCCAGATTGCACAGGTTTTAAAGGATGTTCAACACTACAATAAAACATGCTATTTCCAGCAACACTTATTGGAGCAGCATTGCTAAAATCAGATGCCAGATAATAATATACATTTGGAAAAACACTTTCGTAATCTTCTTGATTTACAAACTGAGCTTGAATATAATATATTCCATCATCTAGATTTTCGAACACTGCTTGATTGGCATATCCGTTTAGTTTTTCAGCATAAAGAACAATCTCATTACTTTTGCTCGAATTCTCCATATACAGATACACTAACACCTGATTTCCATTTAAATCTATATCTGGATTTTCTGCAAAAATGTCTATTATTATTGCATTGCCATCTATTAGATCCTCATCGAGAAACTCAATTATAACTGTATCTTTATCATAACAACTTGAAAAGTTTTCGTAAGATGTTGTTAAAACAAATTCATAAGCCCCAAATGTAGTTACACTTACCTCTGTTTGAACAGCATATTGGTTTTCAATAGTAGCTCCATCCACATCTGACCAATAGTTTACAAATGGGATATCTTGATTTGGTTCAGTAGAAACTTCACCATGTAATAAATACTCATTACCATAAACAGAATCATCAAGACCAACAAAGAGTTCTGGAGCTTCTAAGAAGCTCAATACAAACGGACCAGCAGTATCTCTACAAAAGTTCGGTTGCAATGCCGGTCCTGTTTCTTCAATCCAGTAAAACTCGTAGTCACCATAATCAGGAACCGTTATCACTGGATTTAAAGTAAACTCATTCTCATAAATAATTGCAGGATTATCCCCATACCAATAGCCAGTTATCCCACTGCCAGGGTCTTCGGCCTCCAATATTTGGGTTGACAAACCACAATTTAATGTATCAGAAGGATTAGTAATAATGTTTGCTGTGGGTCTTCGCCAAAAAGTAACTGTAACGCTATCATTACCTACACACTCCAACGACGTTGTTATTGCCGAATTAAAACCTTGCCAGATATGCGTTACAGGACCATATGAGTATGAATAAACCAAAGAATTCGGATCCTCAATATCTTCAATTGGGCTGGGCCAGAAAGGTTCATACCAATGGCAATAAAATTCACAATTCGAAGCATTTAGGTTTGTGACACTTCCACATACATCAAAGTCTTCACCAGCATCAACAACCGGAATCTCAACAAATTCTATTTGAACTGTATCTTTTGAATAACAGGTAGGCAAATAGCTGTTGCTTTCACGAAAAGCAAACTCATAAATCCCATAGTGAGATACCTGAAGCTGTGATGAGTCATTATCTATTTGATAAATATTACCCGTGGCATATACAGTAGGCCTACTGATTAATGACCACCATACATCTGGAGTGTAATTTGGATTTTCTGGCAAACTAAAAACAGCGCCAAGTTCTCCAATCTTTCCACAAAAAGCATTATCAATTCCTGCATACGATTCGGGAATCTGATAAAAGCTTACCCACATTGTATCTTTTGAATGACATTCATAGTTTATCATATTCCACACAAAAGCAGCAGCAAAATAGGCACTATCGCCAAATTGTGTAGGATCTATTGTTACAATTGCGTCAGGTAATTCTGGATCATCAAAAGAACAGCTTACTCCTGACGCAGACCAATACATATCCTGAACCCATGAGTTTTCTGCTGTATCTGCATTAAAATTAAATTCTTGTCCACAAACCTCTGCCATTTCAATTTCACCAACACTTGCAAATGGTGGATTAGCAATAATTACATTTACAAAATCAATGCAAGGGCCACTATCATCGTTCCAAACAAAATCAATAGAAATATACGGCTCCTCAAATGGTGGGATATTTATTTCTATTTCTGGTAGTGTAAGATCTGCAACACAATCCAAAGGATATGGGACTCCATCTCTCAAAGCAGACCAATAACCAGTTGTATAACTAGTAACACTTAAGCTTACAAAATTACCACAAACAGCAAAATCTTCCCCAGCATCTGGGTTAGAGCATTGTGCAAATGATGTATAAACGATCGCAAATAGAAAAATTGAAAGAGTAATTATTCTTTTCATGGCTATGGGTTTTATTGTTTGATGAATTTGTAGATTTTATGTGAATCATTTGTATTAATTGAGATGAAATATATTCCTGATTCCAAATCAGACACATCAATTAATGAACTTTCTGTTTCTGGACTCAAAACAATACGACCATTGATATCTAGTATATCAATATGCTTTATCTGATTTTCTGAATCAATACTTATATAATTAGTTGCAGGATTTGGGAAAATCACAATATCCCTACCCAATAAAACATTATTCTCAGCAAATTGATATAATGGATCTCTAAACCTGATCTTTACAGTGTCAGAATCAACACAGTCATTCATATTTGTATAATATGATTTTAAAACGAATTCATATTCCCCAAATTCTGTTACAGTTACCATTGTTTCTAGAGATGTGGCATCATCAATTATAGCCTCATCGTTTTCCCAGAGATATATGCACTCGGCATATTGATCATTTTCTGCTCCGGACAAACCATGTAAAGTATGTTCAAATCCAAATGCATCTTCATCATAACCTGCATATAATGGTTGATCATTTAGAAAATGAATAACAAGAGGACCTGCTGTATCAGTACAAAACCCAGGATTTATCTCAGGTCCAGTCTCTTCAATCCAGTAAAATACATTATAACCATATGAAGAAACTTGTATTTCAGGAAGAATATCTGGATACCACCATGTTGGCCCGCATGTAGAACACTCCCAATGACCAGTTACTCCACTACCAGGATTTTCCGCACGCAAAAAATCACAACTTAATCCACATGTAACAGAATCTGCAGGACTTGTCAAAATATTTGCTGTTGGCTCCCTCCAAAAAGTAATAACGACCTCATCGTTATCCATACATGTCTTAGACGCTATACTTGCGCTATTTTGTACATACCAAATAAAACTTGTATTTCCATAGGTAGATGAGCAAACCCCCGTATTTGGCTGAGTGTAATCATCGTAATTAGACCCATTTGCTAGCCATACACCAGACATGCCAGATAAATTTGCATCAAATTCAGCACAACTTCCACAAACGTCAAAATCTTCACCTGCATAAGCTTCGGGCTGCTTAACAAACTCAACAAGTACAGTATCATTGCAAGGACCACTATCATCTGACCAGACAAAACTTACAATTTGAGTGTAACCGTCAAACTTGTCAACAGTAACACTAATTTCTGTACTTGTATTTAAAGGTAAGTAGTTTGGCGCAGGTGTCATTTCCTCTACTCCAAGGTAAGCTGTCCAATACCCAGTTGTTGCATTTTCAACTGCAATATCGGCTGTGAGTCCACAAAATGCAGTATCTTCTCCTGCATACGGATTTGAACATTGAGATAAAACAAAATAAGAGTTAAATCCAAGAAATAAAATTAACAAAACGGTGTTTTTCATGGCGACTGTTTTAAGTGATAGAAAATGGCAATAACAATTTTCAAAAATTGCATTCTTAAAACAGACAATTATAAAATGTTTTTCGTTGTATATAAAATTAATGGTTTTGTTATAAAATTGTAATGCTTAGCATAAACTATCTAATAACCAACTTTGAAGTTCTATTCATTTTTCCTGATAATACTTTAACAAAATAAACCCCATGATTTAAGTCTGATAAATCAATATCCAGACTATTTGAATTTATTTCTGAACCAGCAATTTTAAATATTTGACGACCATACATATCATAAATTAAAACTTGAGTAGAGAAATCAGTATCAAAATTTAAATCCAGTTTAAAAGACCCATCATTTGGATTAGGATAAATTCTAAAATACTCCCTATTGAGTTCTTCATTTATTATATAGCTTAAATCAGGAATAATAAACTGATAATTGATAAAGCTTCCGAAATCTGATTCAAAGTGTTTTACATACTGTGCACCCGGAATTCGAAGCTTAGCATATCCTAAACCATCATCTCCACCATAATACCAAAAATCTAAGCCATCTTCACCATCATCGTATATTCGAATCTCATAACATCCTGGAGCATAAGCCAGAGTATCATAATATGTTGTGTTACTATCGAGTTCATCTCTATCAACAATTATACTGCCTTGCTGATCTAAAATCTGATAATGGGTTTCATCTCCAAAATTATTTGTTCTCATAACTAACATAATTGTATCTGTCCAAATATCGACTGCATCAAATTCTGTTATATAATTATTATCGGGCAAATATTCGTCGTCTGTTTCATTTGGCGAAACCAATCGAACATTAAATGAATTACTTTCTGCAAACTCACGCCAATCAATAACTGGCAAGGCAACTTCCTCGGTTTCAAGAAACTCAAGCTCCCCTGTCCATTGATAAGTGTATGAATAATCACCATTTATTCCATACTCAATATTAACCGAATTTAGAATATCAGAACCATTATTTTTAATGAGAATTTTTGGATTGTTACACACCGGATTATATCTATTAAACAAATCGTTATTGTTTGGTGTCAACACATTTTCAATAGCAGCACTATTAACAAAGTTTGGTTCTCCATACTGAACAAGTTGTACAGACACTCTGTAATTTCCTTCTCCACTTCCTACCGGATATTGTGTCATTCCATAATCTATTTCTATAGAATCAGCTTCGCTTACAAAATCTGTAATATCCCAATCGTAAGTATCAGCAAAACTTCCCGGACACCAACCTGCACGATCAAAAATCCAAGTTCCACCTTGAGGATAAACCGGATTTCCTGCACACGAAGTCCAATTATACCACTCGTAACGTTGCTCTCCCTCAACTGAAATATTATGGTATGTTGGGCAGAATTCGGAACAATTCCCAGATCCTGCCATTCCATGACCTGTTGTTCGGGTTTTCACATTAAACATTGCAGCGTCAGGATTTCGCTTTAACTTAGTCGGAGTCAAACTAATATCATTTGCAATATTATACTGTCCAAAATCCCCCAAATAAACCTGATTGAATTCTAAAACATCACGAACGGGAGTTCCTTCAATAAAAACAAATGTTAAATCAAGAAGTTCTTGTGTGTTGTGACTTGAGATATCTACATTCCCCTGAAGATGTTTTTGATAATCAGTAACATCATAAACCCAGGTAAATCCGTCTGCTCCAAGACTTAAATTAATTCCATATGGTGTAACATAATTTTGCAGTTGGATTGTATTAATAACTTCAAATGCATCGCCATAATAGGTTAAATCGTTGTTACTAAAAAGATAATCCTCAGTAAAGAATGTTGTATCTGTTATATTAGAAATATCTGTATGTAATTCATAATTATTATAATACAATGCGGTATCTATACATTGAATATTATAAAAGTCAAGATTTTCATATTGCATTAAAATTTGTTGATTCATTAAGACAGAATCGGTATAAGTTAATGTATTTGTTTCGTACGTAAAGTCCCCTTGAATAAA
>Ga0075120_10002667_pt1 | contig 12735 bp, 7 predicted proteins | sample AntAceMetag02UKL_FD_69792 | JGI IMG/M metagenome (GOLD analysis project Ga0075120, IMG submission 69792) | Saline lake microbial communities from Ace Lake, Antarctica - Antarctic Ace Lake Metagenome 02UKL | ecosystem: Environmental > Aquatic > Non-marine Saline and Alkaline > Saline | place... | reverse complement strand
GTACTTTATACGCAGCAACTGAAAAATCGACTCAAATAAGAGACAAGAGAGCAAAATTGTAGATAATGACATCAGTAAAAACAACCTATTGAATAATTGAGCAGGGTTTGGGCAACAGCCACTGAAAGAGTGGGCTAATATCAAGAGTCCCTACGGGACAGACTATGCAATTACAACATATTATTTACAAAGATTTTCAGCATTACTGTTGAAATTAACCTGAGTGGTGCAGCCCGGATTATTGAACCTTTAAATCAAACGCGATCATTTTTTATCATTAATCTCTTGGTACCATTCCTCGGTGCATTCAGGACAAATCCCATGACTGAACTTGAGATTGGCGTGTTTAGTCAGGTATCCTTCAAGCTGGTTCCAATAGCCTTTGTCATCACGGATTTTTTTACAGCTGGCACAGATAGGCACCAGTCCGCTTAAAACCTTCACGTTCTCCAGGGACTCCCGGAGTTCGCTAATAAGTTTCTCACGTTCAGCCTCAGCCTGTTTACGTTTGGTAATATTGAGAACCATACCCAAAACAATCTTGTCGCCATTATGGGTGATTACATTGGTGTGAATTTCTACAGTTTTCTTCGATCCGTCTTTTGCGTTCAATACAAACTCATCAGGACCTGTTGCCTTGCCAAGTTTATTGAGAGCAAGTAGTTTTAAGGCTCTTCCAATATCTTTAAGATCAAGTAGTTTCAGTTCAAGATAATTCTTCCCTATTAGTTCGTCTAATGTGTAGCCGGTAATTTCCTCAGCTACCTTATTGCCAAAAATAAATTTAGAGTTGGTATTGCTGTAATAAATACCTATCGGAGCATTTTCCACAAGAATCCGGTATTTTTCTTCCGACGCTTGTAATGCATTGTTCATTTTCTCTTTTTCAGGCATAATTAATTCCCCTCCTCAAGCTTCAAAAATAGCACCAAAGGCAATCCTATTTAAACTAACAAAGATCATTCCAGCCGAAGGTGATAGAGAACACTCTAATATTTAGCTATATCCAAAAGGACAATAATTCTGGTTGAGCAGGCATTTATAATTTAAGTTTTCTATTTTATGCGTACTCTGGCAGAAAATAAATATTCTTTAAATCGTTTCTTTCGCGCAAAGACGCAAAGGCGCAAGAAAAAATCCTTTATATCCTTATATCCTGTAATCTTTTAGTTTTCGCTTGTATGAGTAATGTGATTGGATATATGATTCAGCGAATGTGTTATTCCGGGAAAAGTATATCTATTAATAATTTACGTTTCGGCTATTTCTTCACTTTCAGCAATCGCAATCCATTCATAATAACCAGTAGTGATGCTCCCATATCCGCAGTTATCGCCATCCATAATGTTGCTTTCCCAAATAATACAAGCATAATGAAGACAAGTTTTATCCCCAATGCAAAATAGACGTTCTGTTTTATTATTGACATAGTGCGCCGGGAATGACTTATCAGCCAGGGAATTCTGTCAAGTTCGTCACTCATCAATGCAATATCAGCAGTTTCGATTGCAGTGTCTGTTCCAATCGCTCCCATGGCAATTCCGATCGAGGATTTCGCCATTGCAGGTGCATCATTTACTCCATCTCCGACCATTGCAACATTTCCGAATCGGCTGTGCAGCTCAGCAACAACATTGAGTTTATCTTCCGGAAGTAATTCCGAATGTACCCTGTCCAATTGGAGTTCATTCCCAACAAGTTCGGCAGCGATTTTTTGATCGCCGGTAAGCATTACTACTGATTTGATCGCGAGACTTTTGATCTTACGTATCGTCGAAACCGCCTCTTTTCGCACCTCATCACGTAATGCGATTACGCCGTAATAATGTTGTTCATCCTTAACTGCAATAACGGTAAATCCCTCGGTGAGAAAATTTGTTATTTGTTGGGATATCTTTTCATCTGTAGCTCCTGCATCACCGGTATAATCAGGATTTCCCACTTTTATCCGGCGATTTCCAATAGTACCGGTTATTCCTCGACCAGGATGAACTATGACTTCCGAGCACTCAAGCAATTCTATATTTTCATTCTGTGCTTTTTTCACTATTGCATCAGCAATAGGATGCGTACTGTTATTTTCAATAGAAGCTGCCAGTTGAAGTAGTTCGCTGCTCGATATTCCATTTTGCGGGATAATTTCCTGAACAGAAGGTTTGCCGTAAGTCAGTGTTCCGGTTTTATCAAAGGCGATCGCTTTTAGTTTGGATGGAGCTTCGAGGAATACACCTCCTTTTATCAGTACTCCGTTTTTCGCCGCTGAAGCTATCCCGGCAACTATCGAAACAGGTGTTGATATTACCAGGGCACAAGGGCAGCCGATCACCAGTAATACTAAGGCATTGTAGATCCACCGCTGCCAGTCACCATCTGACAATACGGGTATTACAAATGCTATCAAAGCTGCAATGCCAAGCATAGCAGGTGTATAATACCTGGCGAATCGTTCAACCCACTGTTCGACATGCGCTCTTTTTGATTGCGCTTCCTCAACCAACCGGATGATTCGCGTCAAGGTGGAATCGGATGCCGGTTTGGTGACTCGCATGATCAGAAGACCGTCACCGTTAATTGCGCCTGAATAAAGTTCGTCACCGGGTGTTTTTACTACCGGGACAGATTCACCGGTTATTGGAGCCTGATCCACAAAAGATGTACCTTTTTCGACAATTCCATCTAGTGGAACCCTGTCGCCGGGACGAACCTGTACCAATGCATCTATCTCTATCTCTTCCAGGGGAACATCAACCGGTGTTTCACTTTCATCTTTAACAACCCGTGCAGTAGAAGGGGAGAGGTTCATCAGTGATTTAATCGCGCGTCGGGCTCGTCCAACACTCCATGATTCAAGCATGAGGGCTAATGCAAACAAAATGGTCACAGCAGCCGCTTCAAACCACTCACCCAGCATCATAGCACCTGCAACCGCTATCGTCATCAGGAGGTTCATATCCGGTCGGAAATTCCTGGCGGCATAAAGCGCGCGGGGAAAGATGTACCAACCACCCGAAATAATGGCTAATACATATAAACATATTGTGATCAGGGGAGGATTATCACCGCCGACCCCCAACGCAGAACCTGCTCCTTTCAAGACAGCATGGAGAACAAATCCAATAAGAATAATAAGAGAAGCCATTGAGACAGTGATTTCCCGTCCACGACGAGCTAATTAATTTCTTCTTTTGCCCGGTTCTTCGCTGGAATTATGATAATTGTCCCAGGGAATTGCTCGCATACCTGTTTTTGATACAGCTGCCTGAATCTTCAGTATTTCGAGAGGATTATCGCTCTGAATAATTGTCATTTTCCCCTGGAGGACATCAAAATTGAGGTTTTGCTCTCCGCCTGTCACAGGTCCCAATGTTCGTTTCAATACCGCTACTTCTTCGGCACAATCCATGCCCTTAATCTTGAATGAGACATGCTGTTTTTTTGAATTTGCCACTTCAACCATAACCAAATCTTTCAGAAATATCATTGGGAATATGGTGCACCATGATGTGAATCTGATTCTCAGTAATTGAGTGTATCGGAGTGTAAAGCATATTGTTTTTCGTTGTGAGTAAATCTGATCATCTAATGTAAGAATATATAAATGCAATATCTAAGTTTATCAACCTGCCGGGAGACAAATATAGTTTACTATCAAAGGATTTTGGCATGTATTATGCATTTATTGATCATAGAGATAATACTTCCCCTTGTCGTTCCAATTCGATTGAATGGATCGGCAGTTCATGATAACAGCCCGGATATTTGTCCGGGCTGTAATATTACCAGCAATTGCTTCCTGTGAATAGACATCTGAATCGAGTTAGAAGCAGCCCACTTTCATCGAAAGCGAACCACCCTTCCATCCAGCTTGTAAAGTAATTCAGCTTGACAGTGGGAATGCAAATCTCTGAACTCTGAACGATGGCAACAGTTCATACCGATTAGCATTCGCTCCCGTTATCTGTCTCTGACTTCTATGATTCATGGTTTGTAATATGTATATTGACTTTTCAGTAATTGGAACAATATTAGTTGACATACTTTCCTGTTATATCCCCTGAAGGAAGTTTTTATTATCATGGCAATGGCAGGAGTGAACTTAGGATCTAAAATAACCTGATGATTTCTTTTAATAGCAAGCACACATTTCACATTCCCGTTATGGGTACGGGATTTACAATTGATTCTCCTCTCCGAGTGGCGAAATATGGAATTTCTTCTGTTATTTCGCTGGTTGATGACGTCTTTATTGAACAAATGCGCAAATTCACCTCTGAAAAATATAATGAACCGTACGAAGCTATTACAAAGCAGGATGAAGATATCCGCGCCAACCGGATAACTCACTATTTGAACTTGATTAACAAATTAGTGCAGACCCAGGTGGAAAACCTCAAAAATTCTTCATTTTCACCCGGAAGCGATATTGTACGATACTTTGAGTTACTGCCTGATATTGGTCCAAAGCGGTTGTATCAGAAAATGCTTACCATTAAAGATTCGGTGAAAAGGATAAAATTACAGGAAAGTTTGCGCAGTTTGATTGAGCCGGGTAGTATTGATGTCAACATAATGACAAAACTCGATAAAGATAACTTCCGCAATGGTCAAAAGAATGAGCCTGAATATGCTGATGCGATGTCAGCCCTGCGTGGATTTGCGCAGAGTAATTTACGCGCATCAATTGTTTTTTCAGCAGGTATGAACCAACGTCTTTATTCGTACATCAGTAAATTTAAAGATTTCTTTCCTGACGAAAATGGTGAAATAAAGAAAAAAGTAATACTAAAGGTCAGTGACTACCGTTCCGCGGAAATACAGGGAAAATTCCTTGCAAAACGAGGAATCTGGGTCTCTGAATATCGAGTGGAATCCGGTCTGAATTGCGGAGGTCACGCATTCCCCACAGTAGGTCTCTTGCTGGGCCCGATACTTGATCAATTCAAGAATCGAAAACAAGAACTTATCGAAAAACTCTTTTCAACATATAAGAAGGTTCTGGCTGAAACTGAACGCATTTTTCCAGAGAACCCACCTGCAACAAGGTTCACAGTACAGGGTGGTATCGGTACGTATGCTGAAAATGAATTGATGCTCAAACATTATGGCATGGACTCTACAGGTTGGGGTACGCCTTTCCTCCTCGTGCCGGAAGTAACAAATGTGGATAAAGCTCACCTTGATAAATTGTCCGCTGCCACCGAAGACGATGTACATCTAAGCGACAGTTCGCCCCTTGGTGTGCCATTCTGGAACCTGAGAAATTCAGGCAGTGAAGAAGCACGTCGTCAACGTATAAGTGATGGAAAACCCGGCAGCCTTTGTCCAAAAGGTTTCTTGGTCTCAAATTCTGATTATACAAAAAAGCCGATTTGCCTGGCTTCCCGCGCATATCAGAATTTGAAGTTGAAAAGTTTGCCGGTATCCGATCAGACGGTGGAGGAGATGGAAGTTGTGACGAAAAATATCACTGTTAAAAGTTGTATATGTCATGACCTTTCCGGCAGCGCTACAAAGAAATATGAAATCGACAAAAATGCTACTCCCGCATTATGCTGCGGTCCAAATATCGAGAACTTCTCAATAATCGCAACTCTGGAAGAGATAGTCGGTCACATCTATGGACGTAACAATTTAATGACAAATCCTGATCGTCCTCACATGTTTATCAAGGAATTATCAATTTATGTGGATTATTTCCGAAAAGAATTTGAGCAGTTTTCGATGGGGCTTTCAAACCGGAAACAAAAATATTTGAATGATTTCAAACAGAACATCTTTGAAGGTATAGAATACTACCGGCAACTTGCCGAGACCTTCGTTGAGGAAGAATGGAGCGGGTTTCTTGACGATCTGAAATCACTTTACAATGAGGTTGAAGCTTTTACTTCGGATGCCGCCGTTTCACCATTAGCAGTGCATAGTCCAGCTTATATTGAGGAGTAGATCCCTTTTCATTGAAAGGGATCTAAAATATAAAGCAGAAAATAATTACCTTGTCCAACTGAAATCCCTTTCAACGAAAGGGATCTACTTTTCCACACTACCAATAATCCAGTGATTCCCAAAATTCTGCCTTCAAGGCAAAAATCGGAAAAATTGTTTCCTTATTTCATTAAGACAATTTTTCTTGTCTCAGATGAATAATTCAGAGCATTAACTCTGAGAAGATAAATCCCGCTTGGCAAATTCGGAGCGGAAAAACTCAGGCGATAGCTTCCCGGTTGAAAATGATCATTGGCTATTAAGGCAACCTGCTGTCCCAATAGATTGAAAACTTCTATCTTCAAGGGTGATGTTTTCGGGAGTTCGACTCCGATTGTTATCGTTGAGTTGAAAGGATTCGGGTAAGGAGTTCCAACTTTCCATTCAAGGGGAAGCTCGCTGTCAATTACTTCCAGGTTCTCACCATTCCAATCGAAAGATAATGCCTCGCCTTCCCAGATACCCTGTTCATACACTGCATCAACCTGGAATTCATATTGTCCCTGTGAGGCAAGCCTTCCTTCGGCACGATGTTCATCAGATTCGTATTGACCGAGTAAGTTGCCGTCCCTATATACGTTAAATCCCTGCAAACCGGTCCAGCCGCCGGAGATTTCCTCTTCTCCGTAGTCAGCTCTAATCATCAGGTTTCCGAGGATAGTGAAAGGCGCCCAGTTTTCTCCGTCCGGCGCTACGGCTTGTATCTGGATCTGTTCCCCGTTAGTATCACGGCCTAGACTTGTTTTGCAAAGCTCCTCCCAGCGCAAAGCAACCCAGAAAATATCCGCTCCGTCCAAACTCATCCGTGCGCCTCCAAGATCAAGCCAGTACCATCCATCTTCGCGAGGGACGATTACAGGAGATCGATAAAACTCTTCTCCAGGCAGATTATTGTTACCGGAATGGAAAAGTTGCAAACGGATTCGTCCAAATTCACCTTCTTCATTCGCCAGCAGGTAAGCGCCTATTCGAAGTACTTTACCATCGGCAGGAGCGCTGAATTGAGTCGATATCATCATCCCCGGTAACGCTGATTCCGAGGTACGTAAATCAGCCTCATGAATTCCATCATCATTTACAAGGTTGTGGTCCCTGAGCTGTTCCCAGGTCAGGTTAAAGTCGCCGGACTCTCCATCAACCGACCACATAGTTGTATATCGTGGAATAACAGGTTCTACCCAGTTTACTTCTACATTATCAGTTTGCCACGAGGGGCATTCATCCCATCGAGATAGTATCGAGTAGGAATATACACCAAAAGTGGGCAATTCATCAGTGTAATCAGATTCTTCCGTTGTACCGATTTCTTCGCCATCACGGAGTATTACGTACTCAATAAAATCATTCAGCTCATCGAGTGCATCCCAGGTCAACCGCACGTTTCCGTCTGAAAGGTCGATTGCAGCTTCAAGATTCTCCGGGGGTACGACTGAATAATGAAACACGACAGTAGCGTCGGCATCATTGTAATTGTCGGGGATATTTACCGGTGTATCTTGTGAAATTGCATAATGCTCTCGCTGCACATCCTCAATCATAAGCGATTGGATTGATCCGAAATGAACGTCGTGACCATTCCTGTCAAGGATTCTAAGGAAGAAATCCGTGGCATCATCTTCGTTTATATTATCATATAAATCGGTAAGATCAAGAACTAATGGGCTTTCAGGAAATGATCTGTATGCACGTGACCCGATGCTGAATTCGTTAAAAACAAGAGTCTGCCCCTGCCATGAAGGTTGACCGGTTCCCATTCCGTATTGAAGCGAATACCTGTCGGTGTGATTGATCTCTACTTTACCAACCAGGGTCGCCTCGTAGTCTAAACGATCGGATGCATAGAGCGCATATCCCCAACCGATTGAACGGTGCATCATTGCCTCATACGACATCCACCAGAATCCACCGTCACCCCATCCTCCTCCCCAAGAGTTGACCATTTTGAACGCGCCGGTGCCGTCGGAGGTTTCACGATTGTCATCAAAACCAATAATAGTCACAGCATGACCCCCAGGGTCAGTGCCGTAGATGTCGCTGACACAATAGGTATAATCGAAATCATCGATATTCTGGAAATTCATCCAGACTGTCATTGCGGTAGCGGCAATATGACCGTTTAACAAATGATTTTTCAAGCTCGTAAGACCAGCACGGTTCTGAGTGTTAATCGTATATGTGGAATAGGTCCTGAACTGCATACCTTCAAGAAATGCATCTTCGCTGGGAAAAAGAGTGTAATTGCGATCACTGTAAGGCATCTCTGAATATGGAGAACAGCCCATATTCTCAAACAGGAGAAACGCATCGGAAGGATATGAACCGCCGTCGATTCCACCATTAATCATATTGTATGTAAACGCCGGACTGCATTGATTTTCCGGTTCTGTAAGATCCCAGTCATATTCCTGACCCTGGAGATAGGTGAGATAATAATATGCTGTCGCCCAGGCTGTGCAGCTTCCCTGTTGACCTTGATTTCCTACAGGCGGCAGACCATCGCTGTTATCGCAGGATTCATCAAGCTCCATCCTGCCGTCATCCAACTGGATCATGGGAGAGGGAATAATCCAGGCAGGCATTTCAGCTTCACGAAGCGCTCCGGTAGGATAATTCTCTGCGAATATTTCAGTAGTAGGAATATTAAAAAGAATTAGACAAGCAATAAAAACCAATAGTGTACGTTTCAACATCTTCAGGCTCCGGCTTTTGTATAGAAAATCAGGGAACGGACGTTTATTCATTAAGATACATCAAATAAAGTAACAAAAATGTGATATGAATTACAACAGTCAATGGAGGTATTACTACTAAGAAATAAAATCAGTTGGAGTGTGAACATTGAAAAAGGTATTGAATTCAAATGTATAGAGTTCAACCTTCAGGTTGTTTTTTAATTGAAAATTCACACACTGAAGTGTGAACTCCGGACCCTGACTCTGAACTCTTCCCTATTTATAAACCACAACCATTCAGGTTCGACTCTTTTCCAATAGTAGGTTATCCTCAACAATGCTCCGAGAGCCAAATAGCCAAAATAGCAATTTAGTAGGCTCAAAGCCTTGATTTTGTAAAAAAATAAAATCTTAAGTTAACTATTGTACTTGATTTCATTAAAAAGGAGGTGTAAAATGAGGAAATTATTGTGGTCATTTGTTTTAATCGGAATTATCATAATTGCGACTCTTGCGTTTTCTTATGAATTTGAGGAGGTACTTGCGCCTGGTGGAGATGAATCTGATACTTACTACCCTCACAGTACCCCATAAGATGGTTATGTTAAGATCGATGCAAGAAATATTGAAGGAGAAGGTCAACTTGCTGCCTATACATTTGTAACATTTGGTAGTGGATGGCCAGATTTTCAATACGATAATTTTGAGGCTGGTACGGTTGAGATATACACCAACCAGTCGTGGGATTGGGAAGCTGCAGGTAATACAATAAGACACCAAGTAATAGCCGCTGACCTCGATGGTACTGTAACATTAACTTTGTGTTCAGAGGAATAAATAATCTAATTTCGGGAATTGCGTTCATTGCTTCAAGTCAGGTTGTTGTTAACTAAAACATACGTTTAGTTCCTGATTTTAGATCTCGATGATTTTCGCCTGGACTTTCATTTGTTGAATGAGATTCTCGGTTTGTAGAATATTGAGCTAAAGGCGTGATACTCGATACATGTGTCATACCCTTTATTATATGTGAAGAGGTTTTGCTCAATATACGGTATAAGTGCGTCTTGATTGTAGACATCTGAATTTGATTTCTAATTCAGGAAGTTTAAGGAGAGCTTTCATGTTCATAATGAAATGCAAAACCATTAAATACCTTAATCTTACGACAATTTTTATCAACGATTTATCAACGATTTATGTCTGAATTTGATGTCCAACCCCAAAATTGTAACATTCTTGTTTATTCTATTATCGCTTGCTGTATATAAATCTTCCAAAGCAGATATTCTCTACGTTCCACAAGACTTCGAATTGATACAGAGCGCGATAGATTCTTCGGATATCGGCGATACTATCATCGTCTCACCCGATGAATATGAAGTTGAGCTGCTGATAAGCGAGCATGGTTTGACTCTCGCCAGTGAGTTCCTGCTTGATGAAGATTCCACAAATATAGAAAGTACAGAACTGCAGGGCGGAGATGGGTTTCGCCCTCTTACTATTGATTCGACTGTCCAAGGAGTAGTGAATATTATCGGCTTAAGTTTTACATCGGGACATGTTGATGGAGGAGAAAGGGAAGATCAAGGGGGAGCAATCAATGCTATGGGAGTCGAGATTATCCTTCGAGATAATATTATTAGTTCGAATTGGGCAAGATTTGTAGGTGGTGTTTTTCTTTATCAATGTTCAGGAAGAATTATAAATAATAGATTTGAAAACAATCGGGGAAACAGCTCGACGGGTGGGTTAATGGTGAACAATGGCGAATATTATATATCCGGCAATAAATTCATTGCTAATTATTCAGGATTTAGCGGTGGAGGAATGAACGCATCAGGATCCCAATTGGGTTGCCGCGTGGAAATATCCGATAATTTGTTCAGAAATAATTTTACTGAATATTTTGGTGGAGCTTTGTTTCTTTTGAACCAGGGTGCCAAAATTGTCGAAAACAATATCATTATCGAAAATGAAGCTCGCCAGGGTGGCGGTTTATATACCAGCCGAGTGGATACTATTATTATAAGACACAATCAATTTCGAGAAAATATTGCAAATGAATATGACAATAATTTAGGATTCGGAGCCGCGATAGTTTTAGGACCTACGATACTACAGGGTGAAATTGATCATAATGCATTTCTGTTTAATCAAGCCGATTTTGGTGGAGGCGCTATTGTCTTCGGAGACGATTGTATCTTTCATCATAATGTCTTCATAGAAAATAGAGGAGGGTACAACGGTGTTATTGCTACACTTGTGGTGAATAATTCCCATGCAAACGTGACAGGCTATAACAATCTTTTTACCGGAAATGGTCCACTGGAGGGCTTTCATGAGTACACTAACGGTATCTCTGCGAAGAGATTCACTTCAATAAGACTCCATTCAAATGATTTTATATCCAACGAGGATGTAATTTTCGGCTACGCGGATAATCACCGGGAAGACGATGAATTGATAGTAATAAATAATTATTGGGGTGACGATTCCGGACCTGATCATCAAAGGCAGAACCAAAATGGAACAGGTGACCTGGTAGATCCACGAGTTAATGTTTTACCATTCTCAACAGAAAGATTTACGGATTTTGAAGCACCGGACGAATTTGAACTTTTGTCTCCTGCGGATAATGATACAAATGAAAGGCCGCAAGTCAGGTTTACTTGGGCTTCTACAACAGCTCCTAATGAAGACGACACAATCAAATATACTCTATTGCTCTCACTTCGAGAGGATTTCAGTGATGCAGAACGATATTTTTCAAACACTGATACAACAATAATAGTTTTACAATTCCAATTTGAAAATACTTATTTTTGGAAAGTATATGCAGAAGATAATATGTGGATGCGGGAATACTCCTCTGAAACGCGCCAAATTTTCATAACAAATGAAGAATTAGCTCCAGGATTATTCGATCTCGCTTCTCCTGTTGACAGTTCCATCATAGAAGATGATACGATAGTGTTCACCTGGAATCCGTCGGTTGATTTTACTATTGATGAAGAAGTGAGTTATGTACTTGTAATTACTCCTGTAGATAATATCGAGCATCCGAGGAGTTTCAGGGCAAATCAGGACACTTTTAAAACCATCAATAATCTTGATCTGGAAACAGTTTACCGTTGGCAGGTTTATGCCGAAGATAATGCAGGTCACCGTACGCTTTCCAACCAGAGCCACATTCTCTTTTATGGTAACAATGTTGCTGTAAAACAGTTTGAAGGCATCCCAAAAACATGGGAACTCTCGGCTGTGTATCCCAATCCTTTTAATCCGGTTGTTCGTGTCGTTGTCGGAGTACCCAGAACAGGGATAGTAAAAGCAGAAATATTTGATTTACTTGGCAGGAGTGTTGCTGTTCTCATTGACGACAAGCTCAATCCCGGATATCATCACCTGAACTGGTGGGCTCAAGGTTCATCAGGAGTATATTTCCTGAGAGTCTCATCCGAATCAGGCTGGAACGTTACCAGGAAACTCTTGTTTATTCGATAACTAAGTGGTTTCACAATAATTACAGCGTTTATAAATTTGGAGTTCAATAAGTATAGAGTTCAACCTTCAGGTTGTTTTTATACTCGTTGCGGTTAATACCCAGAAGCTTGCTTCGACAGGCTTCATTTGCTACCCTTGTATGAGCGATATCATTCACAAACGTCACAATGTTTCGATCTTGATCTATCATATTGTATGTACATCCAAGTATCGTCAAGAGGTTGTTAACGATCGTGTAGATTTGGCGATACGTGATATTTGTCTTGAGATATCCAAGCGCTATGAGATTACATTTTTAGAGATAGGCTCTGACAGTGATCACGTGCATTTTTTGGTGCAATCTGTACCCAGTTATAGTCCTACGAATCTAGTTCGCATGATAAAAATCCTAACGGCTCGTGAGGTATTCAAACGAGTGCCATCAGTAAAATTATGGTTGTGGGGTGGTGAGTTTTGGTCAAAAGGTTACTTCATATCTACAGTCGGTCATCACGGAGATGAGGCGATGTTGAAGAAGTACGTAAAGAATCAGGGCACAGGTAAAAACTATAAACCTCTGCATCAAGAGGATCTG
>Ga0075120_10002665_pt1 | contig 12737 bp, 8 predicted proteins | sample AntAceMetag02UKL_FD_69792 | JGI IMG/M metagenome (GOLD analysis project Ga0075120, IMG submission 69792) | Saline lake microbial communities from Ace Lake, Antarctica - Antarctic Ace Lake Metagenome 02UKL | ecosystem: Environmental > Aquatic > Non-marine Saline and Alkaline > Saline | place... | reverse complement strand
CGCGCTGGCGACCTGCTGCATATTCATGACTGGAAGGCGGGCAAGGTCAAAGAGTCGCATCAGTGGCAGTTGGCGTTGTATGGTCTTTGGGCACATGTGAAGCACGGAATCGCCTCGGAAAAGGTGTGTTGTTTTGTGGAGTATCTGGCCACAGGACAGGTGGCACCGTTCGCCTTCGGGCCTGAAAAGATGGAGGAGGTCATTGCACGGATCGGGGAATCGGTGGCGGATATGTCGTCGTATTTGGTGGACGAGGATCGGGCGCGCAATGTGCCGGTTCCGAAGGAGGAATGGGAGCTGGCGGAGGATGAGTCCGTGTGTCGGTTCTGTAATTTTTATGAACTGTGCAAACCGGAGTTGGATGCAGACTAGCTGTCTGCCCGAGCAGCACACTTCGCCACAAAGAGCACACAGAAACGCATAGAAAGAATGGCTTTTGGAGTGAGAGTAGCCCGGTACTCTCCGAGCGCTGGGTTGAGTGTCTTTATGAATTTTTTTGATGTGCCAATCACGGGGGATGTATTGCGGGTTTTGCAGCGGCGGGACCCGGGATTGCTTCGGTTGAAAAAGGCGGTGCGCATTGTGCTGGCGGCGTGTATTTCGCTAATGCTTCCGGTCCTGTTGCTGCGGGTGCTGGGGCGGCCCATTCATCCTGCTTCGCTGAGCCTAGCGGGCACCGTCACAATGTTGCTGTTGTTGCTGACGAACGGGCCGAGCAGGCGGGTCGAGCAAATCACATTGGCGATTACGGGCCTGTTTGTTCTGGCGGAGGTGCCGCTGGTTTATCTGATTCCGGCCGGCTCGCTGTGGCATACGGCCATTCTGTGCACCTTGGCGTTCGGCGCTTTTTACGCCCGCCGCTTCGGGGTGCAGTATGTGGGTGCGGGCCTGACGGTGTTTTTCTGTTTCGCGCTGCTGGGTTCCCTGATTACGCCAGCGATGGGTCTGGCGTCGCCGCTTTTGGCGGTCGGGCCAGCCATTCCGGTGGCGTATGTGGTGAATTTTTACGTGCTGCCTAATCGTCCGGCGCAGGCGTATCGGGTCTGCATTGCCCGCTTCATGGGTGTTTCCGCCGGGGTGGCGAGTCGGTTGCGGAAGGCGCTGGAAGGCGTGGGTGGGATCGAGGGCGAATATCCTCTACGTACCATGCAGCGGGCCATTACACGCTGTGAAACCGCCGGACGCTATCTGCCGTTGACGTCGTCGCCGCAGCTTCGAGCGCTCGAAATATTCATGCGCCGCACCGCCGGTTCGCTGATGATGCTGACGGAAAGCATGGCGGAGCGCTCCGCCTGTTCTTCGCCGCCATTGCATACCGCGCTAGTGGAATCGTTGCGGGTGTTGAATCAATTGCTTCAGGAGGCGGAACACGCCGTGCTAAGCCATGAGGCACTTCCCGCCGCCTTGCTGAATGAACTGCATACCCAACAAACACGCCTTCGCGGCCTGCTTGAAAACGATGCCGATCTCTTCTCCGGCGGGACGTTTTTTCTGGCACGCTCGGTCTTTGCCCTGGGACGACTCGATACCGTGCTGCATGAATGGCCCGTTGAATTGGAACGGAGTGAGCTATGAGGCGACCCTCTGCCTGGAAACCCACCACGCGCCTCGGCATACAGGCCGTGGTCGCGTTACTGATTATCGAGGTGTTGAGCCGATGGGTGAATCTGCCGCGCTCGAACTGGGCCTCCATGGCGGCGATCAGCGTGTTGTGTCAAACCTGGGGCGAAAGCCTGCGCAAAAGCGGGCAGCGAATCTTTGCCACCATTGGCGGATTGACCGTCGGCGTCTTTCTGCACGAACTCTTGCAGGCGCATATTTCGCTGGAACTCACCGCCATCATGTTTTGTCTTTTTTTAATGACGTATTATTCTGTGGTTTCCTACGCCACGGGCATGTTTTTTCTGTCGGTGATGCTGGCGCTGATGTTCGGAGTGACGGGGGCCTCCGTCGAGCAGATGTACTGGCAGCGCATCGTGGCGACGCTCGTGTGCGGCACCGTGGCGCTGCTGATCAGTATGCTGGTCTTGCCCACACGGACGCGCCTAGAGCTGCATCGAGAAATGAAGGCTTATCTGGACGATGCGGCGCGCTCCTATCTGGAAGGGCTGAAGTGGCTGATGCATCCGGACGCTCCGCAGCCGATGGATTGGCCCGCCGCCCGGCGGCAACATTTTACCCGTCTTCGCACGCAATACACCACCTATTTGAATGAAGCCGCCATACGCCGTGCTCCGGCCAATGAAATGAAGACCTGGATGGTTCATCTGGCCTTCATGCATTTGTATCAATCCCAGTTCGAACACGTCGTCTTCGGGAATCAACGCAACCCGGAAACGCGACTCTTTCGCGCTGAACTCGAGGTGCTTGCCGAGAGCATGGAGGGGATGTTCCGCTATCTGGCCGCGCAGATGGAGGGTGCTGCAAAGGCGACGCCTCCCGGCGTGGAGCAAACCGTCCGTCCTGGCCTGCGTGCCGCTATGGTGCACCGTGCTGCCGACCCCGCCTGCCGACGCGGCGACCTGCTCGACTTGCTGCCGCTGTTTTATTTTTCCTGGAAGATGGCGAATGCCGGGCGCCCTGACTCGCCCTGAAGGGTGAAGGTGGACTCGCAGATCCAAAATTCACCACAAAGAGCACATAGAAGCGCATAGAAAACATCCGCGTCAGAAGGAGAGCGGGTTGGTGCTCTTCGAGCGCTGGGTTGAGTGCAGAGTTAAAACGTGATGATCTCGTAGCCGTTGTCGCGATAGGTTGCCATGCTGGGGTGGCCTGACATGTCGTCGAGCAGCGTCAGGTCTTTTTCCTTGGCGGCGTCAAGAGTCCCGAGTTTCGCCGCACAGGCCTTACAGACCCCGGCGACAAGTCCGGCCTCCAGGCACTTGTTCCACAATCCGGTTAAAAAATATCCCGGCGTCCCCAACTCCGCAACGAGCTTGACGGACGCGCCTTCGAGAATAATTTTCACCTCGTGTCCTTTCGCCTTCATATCCAATGCGTTCAGAAGCACGTGGATGAAGCACAGGGGATCGCCGTTGAAAACGAACAGAGCAAATTTTTTCATGTTATTCTCCTTGTTCGAGCTCGTCGTCACTATTTCCTGAAAGCGCGAGTTTCCGGGAAGACGACGGCAGTCTTTTGTTGGGCATCTTTCTTATGTGGTCTTGGGATTTGGCCCAAACTGATTGTCCCCAGTTGTGCTGTCTGTCGCCATGAATATAATTAATACAATTGCTCCTGCCAAGGGAACAACGGCAATCAATAACCACCATCCGCTGCGATCGGTATCATGAAGCCGCCGCACAGAAACAGCAAGTGAAGGGATGAGAATAGCCAAGCCATATATCATGCCGATAATGCCTGGACCACCGACAAGTTCCTCTACAAAGCTGAGTATAAAGCTGATGAGCATGTTGAAGAGCACAAAAATCCAGTATTCTTTACGGCGTGCGCGTCCAGTGAACACAGTATATTTTTTCAAGACTTCCAGATACCAATTCATTCTGTCATCTCCTTTTTAGCCCATGTTGTTTGTGTTTGACGGTGCTCGGAGATGTATCACCGTTTATCAGTAAAACAAACGGCCATATCTTTCTTACATCTCACCATGGGATGGGAGTCGTCTCCGCATACACTGTCAATCGCGATAGTAGGAGGTTCATTGTGAAAGGCAAGCGAAGATTCATCCGGGTGATTTCGTGTGCCTAAGGCGTCGGAGCCCGACGCCCTCCAGGAATATTTTGTCCCAGTGGAGGGCACGCGGCTCGCGTGCCTCGCGCGTGAAAGCTTATGTCCCCTCGGCCCCTCGAAAAAAGCTCCAATGCCGGGCGGTTCGGCACCCCCTGAATGCTGAAGGGTGAAGGGTTGACGAAACGGTCCGAATGACTATGATCTTCAACGAAGAAAGAGGAGGCATTATGGCGACTGTTGTGATTCTGGATGATGAACCGCGTATCCGGGAACTGTTGAAGGCTTCGATTATTGCCGAGGGCTATGACGCCTTTGACGCCGGCACGGCGGAGGAGGTCTACCGCTTTATTGATCGGCTCACCACGGAACAGGACATCGGGCCGCGTGATCTGTTGCTGCTTACGGACATCCGCATGCCCGGCATCAACGGGCTCGACGTCATTGCCGTGCTGCATGAGAAGTATCCCGATTTACCGATCATCATTTGCAGCAGCATGGTGAATACGCCTGTGGTGGAAGATTCCTACGAGATTTGGGCGGCGGAAAACCGGATTGTGGACCGCATCGAGAAACCCATTCACCTGCCGCATCTGCTTTCCCGAATCAACGCCACCCTGACCAAAGCGGGTTCCCGGAAACCCCATTGACGTGTCGTGATTTTTCCATGGCCTGATTCCCGATTGATCGCCGGGACCAACCCGCTTTGGGTAAAATCGCTGTCGCGAGTTGAACGGTCAGTTAGAGAAGCCGTAAAAATGCCGCGAATTTTTGGAGGCATGCTGTCCTCCACATCCCGCGCCTGGCTTGGTATTCGGGAGGGCCCGTGTCCTCACGGGCCGTGCGGAGAATGAGCACTCGGAGAGTGAGCGCGGCGGACGAGAGAAGAAATAAGGAATGAGTTGGTAAAATAAAAGGACGTTGGGGACAACGTCCCTCCCGGGAAAACCCCGCGAGGCTGCGGGGCTCCCGGCCAAAGCTCTCTCCCACTTATTCGTTATGCTGAACGTTGATGCGGTAGTAGATGGTTTGGTTCACCTGATGCAGGGTGTCGGTGTAGCTGGTGATGGAGGTGGGGAGGTTCGTCACGAGCGCGGAGAAGGGTGTGAGGAGGTTTGTGGTCCAGTAAATGGCGTAGACACGATCGGATTCTGCGGTGGGTGTCCAGGCGATAACATTCCCGTCCACGCCAGTTTCAACGGTGCCTTCGGTGGCGAGGGTGGAGGCGGGGTCGATCGGGCTGGTTCCGGCGATGTATTCCTGCCAGGTGAGGAGGCCGTCGTTGTCCTGGTCGAGGAGGTCGGCGGCGGCATAGTCGGGGCCGAGGTCGTAGAGGTCGAGCCAGGTGTAGGGGGTGCCGTGGGCGGTGACGTCGCCGGAGGGAGCTTCCACGAGGCGGAGGTATTGCACGAGGGCGCCGTCGTCGGTGATGGTGCTTCCGTCTTTATCGGAGGTGAGGTTCACCCAGATGCCGGTGTCGTAGAGGTCCTGGCCGGAGCGTGCGGCGGGCCAGACGTTGGCATAGGCATCGGAGGAGGCAATGTTGCGGGCCTGATACCATTTTCCGGTGTCGAGACCGAGGGCTTCCCAAGGGCCTTGCAGGTCGTAGGTGTCGTCGGCTGCGGTGTGGTCTTCATCCAGAATGAGAGCGAAGGCTAGGACGACGTCGTTATTGGTGGGCCCTGCGCCAGAGGTTTCATATTTAGCGGCGGCTAGGATGCGGTTGTTGTCTCCGCCGGCGGTGCGGCTGAGGAAGTAGCGGTTCATGCTGCGGAGTGCGGGGCTGTTGAGCCGGGCCCAGTTGACGCGCCCGTACCACTGATCCATGCCGGTGCTGTTGGTCGGCGCGGTATCCCAGAAGGTGGCCTTGTTCCACTGTTTGAAGTTGACGATGTATTTTCCGAAGTTGAGTTCGAATTTTTCGAAGCCCTGGTCGGTGCCGCCGGATTCGCTGGAAGCGGGCTGAATGCCTTTTTCCTGTCCGTAGAAGAGCATGGGTAGGCCATCAATCATGGCATTGCAGCCGTAGCGCGAGGCGGTTTGCCAGGCGTCGGAGTAGGGCATGACTTCGTCGTGTCCGGTCAGATTCAGGAGGACGCCGCCGCCGGCATAGACGGTGCGGCGCTGCTCGTAGGCTTCTTTGAATTCATAGGCCTGGCTGATGTGGGCCTGGGTGAATTTGAAGACGAGGTCTTCGTTGAGGATGTCGAAGTGGCGGTTGGAACGGTAGCCGGGGATTCCGCCATCGAGGGTCTCGGCCATGAAGACGAAGTTCCATTTCATTTTGCGGGTATGGTTGATGAAGTATTCCCAGAACTGCGGGGGTAGGCCCTGCCCGAAGTCGCAACGTAGGGCGTCGAGGCCCTTGGTGTCGAGGGAAGCCACCCAGGAATTGGTTCCTGCGTGGCCGGTTTTTTTGAGCCAGAAGTCGGCGTAGTAGCCGAAGTATTTCCAGAGGTCTTTGGTGTTGGTGGTCATGCCGGTGAAGTCGTAGGTGTCGCCTTCGTTTTTATAGTTGGCGTTGTCGTCGGGGTTATGTCGGACGAGGGCGGAATATTTTCCGAAGTAGAGTTCGGCCACGTCGGCCCACTTGCCGAAGTCGCCTCGGTCGGGGGCGGTGGCGAAATCATTCGAGTCGACGCCGTTATAATAGGTGGCGGGTTCGCCGTAGTCGGTCCAGAGGGAATACCATCCGGGGCGGGTGGAGCCCATGGCGGCGGAGGCGCTGCTGCCGAAGAGGTTGCTGCCGCCTTCACCCATGACGGCATCCCAGGCGGTGTGGTTGAAGACGCCGTCGAGCATGATGTTGATGGAGCCGACGGAGCCGGTGTAGGAATCGCAGGCTAGGACGAAGTTGGTGAATTCGGTCATGGCGGCGGCTTCGGTGGTGTCGCGTGCGAGCCATTTGGAGACGGCGAAGTAGTCGCGTGTGGCGTAGGGGCTTCCGGGCACGTAGCCGGAGGGATCGCCCCGGGAGGTTTCGGCGCTCGGATGAATGGGTTGGAGCCAGATGCAGTTGGCCTGAATGAAGTTCAGGTGATCGAGGTTGAATTTTGCGTCGTCGTGCATGTCGGCAAAGGTGCTGCGTCCGGTCTGGTCGGCGGAGGAGGCATCCATGGTGAGCGGGTTCATTTCGTAGAGGGTCATTTCATGGGCTTTGGTGGGCGAGAGGACGATGGCGTGATCGCGGAGGCCGCCGGTGGAATACCAGATCCAGTTGGTGGGGTTGGTTTCATCGGTGGTTTGATGGCGGGCGGTGAGGCGGTAGGCACCGCAGCGGCTGACGGTTCCGGTCCAGTAGAACTCGGTGGGGCCGCCGAGCATCGGGATGGCGGTGAAGTAGGCGCCGGTATCGTTGGTGGAGATGAGGTTGCCATCGGGGGGGCAGATGCCGTCGGCATAGCCATCGCCGGGGAGGTAGGCGTTGGTGTAATCGACGTCCACGTAGTCGCGGCGTCCGAGGTTGGAGAAGAGTTCCACGTTTTTCACGTTGGGGGCACCGACGGGTATGTAATGGACCGAGATGGTGGCGGTGTCGCCTTCGACTTCGTTGATGAAGAATTTGGTGGTGGTGTAGTCGGCATTCACGTCGTTAACCTGAAGGCCGTCGGCACCGGCGACGTAAGAGGAGTAGGTGAAAAGTACATCGTCGCCGGACTCGGTGTTGTAGTCGGCACGTTTTTCCACGCTGTTTCCGTTGGTGTTCCAGGCACCTATTTTATAGAGCACTTCCGATCCGTCGCCGGCGGGGAGATTGTTGAGGGTGGCGGCCCACCACATGGAGTCGCCGTTTTCATAGGTATCCTCTTCCATGTGGTCGAAGGTCATGGTCTGGACGAAGGTGTCGGCATTGCCGGGCACGCCGAGACCGGTGATGGAGGGAGAGGTTCCGTTGGTGGTGTAGTAGATGACGCAGTCGGAGGCCCAGCGGTTGCTTCCGATGCCCTGCGCATAACCGATTTTTGTCCAGAACTGCGCGGAGGATTCGCTCACTTTGACGACGTTGGATGCGTGCCAGAGGAATCCGGGCTCATCGCCTGCTGCACCGCCGTAGCGGAAGGAGAAGGGATTGGCCTGCGCCTCGGCTTCATCGGCATAGGGGGTGCTGGTGGTGCCGGCGTTGGTGGTGGCGAGGTAGGTGTCATCGTGGTCGTTGTAGGTGACGAGCAGGTAGTATTCGATTTCGTTGGTGGCGACGAAGGTGTCGGCGGGGATATGGCCCTTCCAGTATTTGTTGTTTCCGGTTTCGATGTCGAAGGCCAGGTTGGTGGAGGACCAGACGCCTGCGCCTTTGAGTCGGTATTGGAGGCTTCCGCCGGACTGATCGCCGGGGTTTCCTGCGCCGGCGAACTGGTTGCCGTTGTAAAAATAGACGTCGCTGTCGGCATAGGGATTGCGCGGGTTGAGCATGTAGGCACCCTGTGGTTCGTAGTTGCCGGGGATATGCCAGCAGTTGCCGAGATGGGCGTCGGAGTTTTCCGCTACGTAATAGTAATTCGATCCGGCGTTGTTGCCGCGCAGGGTGCAGAAATCGGGGTGCTCTTCGACGGTGCTCTTCGACATGGTCGAGGAGAGGGCGTAGAAACGGACGGGTGTGCCGTTGGTCTGGGGCGGGATGGTGGCGGTCATTGTGGCGGTGACACCCGTGGCGGTGACGAAGGTCGAGCTGCTCCAATCATCGGCGGACCAGCGGACGTAGAGACTCTCCTGAGTGGATTTGGTGCGGTCGAGGGATAGGGTCACTGTCACGGTGTTGGTACCTGCGGTGGCAGCGTTGTGGGTTACGGAGGTGATGGCGGCGGGCCAGTTCGCGGTTTCCATCACCAGAAATTGACGATTCCACCAGGTGCTGTCTCCAGCCAGACGGACGGTGATTACGCTGCCCGTGGTGAGGCCGCTCGTTAGGCTTCCGGGCGATTCGCCGGAACTGCTGCCGCGTGCCTGCCCGAGGGTGGCGTTGGCCGTCGCGTTTTGTGAGTCGGTGCCGGTGCCCCATTGAGGATCATAGTCGCCATCCTGATCAAATTTATAGGAGCAGGTGCTGTCGGAGTCCGCATTGGTCAGCGTCACCGCCCAATAATTGCCATACGCCGAATCCTGCGTCATCCAGCTTGTCGCCCAGCCATTCATATCGCCGCGAAGAGATTCCGCCTGAGCGGAAAAGGCGCAAAGCAGGAGCACCAGAGCGGCGGAAAAAAGTTTCCAATGATTGGAAAAACGGCCCAAAAAGTTTCCAATGATTGGGAAAACGCGTGAAAAAGTTTCCAATGGTTGGAACTTTTTCTGGAAGCTTTTGAAGGGAAGAGAAGACAGAAAACGGCTCATTGTACCACCTTGTTGATTGGCCGGTTTGCTCGGCGAATGACACCACTACGCGCCACACGATTAGCCTACCCGCAGTTGGTGGTCCTGTATATCAGGTTAAGCGTTTTACGGCAAAGAAATTGGTTTTACTTTTGCGGGAGGAAGGAATAGGCTCGCCCCAAAGTAGTCCATACCGGATGCATATGAAGCGTGGAGGTGTTTATGGCGGAAGAGAACGGGCGGAATCAGTCAATGGGTCGGACGGGGAACTATACGGGGGTTCGCCCTCTTTCAGGCAGCGGCATGGGAGGCGGGGCATCGCATCACAGCGGTCAGGCCCGGCAGCGGCAATCCAATCTGCACAAGAGGCCGTCACGCCAGGCCAAGCAAGAGTCCCCGGTGCTGAAGTCCATGCGGTGGCTGGCGCTGATGGGGTGGTTGCTGCTGATCGGCGCGGTGTTTGTGGCGGGGATGGCCCAGCCGCAGAGCCGTACCTATTATCACACGCGGCACGCCGTGGCTTTTCGAGACACCTGGAATTACGACATGGTCCCGTATATTCTGCTGCTGTGTACGCTCTCGTTCATTGTCAGCATGGTGGGCATTTTCATGAATCTGGCGAAGGGGCTCGAAAAGGGCGATTTTGTGCATGTGAATTTTTTGGCGCTGAGCCTGGCGTCGCTGATGGGTATTCTGTTTTATTTCGCCGTGCTGCTTTAAGCGGTACGCAACCGAAAAATGCGGTCCTGCATTGTGATTACAGTTTACTTTACGGCTGTTTTCATGAATAACGCGGGCTGCCACAACAAAGCTCGAGGTTTTTTAATATGGTGAATGTGAAAAAGAACACGTTGGAACGCTGGACGACGGAGGAATCGGCGGAACTATATGGAATCCGCGACTGGAGCGACGGCTATTTCAGCATCTCGCGCAAGGGCGAGCTGCAGGTTTGCCCTGAGCGCAACAGCGCAAAGGGCGCGGTCAGCCTGATGGATATTGTTTCGGGCATCAAGGAGCGCGGTCTCGAGCTGCCCACGCTGCTGCGCATTAGCAATATTCTGGATGCCCGCATCACGCAGTTGCACGAGACGTTTCAGGGCGCCATGACTCGGCTGAAGTATCGGGGCGAATATCGCGGGGTTTATCCGATCAAGGTGAATCAGCAGCAGCAGGTGGTGCAGGAGATTACCTCGTTCGGGCGGAAATACCATCACGGACTCGAGGCGGGCAGCAAGGCGGAATTGATTGCGGCCATCTCCTACATGCAGGAGCCGGGGGCCTACCTGATTTGCAACGGCTACAAGGATGAGGAGTTTGTAGACATTGGCCTGCAGGCGGCACGAATGGGCATTCAGTGCGTGTTTGTGATCGAATCGCCGTGTGAGTTGGACCTGATTCTCGATCGCTCGGAGGCGCTGGGCGTGGAGCCGATTCTGGGGGTGCGCATCAAGCTCTCGTCGCGTGCGGGCGGACATTGGACGGAATCGGGCGGCGACCGGAGCGTGTTCGGTCTGACGGCCTCGCAGTTGATTGCGATTGTGGATGAACTGCGTTCCCGCAACAAGCAGCATCTGCTGAAGCTGCTGCATTATCATCTTGGTTCGCAGATTCCGAACATCCGCGACATCCGCGCTGGCGTGCTCGAGGCCTGCCGCGTCTACTGCGGACTCGTGAAGGAAGGCGCTGCGATGGGCATTCTTGATCTCGGCGGTGGACTGGCCGTGGATTACGATGGCTCGCACACCAACTTCACTAGCAGCAGCAACTATTCGCTCGATGAATACTGCACCGACATCGTCGAAACCGTCATGACCACCCTCAACGAAGAGGAAATAGCGCATCCCGTCATTATCACGGAATCGGGACGTGCCACCGTGGCCTACTACTCCGTGCTACTTTTCAACATTCTGGATGTCAGCCGTTTTGAAACGCATGCGCTCCCGGATAAGCTCCCCGAAAATACGCACGAGCAAATTATCAACCTCATGGAGGCCGCCCGCTCCATGAATCCGAAAAACGCGCAGGAATGCCTGAACGACGCCATTTTTTACCGCGATGAAATCCGGCAACTTTTCAAGCATGGTGCCATCTCCCTGCGCGACCGCGCCCTGGCCGAACAGATTTTCTGGAATGTGGTGGTCAAGATTTCGCGCAAGGCCAAGGAAAGCAACCGCATCCCGGAGGAACTCGAGAATCTCGATGCCCTGCTGGCCGATACGTATTACGGGAATTTCAGCGTCTTCCAGTCGCTTCCGGACGTGTGGGCCATTGACCAGCTCTTTCCGATCATGCCGATTCATCGGCTGAATGAAAAACCCACCCGCCAAGCGATTCTCGCCGATATTACCTGCGATTGCGACGGCAAGATCGATCGCTTCATCGACCTGCACGACGTCAAACATTCGCTGCCCCTGCATGAACTCGAGGAAAAACGGGAATACTATCTCGGCGTCTTTCTCGTGGGGGCCTATCAGGAAACGCTGGGCGACCTACACAACCTGCTGGGCGACACAAACGTGGTCACCATCCAGATCGGCCCCAACGGCAGCCTGAATTTCACCAATGAAATCGAGGGCGATTCGGTGGAGGATGTGCTCTCCTATGTGGAGTACGACACGCGCGCCATGAATGCCCGCGTCCGCCAGATGGCGGAAGCCGCCGTGCAGGGGGGGCGCATCTCCGCCAAGGAACGGCGCGAAATCATGAAGTGCTACGAGAATGGCCTTCGCGGCTACACCTATTTTGAACGATAAAACGAAGAAGTCAGAAGTCAGAAATTAGAAGACAGAAGACAGGAGTCAGGAGGGTTTTATGAGTACGGTTTTAATCATTGGCGCCGGCGGAGTCGGCAGCGTGGTGGCGCATAAATGCGCCCAGATTCCCGAAGTTTTTTCCACCATCTGGCTGGCCAGCCGGACCAAATCCAAGTGCGATGCAATTGCCGCGCAGATTAAGCGTCCCGTTCAGACCGCGCAGGTGGATGCCGACAACGTGCCGGAGCTGGTCGCCCTGATTCAACGGGTCAAGCCCGACTTGCTGATCAATGTGGCCCTGCCCTATCAGGATCTGCACATCATGGACGCCTGTCTCGAAACCGGCACCGCCTATCTCGACACCGCCAACTACGAGCCCACCGATGTGGCCAAATTTGAATACAAATGGCAGTGGGCCTATCACGATCGTTTTGCCGAAAAAGGCCTCATGGCCCTCCTCGGCAGCGGATTCGATCCAGGCGTGACCAGCGTCTTCACCATGTACATCAAAAAACATTATCTCGATGAGGTGCATTACCTCGACATCATCGACTGCAATGCCGGGAATCACGGGCAGCCCTTCGCCACCAACTTCAATCCGGAAATCAACATCCGCGAAGTCACCGCCAAGGGGCGCTTCTGGGAAAACGGCGAATGGAAAGAAACCGCGCCGCTCTCCATTCACGAGCCCTTCACCATGCCCGAAGAACTCGGTACGCTCAACATCTACCTCATGTATCACGAAGAACTCGAATCGCTCGCGCGGCATATTCCCGAACTCAAACGCGCGCGTTTTTGGATGAGCTTTTCCGAAAACTATCTCAAGCATCTCGAAGTGCTTCAGAATGTCGGCATGACGCGTATTGATCCGGTGACCTACAACGGGCAGGAAATCATCCCGCTTCAGTTTCTCAAGGCACTGCTGCCCGATCCGGGAAGCCTCGGCCCCCTCACCAAAGGCAAAACCTGCATCGGCTGCCGCGTCACCGGCGT
>Ga0075120_10002662_pt1 | contig 12739 bp, 7 predicted proteins | sample AntAceMetag02UKL_FD_69792 | JGI IMG/M metagenome (GOLD analysis project Ga0075120, IMG submission 69792) | Saline lake microbial communities from Ace Lake, Antarctica - Antarctic Ace Lake Metagenome 02UKL | ecosystem: Environmental > Aquatic > Non-marine Saline and Alkaline > Saline | place... | reverse complement strand
GACCCGGGTTCGATTCCCGGCATCTCCACCAGAGTGGGGCCAGAAGTGCGAGCTTCTGGCCCCTGTTATTGGTGGGTTGGTAGATCGGCAGATTGGTAGATTGGCAAACTGGTAGACTGGTAGATTGGTCGTCTTCCTGGCTTCCAAGCGGGCCAGCTTCGTGACCCAGATGGCGATGATAGTGGATGGAGGTTCCGTCAAGGCCGCGCTGTAGCCGACATGGAGCGTCACCATCGGTAGGGTCGAGCGTCAAAGAGGGTGAAGGCGCAGCGCACCAGCGCGTCACGCACCGGAGGAGGCGCACCATGCGATTGCCAAAGATACTTACGGCCCTGCCTGTCCTCGCGGCGGCGCTGGCTGTCCTAGGATCGACAACCACGCAGCCCAGCGCCAGCGGCCCGGCTCGGCCTCTCGTGGATGCTGTCCCCATCAACGAGTACGCCAACTGGAATCGGACGCAACCTCACGTCGCTTACGACAGCACCCACGACCGCTACCTCTTCGTCTGGCGGGACAAGCGCAACGACGTGCCCGGCAATCGGTGGGACGAGCTTTGCGATTACAGGAAAACGACCCCATACTATTGCTGGCCCAATGCCGACATCTATGGCCGCCTGGTGGCCGCCAATGGCGAGATCCTGGGATCAGCGGACATCGCCATCGCCACGGATGACCCCGAGGTCAGCCCCCGCGATCAGCAATGGCCGGAAGTGGCCTACAATCCCGAGCGAGACGAATATCTGGTTGCCTGGCAGGAAGTCTCACCCTTTGCCCTGGAAGGTGGCAGCAACGACAACTGGTATAGTCGCTGCTATGACATCAAAGCGCAGCGGCTTGACAGTGACGGCGAGCTGATCGGTAGTCCCATCACCGTATCTGAGGCCACTGACTGCCAATGGGTCCCCATCATCAGCTACGACAGCCAACTGAACAAGTATCTTCTGGCCTGGCATGACCACCGCTACCGCGACTGGGATCCTCCCCGGGAATACGACACCAAGAAAGAGATATTTGCCCAGTGGCTGGCCTACGACAATGGTCAACTGCTCCGAGAGGTAGCAAGCGACTTCGTCATCACCACCGACATCACCCACACCACGCAACCCGCACCTGAGTATCAGCAGTACTGCGACATCACCTACGACTCGGACAGCCGCAACCACTACATCCTATGGAGCGACGACCGGCTGCCGGATTCCCAAACGACCGACCATCACTACGACATCTTTTTCCAGCAATTGCCGGGCGGCAGCAGTGCCGCAATCTCCAACACGCTTCTCCATCAGGCACCGTACGTCCAAGAGAAACCGCGCGCCAGCTTCAACGCTCTCACCAACGAGGTGTGGGCCGTCTGGCAGAGCTACGAAGGCTTCGGAACGACAGCGCACAACTTCGCCGTGGAAATGGCCCACTTCACGCCCGATGACGCCCCCTTGGAGGATGTGCTCATCACGGCCCCGGGGCTCAGCACCTACCCCCTGCCCGATGTGGCCTGCAGCAGCATCAGCGGGAACTGCCTGGCCATCTGGCATGATCACGACCCCATCTACCAGTTATTCGATCAGAGCGCAGCACCCCTCACTGCGGCTGCAGCGCTCCGCGACACGACCAGTTGGGCCATCTATACGCGTGTCATCGCCAATGATAACCGTGACCGTCCAGAGTTCATGATGACCTTCACCGACCGCGGCACAGTCTATTTCGCCGTTCTCCCGGACAGCATTCCAACACCAACGACGACGCCAACGCCAACCCACACGCCAACAGCGACCACTGCGCCTACGCCTACTGCTACTCCCACGACAACGCCGACCAGCACGCCCACGCCGACGGACACACCGACGGGCGAGCCCGACCTGTCTGCGTCCACTAAGAGCGCCACGCCCGAGGTGGTGAACTACTTCCAAGAGGTCACCTTCTCTATCACCCTGCGCAACGACGGCGATGGCCCAGCAGAGGTCAACTTGACGGACGTCCCGCCACTACCCTACAAGGCAGGCAGCGCTTTGGGCGGCATCTGGTGGGACGACGTCGCTGGCGCCATCAAGTGGCAGGGCACGCTGGCAATCAACGAGTCCCACGTCTTCACGTTCGCCGTGCACGGCCCTGTGCCTACCATCCCCTACGACACCATCTACACCAATGAGGTGACGATAGACGACGGTGTCCATCCGCCCTTCGTACGCAGCGCCAGCATCTTGGCCAACCCCGAACCTACACCAACGCACACGCCGACACCGACGAGCACGCCCCCCTCTACGCCAACAGCCACGCCGACACCGACACCGCACCACGTTTATCTGCCGCTTCTGTGGCGGCGGGGCAAGGCCCACGTCATCCTTGACACACAGCCCCACCTGCTGTACAATGACCGCCGTCAAGAACCAGCCCGCTACTTGAGACAAGGAGTGACATCCCATGGATAGCGTACGCATCGGCGTCATTGGCGGCAGTGGCGTCTACGATATGGAAGCACTGCAGGACAAGGAAGAGATCACACTACAGACCCCTTTCGGCTCGCCGTCCGGCCCTTATGTCGTGGGCACGCTGGAAGGGCAACAGGTGGCCTTCCTGGCTCGCCACGGCCGCGGCCATTTCATCAGCCCCACGCGGCTCAACAGCCGCGCCAATATCTGGGGCTTCAAGATGCTGGGCGTGGAGTACCTCATCTCGGTTAGCGCTTGCGGCAGCCTGAGAGAGGAATACGCTCCAGGCCACATCGTCATCCCCGATCAACTCTTCGACCGCACGCAATTGCGCTCACTCAGCTTCTTCGACGATCCGCTCCACGGCACGGGCGGCATCGTGGTGCACATCTCCATAGCAGATCCATACTGTTCCTTCTTGAGCGACGTCCTGTATCAAGCAGTGCAGGCCACGTCCACCTCTGTGCACAAAGGCGGCGCCTTCGTGGTCATTGAGGGGCCGCGCTTCAGCACCAAGGGAGAAAGCCGCATCTTCCGACAGTGGGGGCTGGACATCATCGGCATGACAGCCATTCCCGAAGCGTTCCTGGCCCGGGAGGCGGAGATGAGCTATGCAACCATGGCCCATGTCACCGACTACGATGTCTGGCACGAAACGGAAGAACCAGTGACAGTCGAGGGCATCATTGAGACGTTGCTGCGCAATGCCGAGGTAGCAAAACAGGCAGTACAAAACGCCGTGGGGGCACTGAGCGACGCCCCGCCGTCGCCCTACGCCAACGCCTTGCAGTATGCCATCATCACCCGGCCCGATCTCATTGCTCCGGAGGTGAAGGAGAGACTCGGCCTGCTGCTAGGCAAGTATATGGATTAACATGCCAAGGGCGGCCTTGCGGCCGCCCTTGCCCTCTCTCATCATGTTGTAGAAGCTGACGAAGGACGAAGCACCAACGACGAGTGCATCATTCGTCCCCCGTCATCTGCGGGATTTCCCGATCTAGGCATTTGCTCAAGCCTCTTGGAGGAAATGCCCGCCCCCTCCTACCCAAAGGTCACGTATTCGCCCCTGATGACCCCCCCTCGCTCCACGCCCAGAAGTTCCAGCAACTCGCTAATCAACCCCGCTTTCTTCACCGCATCGGCCTGCGACCAGGTGCGGCTCTTGATCTCCAGGAACGTGCCCCCCGCTGGGCGGGTCAGCTTGTCCAGGTTGATGGCAAATCGCTCATCCTGGTACAGGATGCGGTAGCGGGTGCGCCACTTGACGACTTCCTGGATCCGATCCGGCTGGAAGTATTCCCGATAGAAGCGCAGCGAGTGCGCCGCTGGCGAGGTGAAGCGCGAGCGGGACAGGATCACCGAGTTCTCGTACTCCCGCTCCCGGGTCGGCCCGATCAGCGTCAGGCCATACTCGGGCGCCACATCGAGCGCCGGACCCAGCCGCTCTACCCCGTCGGATCGTTCCACCAGAACATTGTCCTCGCGATAACGCACGTAGCCCTTCTGCGGATCATCGAACAGGAAGTAGGTGTCGAACTGCTGGCGCGTGCTGCGCTTGACCAGCTCGACGTCCAATTCGCCCAACCGTTGCTCGACAGCCGCAAGGTCGGTGATGCCCACCTTCACCTGTATCTCGTAGGTCTCCTCCCGCTCCAACCCGCCCAGCGCCACCAGCTTGTCCATCAAGTTCTGCTCGCGGTGGTAGACGAAATCGTTGATACGCTCGCCGATGCGCCGCGCCTCCGCCAGCACCTCCGCCTCGTCCACGGTGAGCAGTTCCCGCTCTCGCATCAGCAGGCAGCCATCGACGAGCACGTGGCGCACGTCGCTCCCTTTGGCAGCGTAGACCAACTGCGAGTAGATGCTATTCGGCCCCAGAGCGAAGCGGGGCGTCAGATGCGGCCCCTGCAAGTCCAGTACGGCGATGTCCGCCCGCTTGCCCGGCTCCAGCGAGCCGATGAGCCGATCCAGCTTCAGCGCCCGCGCCCCCTCGATAGTGGCCATGGCAAACGCTTCCCGCGCCGGCAGAGCCGTCGGATCGTAGGAAACCCCCTTGGGCAGCAGCGCCGCCAACCGCATCTCCTCGAACATGTCCTGATCGTTGTTGCTGCCCGGCCCGTCGGTACCGATGCCCACCGCCACGCCTGCCTGGCGCAGCCTCAGCACGGGAGCCACCCCCGAAGCTAGCTTCAGGTTGCTGGTGGGATTGTGCGATACTCCCACCCGCTTGCGGGCCAGCAAGCGCATTTCCGCCTCGGTGACATGCACGCAATGGGCGGCGATCACCTTTGCCTCCAGTAGCCCAAGCCCATTCACGTACTCCACCGGCGTTTGGCCGTGCAGCCGCCGGCTATCCTCTACTTGGTCGGCGGTTTCGGAGAAGTGGGTGAGCAGCGGCACATCGTAGCGCCGAGCCAGCGCCGCCGACTGTTGCAGGATCTCCACCGTGCTGGTATAGGGTGCATGGGGCGCCACCGCTGGCACGATCAGGCCATGCCCGCGCCAGCGCTCGACGAAGTCGCGGCTGTAGGCCAGGCTCTCGTCGTAGCTGGCCGCATCGGGCGAAGGGAACTTGAGGATCGTCTCCCCCAGAATGGCACGCAATCCCACCGCCGCCGTGGCCTGGGCGACCTCGTCTTCGAAGTAGTACATGTCGCAGAAGCAGGTGGTGCCAGAGCGAATCATCTCCACGCACGAAAGGAGCGTGCCCCAGCGGCAGAACTCCGGTCCCACGAACTCCCGCTCCACCGGCATCATGTAGCCCAGCAGCCAGACGTCCAGCCGCAGGTCGTCGGCCATGCCGCGCAGCAAACTCATGGGCACATGGGTGTGCGCGTTGATAAGCCCCGGGATCACCACCCGCCCTGCGCAATCCAGTGTCTCATCGGCCTCATAAGCAGCCGTGATCTCGTCCGCCGGTCCCACGGCCACGATCTCGCGTCCCCGCACGGCCACTGCCCCTTCCTCCCAGACGTCGAATGCGGCGTTCATGGTGACCACCACGCCATTGTGAAGAACCACGTCTACCTTAGCCATTCCCTGTTCCCTCCTGCATAGTGCATCGTGCATCCTGCCTCTTGCTCCCTGCTCCCTTGCCCACCTGCTCCCCTGCTCCCTTGCTCCCTTGCCCCCTTGCTCCCCTGCTAGCCCACCGCCCAGGCTGCCACCAACATCCCCGCCCACCACCAGATTTGCGCCCGCTTCTGGTACCCACGGGCATCGAGGCCTCCCTCTTCCCCCTGGCCCACCCACGTCTGCCAGGCCAACGGCGTCAGCAGCGTGATTCCCAGAACGCCTGCCGCTAGCGGCTGCTCGGCAGTGACCAGGCAAGCCAGAGGAACAAGCTGAGCCAGGTTCACCAGCCAGAGCCCGCGGCGGCCGTGCAGCGCTAGCGAGCTCGCCTGCAGCAGCACATAGCCAGCAGCCACCACCAGCGGCAGCACCGGCCAGGCAAACCCGGCGAAGAGCAAATGGCCCAGGAGCCAAGCCAAGCCGATCTCGAAGAGGGACTGGGCTAGCGCGCCACCCCAGCGACGTGGCAGGAGGACAGACGCCAGAGACGCTATCAGCAGAGCGAGCGCTGTCGTCACCAGTGCTGCTGGCCCCAGCAGCAGCGCCAGGCCCCCCGTGAACAGCAGGTTCATCAGCAAAGCCCGCCAGGCCGCTGTCGGCTGCGTCTCTCTCTGCTGCCCGGCATCGCCCGCCAGCCAGCGCCAAAGGCGTGATACGGGCGACTCGGGCGCGACGTAGGGCAGCGGCAGCAAACGCGCTGTGGGCACCGCGTGCCCTTCCCAAGCGAGACCATGCTGCCGCACCAGCAAGGTCCATAGTTGCCCCCACAGTCCATCGGCCAAGATGATGGCCAGCAAGAGCAGCAGGCCGTCCTTCCGCTGCCAGCGCAGCCCGCCCGAAGCGAGCGCCCCCGCGACCGTGGCCCACGCTGGCGCCAGCCGAAACGGCTGTCTGGCCAGCCATACCCGCAGCCCCAACACTGAATGACTATCGCACCCTCGTTCTCTTTGCACCACCGCCAGACTGCCCTTCCCAAGACTCCAAGTTAGGGGACATTATACCACAAGACATCATAGGCACAACTCGTCCCCCCGCTTGTAACATTTCAGCCGATTGATGACGCTACCGAAGAAACTGCCAGACTTGCCACAGAGGCCCAGAGGGCACGGATGTCTGAAAGTTCCTCTCAAGGAATCTGTGTTTTTTGCGTTTGCTGCTGAACAGTTTTGAGTTCCACCTTGGTTTTTCCTCTGTGTGCTCCGTGTCTCTGTGGCTGAATGACCTTTTTCAGGGGAGTCATTGATGATCAACTGTGTTGCGATCAGCGCTGCCGCCTGCGCTTTTTGCGGCTCCAGGATGGTTGTGCTATACTATCGCTATACGCCAACGGCCATGTCAAATGACCACTATGTTCCCCTTCTCAAGCGCCCTACCTTGGTCCCGCTCATCCACACTTCCGAAAGGAGACGCATCATGAAGACCAAAGCCATCAGCACCCTGTTGATTCTCATCTCGTTGTTGCTAGCCTGCTGCGCACCAGCAACGCCGAGCCTACCCAACCCAGCATCTGTCTTCTGCGAAGAACAAGGCGGCACGCTGGAAATCCGCACCGGCGACGACGGTGGCCAGGCGGGGTACTGCATCTTCCCCGACGGCAGCGAGTGCGAGGAATGGGCCTTCTTCCGAGGCGAATGTGAGCCCGCTGAGTCTCAGATCGGCATGGCCAACCCGGCATCTGTTTTCTGCGAGGAGCAGGGCGGCACGCCGGAAATCCGCACCGGCGACGATGGTCGCCAGGCGGGATACTGCATCTTCCCCGACGGCAGTGAGTGCGAGGAATGGGCCTTCTTCCGCGGCGAATGTGAGCCCTCTGAGCCCGATGATTCTCAGATCGGCATGCCCAACCCAGCATCTGTCTTCTGCGAAGAACAAGGCGGCACGCTGGAAATCCGCACCGGCGACGATGGTAGCCAGGCGGGATACTGCATCTTCCCCGACGGCAGCGAGTGCGAGGAATGGGCCTTCTTCCGCGGCGAATGTGAGCCCTCCGAGCCCTCTGAGTCTCAGATCGGCATGGCCAACCCGGCATCCGTCTTCTGCGAAGAACAAGGCGGCACGCTGGAAATCCGCATCGGCGACGATGGTAGCCAGGCAGGATACTGCATCTTCCCCGACGGCAGCGGGTGTGAGGAATGGGCCCTCTTCCACGGCAAGTGTGCTCCCAAGAGCGACTACCAGCCCCTGAGTGCCACAGCGTGCAGTGCTTTGGCGGACGCTGTGGCGGGAGCGCTGGACGTCGAGGTTGTGACCGAGCAAGCGGTGTTTGAGGACTACATCGGAGGAGAGACCGGTTTCGGTTGCCAGGCGACGGCCACAGGAACCGGATTGGACTTCGAGAGCTTCCCAGCCGTTGCTGATGCCCTGAAGGGAATGCTCGAAGCCCGGGGCTGGCAGGCAGATATGCAGTACGCTGCCGACGGGCCCACTGGTACTGGCGCCGGTTTTCACCAGGCCAATGGGCTATGCTTGCTGAGGGTGGGCTGGGAACCGTCGGAGGATGCCGATTGCCCAGAAGACCTGCCGATATCGGCGTGCGATCTGGCGCCTGAACAGCAACTGTATACCATTGTCCTGCACTGTGCCCAGGACATATCGACGGGGCAGTAGCTTCCGGGGCAGCGCTTCACCCCAGACCAAGACGTCTCCTCACTTGCGCTTTTGCCTGTTCTGGGGTATAAGTAGGCTGTCGCTGGCACGCGGCAACGCACTCACTCGAGACAGCAGCGGCCTGGCGGCCTCATGGGCCGCCAGGCGTTTGCTTGTCATCATGCGCAAATGGATGTCTTCATGCTCGATATGTTCTTCAGTCCCGAATCCGTAGCCGTCGTCGGTGCATCACGCAACCCGACCAAGCTTGGCTACGGCGTGCTTCACAATATCATCCAGTACGGCTACTCGGGTCGTGTCTATCCCATCAACCCCAAGGCCGACGAGGTGCTGGGCCTGCCGGCCTACCCCAGCATCCTGGACGTGCCCGACCCCGTGGAATTGGCCGTGATCGTCGTTCCGGCGAGATACGTTGCCTCTGTGCTCGAGGAATGCGGCCAGAAAGGGGTCAAGGGCGCAATCATCATCTCCGCCGGCTTCCGCGAAGTGGGCCGCGAGGGCAAGCGCATGGAGAAGGAACTGGTGGACATCGCTCGACGCCATGGCATGCGGCTGATCGGCCCCAATGTCCTCGGCGTGATTGATACCATCAGCCGCCTGAACGCCTCGTTCGCCGTGGGGATGCCCAGACAGGGCACCATCGCCTTCATGTCTCAGTCGGGCGCGCTGTGCACCGCCGTGCTGGACATGGCTCTGGCCGAAGGAGTGGGCTTCTCCCACTTCGTCAGCCTGGGCAACAAAGCGGACACCAACGAGATCGACTTCCTGGAGGCATGGCGCGACGATCCGCATTCCCGCGTCATCGTGGCCTATCTGGAGGGGATTGTTGACGGCGCCCGTTTCATGGACGTGGCCCGCCAGGTGACTCGCCACAAACCCATCGTGGCCATTAAGTCGGGCACCACCAGCGCCGGCTCGCGGGCCGTCTCCTCGCACACAGGCACCTTGGCCGGCTCCGAGCGAGCCTATGATGCCGCCTTCAACCAGGTGGGCATCATCCGCGCCCGATCGGTGGAGGATCTCTTCGATTATTCCATAGCCTTCGCCCGCCAGCCGCTGCTGACCAACGATCGCATCGCCGTAGTCACCAACGCCGGCGGCCCGGGCATCATGGCCGCCGACGCCATCGAACGAGCGGGACTGCAACTCGCCTCACTGGAACCAGAGACGCAGCACTTGCTGATAGAGAAGCTGCCCGCCGCAGCCAGCGCAGCCAATCCCATTGACGTTCTGGGAGACGCCCTGGCCGACCGCTACAAGCTGGCGGTCAACGCTGCACTGAACGATCCCAACGTGGGCGGTGTCATCGTCATTCTCACGCCACAGGTGATGACCCAGATCGAAGAGACTGCCCGCGCCGTAGGCGAGGCGGCAAGCCAGCACGACAAGCCGATCATGGCCTGCTTCATGGGCGAGGCCACGGTGGGTGTTGGCGTGGACATCCTCAACGAGATGAAGGTGCCCAACTACCGCGTGCCCGAACGGGCGGTGGCGGCGCTGGCGGCCATGAGCCGCTATCGGCAATGGCGAGAGCAACCGCCGCCGGACATCAAGCGCTTCCACGTGGACAACGATAAGGTGCAAGAGATCCTCGACCGCGTGCAGGAGGAGGGCCGCGTGACCATCGGCGACGCCGAAGCGCGGGAGATCCAGCAGGCCTATGGCATCCCCATGCCCGGCTCTGTGCTGGCCAGCACGGCCGAGAAGGCTGTGGCCGCCGCCGAGCAGATCGGCTACCCCGTGGTGATGAAGATCGCCTCGCCGGACATCCTGCACAAGACCGACATCGGCGGCGTGAAGCTAAACCTGAACACCCCCGAAGATGTGCGGGACGCTTTCGATCTCCTCGTCTTCCGCGCCACCCGTCACATGCCCGACGCCGAAATCTGGGGCTGCCTGGTGCAGCAGCAGGTGCGCGGCGGCAAGGAGATCATCCTGGGCATGAGCCGCGACCCGCAGTTCGGCCCACTGCTCCTCTTCGGGCTGGGCGGCATCTACGTGGAAGCGCTGAAGGACGTGACATTCCGCGTGGCCCCAATTGACGAGCGGGAAGCCCGGGACATGATCAGCGAAATCCGGGCCTACAGTCTACTGCGGGGCGTCCGGGGCGAAGCGCCATCGGACATGCAGGCCATCGTTGACACACTGCTGCGGGTTTCTCAGTTGGTCACCGACTTCCCCGAAATCGCCGAATTGGACATCAATCCCCTGATCGTCTTCGAGCGGGGGAAAGGAGTCCTGGGCATTGATATGCGGCTAGTGCTAGGATAAGGCGATTGCGGATTGCGGATTGCCGAAATGGAGAATCCGAAACCCGCATTCCGAAAACCGAAATCCCTATAGGAGCAGCAAACATGGCGACTCTTTATGTCACTTCAAGCGAGACTTTCTCCGGCAAGAGCGCACTCTGCATCGGGCTGGGGAAGCGATTCCAGCGCGACGGCCTGAAAGTGGGCTACATGAAACCCGTGAACACGCTGGCACAGAGCCGCGCCGGTGGGCCCTACGATGCGGATGTGGAATTCGCCAAACAGACTTTTGATTTGCCCGAGCCGGTGGACATCCTCTCGCCTGTAGCCATCACGCAGCACCAAGCGGAGGCCATCCTGAGGGGAGAGGACAGGACCGACTATGAAGCTCGGCTGCTCGCGGCCTGCTGCCAGGTCTGTCAGGATCGAGATGTGACCATCCTTGAGGGAGGGTACAGCCTGCGCGAGGGTTACATGGTGGGCCTGCCCAGCCCCTACGTCGCGTCTCTGCTCCAGGCCAAGGCCATCACCGTGGCTCGCTACGAAGAACGGCAGGCTGTGGATCAGATCCTCACAGCTCAGAAGCGGCTGGGTGGCAATCTCATCGGTGCAGTGATCAACGCCATCCCCCGCCAGCGTATGGAGTTCGCCCAGACGGTGCTGAAGCCCTTCCTGGAAGCGCGCGGCGTGACAGTGTTCGGCTGCCTGCCCCGCGAGCGGTTGCTGCAAGCCGTGAGCATCGGCGAACTGGTCGAGGGGCTGGACGCAGAGGTGCTTTGCTGCGCTGACCGCCTGGACGATCTGGTGGAGCACCTGATGGTGGGGGCCATGACCGTGGACAGCGCGCTCTCCTACTTCCGTCGCCGGCCCAACAAGGCCGTCATCACCGGCGGCGACCGCTCGGACATCCACCTGGCAGCTCTGGAGACAAACACGCGCTGCCTCATTCTCACGGGCAACCTCCATCCCAGCCCTCTGATCCTCAATCGGGCAGAAGATGCCGGTGTGCCCATATTGCTGGCCCGACGCGACACACTCTCGACCGTAGAGATTGCCGAGCAGTTCTTTGGTCGCAGCCGCTTCCAGCAAGACAAGAAGGTCGAGCGCTTCTGCAAGATACTGGATGAGAAGTTTGATTTCGATGCGCTGTACCGGGTGCTAGGATTACAAGCAAAGGAATAGTACGTGACAAGTGATACGTGATGCGTGAGAGGCAAGCGTGGCAATTGGGTCACGTTTGCCGCCTCACTGATCACCGCGTGGCTGGCAGCCTCACGCGGAAGTTCCCTATCAACCAGCCAAGAACAGACGGACGACTGGAGACAAGTCATGACACTGATTGAAGAGATCATCGCTAGAGAGATATTGGATTCCCGTGGCAATCCCACTGTGGAGGTCGAAGTCCTGCTCAGCAGCGGGGCGATGGGCCGGGCCGCGGTGCCTTCTGGCGCTTCCACCGGCGTGCACGAAGCGATGGAGCTGCGAGACGGCGACGCAGGTCGCTTCGGCGGCAAAGGGGTGCTCAAAGCCGTAGAAAACGTGAATCTGACCATCGCCGAGGGGCTGTGGGGCTGGGATGCGCTGGAGCAGACTGCCATTGACGAGCATCTGATCGGATTGGATGGTACCCCCAATAAGGGCAAACTGGGAGCCAACGCCATCCTGGGCGTGTCGCTGGCCGTGGCCAAGGGCGCCGCACAAGCGCTGGGACTGCCGCTCTACAGTTATCTGGGCGGGGTCAGCGCGCGCACGTTGCCCGTGCCGATGCTGAACATCCTCAACGGCGGCAAGCACGCCGTCGATTCCACCGACTTCCAGGAGTTCATGATCATACCCGCGGGCGCGGGCAGCTTCGCCGAGGCGCTGCGCTGGGGCGCCGAGATCTACCACAGCCTCAAACAGGTGCTGAAGGGCAAGGGCTACGGTACCAACGTCGGCGACGAGGGCGGCTTCGCCCCCTCGCTGGGCAGCAACGGTGAGGCCATCGAGGTCATCCTGGAAGCGATCGAGGCCGCCGGCTACCGGCCCGGCGAGCAGATCTTCATCGCCCTCGATCCCGCGGCCAGCGAGATTTATGACGCCGAACGGGGTCTTTACCTGCTGGAAAAAGAGGGGCGGGAGCTCAGCGGCGAGGAGATGGTAGCCTTCTACGAGGAGTGGGTGAACAAGTACCCCATCATCTCCATCGAGGATGGCCTGGCCGAAGACGACTGGGAAGCCTGGTCGCTGCTGACGGCGCGCATCGGCGACCGCGTGCAGATCGTGGGAGATGACCTGCTGGTGACCAACGTGGCGCGCATCCGGCGGGCCATCGAAGAAAAGGCCTGCAACAGCCTGCTCTGCAAGGTCAACCAGATCGGCACGCTAACGGAGGCCATGTCCGCT
>Ga0075120_10002656_pt1 | contig 12757 bp, 11 predicted proteins | sample AntAceMetag02UKL_FD_69792 | JGI IMG/M metagenome (GOLD analysis project Ga0075120, IMG submission 69792) | Saline lake microbial communities from Ace Lake, Antarctica - Antarctic Ace Lake Metagenome 02UKL | ecosystem: Environmental > Aquatic > Non-marine Saline and Alkaline > Saline | place... | reverse complement strand
CTCTAGGCACTCAAAACTTTAGGCACTTCCCCCTAAAAGCTATATCTGAATCTTATAAAGAAAATTTCGCCATATTCGCCAAATTCAGTTTGTTCATCTCCTATAAAAATTTGACTACTTATCAAAAATTCAACATTTTTAGACAGAGAATAAGTAAAGTTAGGACCTAAGAAAGCAGATTTATCATTGGGATTATAAATAATTGAAAAAATTCCACTAAACAATGGTGTTATTGGGTAGGACACACTTGCAATAGTTGACACTCTTGCATTTGTAAGTCTTTTCGCTGATAGGTCAGTATTTAATAAAATGTTTGCCCCACCAGCTTTCCCTGTGGTTCCATCGCTGTTGTATAACATGCCTACGTTTATCATTAAGCCTTTCTTAAAGGAGTAATTAGCAGATAATCCACCAACAAAAATCCCACTCGTATCACTAATATTTTCCTTTGGATAAAAATAAGTTCCTTCGCCATTAAAACCGGCACCTTTTATATGTCCTGAAAATCCTGCTCCAGCAACAATATCCTTTTGAACTAAACCACCTAAAATTTGCCAATCATAACCAAATTTATTAAACTTATACATTCCTGCAAAAGCCATTTTATCAATATCATCATCAATTTTATAAACAAATTCAACAGATGAAGTCATTCCAGTATAATATTGAATTTTCAAGGCATCAATACCAGAACGTTCTTCATAATCAAAATCAAAATATGAAAATGAGTTAAAAACATCATTAGGATTCCAAACCAAATCAATACCCCAATTAATTCTCTGCCTTCCTAATCTTATATTTAAATTTCCTTTAGTGTAGTCAAAATAAATACGATCAACCATAGTATGAAGCAAAGCTGCATCGCTACTCAAAACAGTTTCGGATAAATCAAAATATCCATTGTCAATATTCAAAATTGAATCATAGTTCGGAATTAAATTAGTTAGCATTCCCCACATCAGCCTGTTTCTAACTCCAACAACCATAGTAAATTTATCATTGGGATACCATTTAAGATTTAATCTATTATGAATTAAATTATCAGTAAGTAAATTACTGCCCGTATCAAGCCAGGCAGTTTGCATATCTTTCACATAGCCATATAATACCCATTTTTTTTCTTCTTCTTGAGCTTTTATTGAAAAAGACAATAAAACAAAAACCAATATTAATATCTTTCTAAAATGCATAATTTTTTTATTAATCGATTAAATATTATTTGCTGTAATATTTCGTACCTACGGCACTTGTTCATTCTTTGTGATTAATTGTTCAATAAATATTTCGCACCTCTGGTGCTTTTTTAAAAGCGTTATTTAATTATTTTCTCCTATTTTTTTTGTTCCATCCAACCTGACTAGTACTACTATTTTGCATATTGCCTACTCCTTAGCCTTAAAACCGAAAAAAGTCAGTAGGAACCTTTGCCTAAATTAATTTTTCCACTCATCACTTTTCACCTTCCCATCCTCAACAGTAATAACTCTTCTTGCTTTCTTCACCACCCTTGCATCGTGAGTTGAGAATATGAAAGTTATATTTTCTTCTTTATTAAGTTTTTCCATAATATTTAAAAGATTCTCTGTTGACTTTGAATCAAGGTTAGCAGTTGGTTCGTCAGCGAGAATAAATTTTGGCTTTGATGCTAAAGCTCTTGCAACTGCTACTCTTTGCTGCTGCCCACCTGAAAGTTTATTTGGACGAACATTAAGTTTATCTTCCATTTCAACCGATTTCATTAGCTCCTGAGTACGTTTGTCTCTTTCAAGTTTAGACTTACCTTGCAGCTGCATTATAAACTCAATATTTTCCTTGGCTGTTAATACAGGAATTAAATTATATGACTGAAAAACAAAACCAATATTCTTCATTCTAAAATCTGTTTTTTGCTTTGAACTTAACATTCCAACATTAGTACCATTGATAAATACTTCTCCATTTGTAGCATCATCTAAGCCACCCACAATATTTAAAAAAGTTGTTTTTCCTGAACCGGATGGACCAACAATTGCAGCAAATTCACCTTCTTTAAAAGATAAGTCTATCCCGTTTACAGCATGAACCGGATTAGTGTTCTCATCATAAACTTTATGCAAATTTTTGATTTCTATTATATTCATCTTTTTGATTTTTTGTATTTCGATTTAAAATTCTTTTCTATTTAATCTGTTCTAATTGAATCAGCAGGATTCAATTTTAATGCTTTATAAGCTGGGTATAAAGCTGAAATTATTCCTGTTAAAATTACCATCACTGATATTACTATTAAAGTTTGAAAATCTACTTCAGGATAAATAATTGCAGCAAAACCCATGGCTTCCAATCCTTCGCCCCACATGCTTAAATCCATTCCTACTCTTCCAAAATATTCCGTTACAAAATAGCCAATGATAATACCCACAATACCTCCAGTAATTGATAGGAATATTGACTCAAGAATTATCATAAAGAACACTTTAACTCTATTCATTCCAATAGCCATGAGCATTCCTAATTCCTTAACTCTTTCAAGAACCACCATCAACATAGTGTTAACAATCCCAAAACATAAAGCCAAAAGAATAATTATCACAATCATATACATATAGACTCCCATCAATTCATCCATATAACCCATTTCGGGGCTTAAGGTTTTCCAATTTTTAGTTGATAGTTCAGGAAAAAGTTTAGAAATTTCATTAGTACTTTGTTCTAAAAATTTATTGTCTTCAAGAACAACTGAAATCTCATGATACATTCCTTCTTCAATTCCTGTAAGCCTTGCAATATCTGTATCTCTTACAAAAAGGTTTGCTCCATCGTAGGCTGTATTGGAAGTTTTATAAATTCCTGCAACTCTAAAAGCTCCACTTGTTATATCTCCATTAATATCCTGTACAGTGATTACAACTTTATTTCTTAAACCTACATCAAGCTTTTTTGCCAACTTCTCTCCTATTACTACAGGATTTCGTTTAACACCTTCAAAGTATGCTCCTTCAATAATTTTCTCATGAATATTGGTAACCAACTTTTCATTTTCAGTATCAATACCAATAATCTTAACTCCCGTTCCTGTTTCGGCTGAGGCAACCATCGAATTTATAACAATTCTTTTCCCACATGATTTTACACCTTCAATTTTGCTAATTTCTGCAAGCTTGGCATCAGAATCATGTATTAAATATTTAAAATCATAATTCTCCTTAAACTTGGGCTTGTGAAGTTGAATATGCGACATTTCTGTATTAATAACATCGTTTAATCGTTGAGCTATCCAACCCTTCATAAAAAAGGCTGAAAATACTCCGGCAAACAAACCTATCGCAACCGCAATTATAACAACAGAGCTTCTTAGTTTATTCCGCCAGACATTTCTCCATGAAATTGACCAAATCATTTTTCTATATTTTTAGTTAAGTCTTATCTTAAAATTTTAAATTGTTATCCTCTTAAAGCATTAATAACTTTCATCTTCGTAATATTTATTAATGGGTAGAAAGAGATAAAAAATGTTAATACAAATATTATTATTGCTTGATTATAGAATACTAATGGTTCCATTGAGAATTTCATTACCGGCTCAAAACCATAACCAAGCATTGCTTCAGCAGCCTGTCCTGTTAGTGGAATTGGGTTTAAATAGAAATAATATACTAAAGGCAAAGCAACAATAACCCCTAGAGCTACTCCAACAAATCCAATCAACATAGTTTCAAAAAACATCATTCTTCTCACCAAAGCCTTTTTCATCCCTATTGCAATCATAACTCCCATTTCTCTTTTTCTTTCCGACATCATCATCATGATTGTTCCAAGAATACCAAAGCCGATCACAAGGTATAAAACCAAAATAAAAACTGCTCCCGACTGTCGGTCGCTTTCAATTTGTTGCACTAAAACAGGTTGCATTTCACCCCATGTCATTACTTCATAATCATCTCCAATAGCCTTTTTTAATCTTCTTTGAATTCCTGCCATTTTATCATGGTCGTCAACCATAATTGCATATGATGATAAAAGATCGTAAGCTGAATAAAACTCCTGACAATTCTTGATATCCATATAAACCAACATTTTATCAAATTCAGGATTAGGATGTTTTATAATCCCACGAATTGGATATTTTCCGGCGGCACTAACTCCATGATATCCCTGACTAATCATTACAAGAGTGTCTAAAATATCTAATTTCAAAAATTTAGCTAAACCACTACTAACTAAAACACCATCATCTCCCCTTTTCAAATATTCACCTTTTTTAAGCTTCGCAGTAACGCTTGTTACTTTATCCTCATTCACAGGGTCAATTCCCAACACCATTGCACCTTTTGTAATCTCTTCGGAAGAAGCTAGAGCAAATGACTCTAATCTTGGAGTATAAAAATCAATATGCTTATCATTCTCTAATGCACTAACAATTTTCTCATTTGTTTCAAAAGAATTATTGATTGCTTGATTATCCCAATAACCATCTTTATGTATTTGCATTGAACCTGAGTAGAACTTCACCGCAATATTTACCATATTTTCATAGGAACCTTCCTGCATCGAACTCATGAAGGCTGATAATAAAACACCAAAGAATATCGATGCTACAGCAATTAATGTTCTTCTTTTGTTTCGCCAAAGATTTCTCCAGGCCATTTTAAAATTTTTCATCCTTATCGTTTTTCAATAATTAATGAATTTATCTTACTCGTTTCATATTCTGTTGAGAGAAAAATGAATCGTCGATTTTTTTATTGAATTGCATTGAATTAAAAATCAATATTGTTTTCTGACCTTTTTTATCAGCAGGAATCATTTCCATTTTTGTAGGAATAATTCTATCACCCATTTTTTTTAAATCATAAGCATTATCAGTAGTTACAAGATACCCATCTTCATCATAGTATTTATTCACCCACATATCAAAGCCATCTGCAGTTACGTAAGTAATAATCTTTCCCCAAACAACAGGAGCATCTTCCTTAGGTATAAGTTCAATTTTATAACATATTTGATCTCTAACTTTCACTTTACCTAATAATTTATGAGTGTAATCAACAATTATTGAAGACTGTTTAACTAAATCATCATTCGTAAAATCAGAGCCCATCCATGATTGCATCATCATTGATGGAGGAATCTTTATCATTTTCTCAATTGAAGGAACCCAATTCCACATTTCTTTTTTCCTTTTAAGAAATACTTGTCCTTTTTCTTTTGCAGGGGAAGTGATATAAATTAGAAAGTAATCAGTTCCTTTCGACCATGATTTCATAGTAACGCTACGACTCCAACCCTTACGAACTATTGTCATTGTCATTTCTCCCTGACTGGTTTCACCACGGTTTTTCTCATCAGCTTTTGTTACTATTTCTAATGCAGTTAATTCCTGGGCTTCGGCATTAGTAAAAACTAATACTCCTACAAATACTACTATTGCAATAAAATACTTCTTCATAATTTTTACATTTTATCTTTTATAAATTTCTAATATTTTTTCTTTTATTTCTTTTATAGGATAATTTTCCGGGTCATTTAAAAACATTACTCCGAAACCTTTCATAACAGCGGTAAAAAAATGCGTTTCAACCAATGGGTTTTTATAGCCCATTCTCTCAAAGTAATTTAACAACAAAGAAAACATAGTTTTACCCATTTCTTGAAGTTTGGGCTCAATTAACTCCATAACCGTAGGTTGCCTTACAACATAAAAGAAAAGTCTCCAAAAGTCCTGATTGTTTTTTAATATTTCACAAACAGAATCAATATACCCAATAAATTCTTCATGTTCTAAAAAGCCATCATGATTGGAGTCAAAATTTTCAGTTATATCTTCAACACCTTTATATAATGTTGCTTTTAATAAATCTTCCTTACTATTAAAATAATTATACAATAAACCTTTTGAAATTTTTGCTTCAGTTGCAATTTGACTTATCGAAACATGAAAATAACCCTTATCAGCAAAAAGTTTTAATGCTGTTCTCATTATTAGCTCTCTTCGTTCAAGTCTGATTTCTTCGAATTGTTCTTCTGTTTTAGGCATCGCTTTAGTTTTTATTTTATTCTATTCGGTCAGTTTTAGTTTTAAAAAATATAGTTTTGAATTATTTTTTGAATGAACGGTCGGTCAAAGATAATACAGAATTTTAATTTGTCAAGTGTTTTTTTAATTATTTTTTTAACTTACATCAAAACACCTAATTTTACACAGTTTCGAAATAGAAAATACCCCTTGAAATATTTCGGCTATTGAGTTTATCGGCTTCAGCATAAAAAAACATAATTATTTAACTCAGATTTGTCATAAGCATTCCACAGCCAATATCAACTCCAATCACATTTGGAATTACTTTATCACACAAAGTCATAGAATATTTAATTACACTCATCTTTCTTGCATGAGTATCAGGCATTATACAAACTTGATCAGTAAATGCTTTATTGTCAATTAATGAATGTTTCTGATGAACACATTAGTTATCTAATTTCATTAATGAATATTTTGGCGTTTGTGTATTTTCCTTGAAGTGTGAACATGGCGTAAAGGTAAGCAAATTAGATTTAAAGTCTCTAAGCTGCAAATTTAAAATTGTGTTGCATCAAATAACCATCAAATAAGAAATAGCGTAACAATCAAAGATTTATCAGAGACAAAACGACAAATGCATTTCATTCATCAAATAAAAGTTATGCCCAAAATGGAATATACTTTGCGAATTTTCTCCTGTCTTCGCCACCCTATAAAAAACAGTTGCTATGGTTTAAATACGCTGTGGATTTAACAAGATTTCATATTCTGCATCAATATTCCTAAACTTAATATGTCCCGTTGAATCAAGAGCACTGTTAATCATTTTTGTAATAATTTCAGCACCTTTATACTTTTCTTTAAATCTAAACCAGTTTAAATAACTCTGTAAATATTTTGTTGCAACTCCGTGCATTTCTCTATCAATCCATGTTTTTAGACGACTATCCGCAGAATTAACATGTTGGATATGATATGTCTTTTGTTTTACATGTTGTTTCAAATCAGCTCGCAAAACATGATGTTCAAGATTGTTATCTATTGCAAATCCCTTATAACTTACATGTCCGTCAGTGCAAAGAACAGTTTGTGTACTTATCTTTTCTCCGATTGCCCTTACAATATCTTTTTTAGTTATGCGTCCCAAACAGGCTACTTTCAAGTCAATGTTTTCTGCTCTATCTATTGTTACGATAGCGGCTACATGCTCTTTATTAATACCACGGGCTTTTGCCTTTTTGCCCCGTTTTCTAGGTTTTTGTAATAGGTTTTTTGAGCCTTTCTGTGAGTGCAAAAAAAAAGTTTCATCACTTTCAGTTATCCCATCAAACTTACTTTCTTCAACGCTGCTTAAAGATGATGCTATTTTATGTCTCCAATCAAAAGCAGTTTTCTTATTTATTTTTAATTTGTCTTTTGTTTTTTCTAAACTTAATCCTTCTCGCATTAGTTTCAAGTATGGCACAAGTAATTCTTTCTTATTTATCTTAGCAAGCCATGTTCCTGAAAAAGAATTGAAACTACGCTTGCAGGATTTGCATCGATATCTTTGTACACTCTCGTCCGTCTTTTGTGTATTTTATTGATTTACAATGAGGGCAATTACCTTGCTTATTGTTCAATTGCTCTTCCCTAATACTTAATAAGTTAAATTCTGAACTATCACTTATCATTGTAAGTTCTTCTAACAATGCCTTTTGAGTGCTGTTCTCCAATCCATTAAAATATGACTTTATTGATGAGTTTTTAAAGGCATAAAGGCTTCTAAAAAAGTAAAAGGAGTCCTTTTACGAACTCCCTCTCTTTTTGCTTTTTTGTCAGCCATCAAGTTTATCCCTGACAGGTTGCTCTCCAGCAGAGCCTACTTCCGTTTAACTTGATAAAACAAATATAGTGAGTATAATATTACAATGAAAAAAAGCGGAAAAAAACAGCCTGAATTTTGTCCATTACACCTTATCTTATTAAAAAATTTTCAAAATTTTGATGAATTTTAATCTTGTTATCTACAAATATTACTTATATTTGCCACAGAATTTTTCACACGAAATTATGCGGATGTGGCGTAATTGGTAGCCGCGCTAGACTTAGGATCTAGTGCCGAAAGGCGTGGGGGTTCGAGTCCCTTCATCCGCACTTTTTTAATAAAATATCTATAAATATTTTAAATTCCATTTTTATCTAACCAAAAAAATCAAATTTACTAATGAACATAACTAAAGAAAGTACTGGGAAATTGACTGCTGAAATAAAGATTCAAATAAATGAAGATGATTACAATGAACCAGTAAGTAAAACATTGAAAGATTATCAAAGAAAAGCAAATATCCCAGGATTCAGGCCTGGCAAGTTTCCTTTTAGTTTAATAAAAAAAATGTATGGAAAAGCTGTACAAGCTGAAGAGATTAATAAGGTTCTTAGCGATTCTCTTACAAAATATATTACAGATAATAAATTAGATATTTTTGGAAATCCTTTACCTGATAAAGAAAAACAAAAAGCTATTGATTTCGATACTCAAAAAGACTTTGATTTTTATTTTGATATTGGAATAATACCCGATTTTGAATTAATTCTTTCGGATAAAATCAAAGTTGTTTATAATAAAATTATCGCTGATGATAAAACAATTGACCTTCAATTAAAACAAATATGTCAACAGTTTGGTGAATTAACAAATCCCGAAACGTCATCTGAAGAAGATAGTGTTTATGGTAAAATTGAAGAATTAGATCAGGATGGAAAAATCAAAGAAGGTGGAATTAACAATAATAGTTCAATATTAATTAATAAAATCAATCCAAAAAAAGCCAGAGAAATATTTATTGGGATTAAAAAAAATGATTTCGTAGACTTTAATCCTTTTAAAGCAATAGGGAATTTTCATGACATTGCCGGATTATTGAATATTGATGTTAAAATTGCTGAGAGTTTAGAATCTGATTTTAGATTTACAATTAATGAAATAAACCATGTTAAACCTGCTTCCGTTGATGAAAAGTTGTTTTCTAAAGTCTATATAGAAGATAATCTGAAAAATGAAAAAGAATTAAAAAATAGCATTAAAGCAGATATTGAAAAATCTTACACTCAAGAATCTGATTTTAAATTTTTCCTTGACACAAAGAATAAATTAATTGAAATAACTAATATTCCGTTACCAGATGATTTCCTTAAAAAGCAAATGCTAGAAATGAATGAAAAAGAAATTCCTGATAATGAGCTTATTGATCAATATGATAAATATGCCGAATCAATGAAATGGCAATTGATAGAAAACAAATTAGTTAAAGAAAATAAGATTGAGATTACTGAAGAAGAAATAAAAGAGCATTTTAAAAAACTTATTCTTTCTCAAATGAATATTCCTCAAGTTGATGAAAAGAACACTAAATTCATTGACGAAATTGCTGGCAATATGATGAAAAAAGAAGATGAAGTTCGTAATGTAGTTAATATGTTAGTTGTTTTAAAATTAGTTGAACTTTTCAAATCTTTACTAAAATTAAATAATAAAAATATTAGTATGGAAGATTTTATTAAATTAGCAAACAAATAAAATTAAAAAATTTTCAAACATGATAAACAATAACGAATTTAAAAAATATGCTGTAAAACATAGGGGAATAAGCAGCACAAGCCTTGAAAAATACACATCAATCACAAGTAATTATATTTCTCCTACAATCATTGAAGAACGTCAGTTAAACGTTGCTCAAATGGATGTTTTTTCACGATTAATGATGGATAGAATAATTTTTCTCGGAGTTCCTATTGACGATTATGTAGCTAATATTATTCAGGCGCAGTTGCTCTTTCTTGAATCAGTTGACCCTAAAAAAGACATACAAATATATTTGAATACACCTGGTGGAGCTGTTTATGCTGGCTTAGGCATTTATGACACAATCCAATATATAGCACCTGATGTTGCTACAATCTGTACAGGAATAGCAGCATCAATGGGAGCTATAATATTATGTTCAGGAACAGAAAAAAAACGAACTGCCCTGAAACACTCCAGAATTTTAATTCATCAACCCATGGGAGGCATTTCTGGACAAGCTTCCGATATTGAAATTACCGCTAAGGAAATACAAAAACTTAAAAAAGAATTATACGATATTATTGCAAATCATTCTAATAAAAGCTATAAACAAATCTGGAAAGATGCTGACAGAGATTATTGGATGACAGCAGCAGAAGCCAAAGAATATGGTATGATTGATGAAGTTCTTACAAAAACAAATAAAATCAAAAATAACATTTCAAAATAAAAACATTTTAATTTGTTATTTTCTTATAATAGTAACCTAAACAAGTATAATATCGTAATAAGTTTATGCCCAAAATAAATGAAAAATGTTCTTTTTGTGGTCGTGAAAAACGCGATACAAATATGTTAATTGCCGGCATTGACGGTTATATTTGTGATTTTTGTATAACTCAAGCACAGACTATTGTTGCAGAAGAATTAACATCAAAAAAAAGTGATGTACTTTCCGATATTAAACTACTAAAACCGATAGAAATAAAAAAATATCTTGACCAATATGTTATTGGGCAAGAAGAAGCAAAAATAATTCTCTCAGTTGCAGTTTACAATCATTATAAAAGAATAAAACAACCCCCTAAAAAAATTAAAGATGATGATATTGAAATAGAGAAATCAAATATTATCATGGTTGGAGAAACTGGAACAGGAAAAACATTGATGGCTCGAACTATTGCTAAAATGCTTAGAGTGCCTTTTTGCATTGCCGATGCTACAGTGTTAACAGAAGCAGGATATGTTGGTGAAGATGTTGAAAGTATTTTATCACGATTATTACAAGTTGCAGATTACAATGTCGCAGCAGCTGAAAAGGGTATTATTTTTATTGATGAAATTGATAAAATTGCAAGAAAAAGCGACAATCCTTCAATTACTCGTGATGTTTCAGGCGAAGGAGTTCAGCAAGCATTATTAAAACTTCTTGAAGGAGCTACAGTTAATGTTCCTCCTCAAGGTGGAAGAAAACATCCGGAACAAAAGATGATTCAAATAAACACACAAAATATTTTATTTATTTGCGGGGGAGCTTTTGATGGAATTGATAATAAGATTGGTGCAAGAATGCAAACAAATTTAATAGGTTATAGCTTTGATACAAATGAAGAATATGTTGAAAGAGATAATTTATTACAATATGTTGCACCTCAAGACTTGAAAAGTTATGGATTAATTCCTGAAATTGTAGGTCGTTTACCTGTTGTTACTTATCTTAATCCATTAGATAGAGAAACTTTATTAAGAATTTTAACAGAACCAAAAAATTCATTAACCAAACAATTTATAAAACTGTTTGAAATGGATGATATTAAACTTACTTTTTCAAAAGACGTTTTTGAATTTATTGTTGATAAAGCTATTGAATTCAAATTAGGAGCAAGAGGATTGCGTTCAATAATTGAAGCTATTCTTACTGATGCTATGTTTAAATTACCTTCCAATAAAAACGTAAAAAATCTTAAGATTAACCTATCCTATGCTGAAAGCAAATTAAATAAAACCAATATTTCCAAACTTAAGGTAGCATAATTTCTATTCTGTATTTTTAATTTATAATGCTAATCAAGAGTATAAGACACTTATACTAACGATAAATCTATTACCAATTTATTAATAATTTAATAAATATTTTTATTATAATTAAACCTTTTGGGAAAAATATTGTCTATTAATAAAGATTATTTATATTTGTTGCCTTAAAACAAAACCTTAAAACAAATTTACCATTTCATTAATTCATCATTATATTAACAAAAAACCCGTTCAAAATGAAAAAAAATATTTTATTAGTAGTCGCACTATTTGTAGCATTTAATGTTTTCAGTCAAAATCCAGTTTTTTGGGAAAACTTTGACACAATTCCTTATGGTAGCCATGTAACTTCAAGTTCAATAGTTTCTGGAGCATGGGGTATATCAACTCAACTATCAGTAAGTGGAATGCGATGTGATACAGCTACTGTCGTGCAATCTGACACATTGTTCCTTACATCAAATGCTTTTTCTACTACAGGCTCCTCGTTAATTTATCTTGAATTTGACCAAATAGCAAAAATTGAGTTTTGGGATGCAGCATATATTGAAGTTTCTAATAATAATGGTGCAACTTGGACCCCTTTAACCTTGGGTTATTTAGGAAATGGATCCTTCAATTCAATTGGTTTTAAGTTTTCTGCAACATCTTATGGTGATTGGTTACCAGCCAATAATAATGCTATTCCAACTAATGCTTGGTGGAAACATGAAAAGTTTGATTTGTCTTCTTATATCAGTAATACATCACAAGCGAAGATTAGATTTGTGTTGGCTGATGCAAATAATACAGGTTCAGTCGGTAATTATGGTTGGTTGTTAGATAACATAAATATTTGGGTGCCTGCTAATCAGGAGGCAAGTGCTGAAGAAATTCAATTACCATTTGCGCTTCCTTCAGGTTGTGGATTAGGCAATGAGATTATCAAGTTAAGAATAGCAAATAATGGTGGTGGAATAATTAGTGGTGGACTCACTGCAAGTTTTCAACGTGATAATGGCACAGTAACAACAGAAACAATAAGCAATACAATTCCTGTTGGTGATACACTTGATTATACTTTCAATGCAACAATTGATTTAAGTTCAACTGTTGATACAAACTACCAAATTAAAGCATGGGTAAGCCTAACAAATGACCCTTACCATATCAATGATACAATTTCAGACTCA